>ENA-OYYC01000086-OYYC01000086.1-human-gut-metagenome-genome-assembly--contig:-NODE-86-length-66042-cov-6.531377_pt1 | contig 66042 bp, 47 predicted proteins | sample MGYA00243242_ERZ653433 | MGnify/ENA primary metagenome ERZ653433 (study PRJEB26926, sample SAMN06165127) | human gut metagenome | biome: ENVO:00009003; feature: ENVO:2100002; material: ENVO:00002003... | reverse complement strand
CTATCAGACGAGGAGAAGTCGCACACGGTGTTCTGCTGCTGCACGAAAACGCTCAAATTCTTGACGCTATCTTTGTTCTGCTTGTTGGTCACTGCGCAGACTGTCTTGTGCTGGTTGCTTGACTTAGAGAATAACAGAATGTTGGTATCGACCGTTGCACTCTCAAAAATCTTTACTCCTGCAAAGTCTATGAGTAGCATTGGATTTGTCTGGGTAGCAAAAAACTCGCGTGTCTTCTCGCCGTAACCAGCACGCATCCATTTGTTGGACGTGATATAACAGAGGTGTCCATCCTTCTTCAGTAATTGCCATCCTCTCTCATAGAACAAGCAATAAATGTCGCCAGTGCGGGCAAAAGTGGAATATCCGCAATGTTCGTACAATTTAGCCAACTCGCCGCCGTAGCTCTGAAGCTGGATATACGGCGGATTGCCAATCACGATGTCGAACTTCTCTTTGAGGCAGAACATCCATTCCGGGTCAAAGAAAGAGGATACAGAGTTTTGGTCGTATGGATTCCACTCCGTTATCTGCTTGACAGCGGCTTCAAATCCCGTGATTTCTCCTTTGCTCTGCTCTTTGGAGATTTCAGCTTTTGCCATTTTTATACGGGCAGTCAGTTCGTCGCGCTTTTTCTTGTTGATATCCTCGCGGAACAAAGAGTTCGGATGCTCCACCAAGCCAAACAGCGTCTGCTCTACGGGACGAGTTTTGTCCACCCACACCTCTTCCTTGTACAGTTCCCATTCATCAGAGAGTTGTCGCAAGAGTCGTTCATGTGCTGCAATTTTTTCAAGGTCAGGCTTTTGGGCATGGCTGACTATATAGTCGAGCAGTTGCTGGCGAGTGGCATTGTCTTGCCGCTCACTCCGTTTCTTGGCAGCACGACCTTTCGCAAGAAAGTGGGCATTGCGGATGCCGAGCAGTTCCGATTTCATGCCGTCCAGTTTCTCGTCGTTCGTCCAGTCATTCTCATAGTTGCGTATGTCGGCACTGATGAGCGTGTTGGCAGCAACGAACTTAGTCTCAAGGTTAGGAAGGGTGTTGATGCCGAAGTTTGTTTCAGGAGAGTTGAAGTCTATGTCATTCTGCTCGCAGATGAGCGAGATAAAGAAACGCAGTTTGCATATCAGCATGGCGATGGGCTGAATGTCAACGCCATAGACACAGTTCTCGATAATGGCGAGTTTGAGCTGGTAGCGGTCGAGCGTATCTCCATTGAGCAGTTCGATGATATCAACGATGCGCAGGAGGCACCCCATAGGGAACGCTCCCGAGCCGCAAGCCGGGTCGAGTATCTTGATTTGTTTGAGTGCATTGGCGATAGCAACCTTGTCGCTGCCCATCCAATCTGTGGGAACGGTTTTTTCTTCAAAAAGTGTGTTCAATTTTTCTTCGTTCACTCGTTCGAGCCGTTTGCCAAGGAGATAGCTCTTTATTGCCTCGTCCACCATGTAATCGACAATAGGACGCGGCGTATAGAATGAGCCAGTGGATTTGCGTGCCGACTCCTGTGTCTCGGGATTGTATGCTGCCAAAAGGTTCTCGAACACACGACCGAGCAGTTCGGGGTCAAGCGATATGACAGCATCTGTGGGCGAGTTTTCCTCGATGGTGAAGTTGTATTGCCTTAACAGGTTGATGAGCCCCGGCTGATTTTCATCATCGTTAAAGAAGAGAATGTTGGGAACAAAAGCCCTATACTTGAAGTTGCCGTTGGACGACTTGGCGGCATTGCGGCTGAAACCGTCATAGAGAATGTCATGTTCTTGATCGAGATACAAGTCTTTGGGTTTATCAAGACACTCAAAGAGTCCACCGTTCAGGAACGGGACGTGAGCAAAGAGAGTCAGGATCTCCTCTTCGCTAAGTTGGAACATCTCCTTGTAGCGGTAAAGATTGCGTGTGTCACGTCCTGACTTGGAGGCAGCAAAGCGACGAGGATTACCATCCTCGTCGATGATGGCACAGTTGAGCGTGGCAAAGAACAGGTTTTGCAGAATGGCATTATAGTAATTGCCATCAACAGTCGATGTCTCATCAAAGTCAGCAAGAATGGACTTCAACTGTTCCGGGTCAAAGATACTGTCAGGTACCAGCCCTTTCTGCTTAATGAACCACACGAAGAGCAGACGGGTTATCATGCGTATCAATTTGACGTTGATGTTCTCCCGATCATCCTTGTCTGTGTCGGGATTGTTAGGGAAAGTGACGTTTACATCCTCTGATAATGCCCACAGATACCAGTCGTAGAGTTTGTTGTAGAAATCCTTCGACAAGGCCTCCACAGAGAACGCGTCCTTTATATTGGCAAAAGAAAGACCCTTCTGTTGCAAGCCGATGAAACGAGTGACAGGTGTGTTATAACAACTTCCCCTATCGCCTAATACAAAGGTGTAACGTTTGGGAGCAGTCGCTTCGCCCTTGATATCGCAGACGAAAGAGAGCCGCCAGTGGTCGCCACTGTCAAATACAACCAAGGCTGCATCGAATGCACCATAGTTGGCGTTGATGAATGAACGCACGAGGTTACGTAGTCCCACGCGTTTGTTGGCCACCGAACCTTTGTGTATGCAGTATAGGAACAAGCCGATGCGGAAACCATCACCGGTATCAAGCGCACCGAGATAATAGCCTTCTTCTTTGGCATCGTCGTCAGTAATTCGTTCAGGTACGGCACGCAGTTCCTTAGCATAGAAGAAATCTTGCAAGAAAGCCTTCCAGTCATCCGCGTTGAATGGTGACTGGAAGAAAGTCGTCAGTTGTTCTTTGGTATATGATGTTGCCATGATGATAAGGTATGCTTTTTTAGATAAATGTTTCAGAAATAATGATTTGTGGATCGGTTACGTCTTGCTCCGCCTTTCGCTGCTCACGGTTTAGCGTGAGATAATCCTTATAGAGTCCGTCAATACGGTTTTGCACCACATACTCTTCCTTGCGCAACCGTTCACGGTCGTTCTTATATTCACGCGCAAAGGCTTTCAATTGGCGTGGCAGTTGGGCATAAACACCTTCGTTAATATAGCTCATCAGCACATCGCACTGCGTCCTTATCTCGGTGTCGGTGAAGATCTGCTTCACGGTACGCAGGAAGTGGTTGGCCTCAAGCGCAGTTTTGTCAAGGTCTGTACGCTTAGCTGACGAATCGACAGTTGCCGCCTCCACATATTCAGACTTATATTTGGCCACGGCCTTGTTGACGTGCCGATAGTGCTGCTCCTCATGAGTGAAAGGCGCAGGCAGTTCTTCAGGCTTTGCCTTGAGGTAAGCCACAGCATCGAGGAAGTCGATTGTCGTAACCTTGCCTTTGTCTGCCAGAAAAAACTCTGTCTTCACATTAGACGAAATAAACACGATGGTCTTTCCTTTATGCTTACCCATATCGCGCATGACCCGGCTCTTTAGGGGCAAAGCCTTGATTTTGTGATAGAGTTTGCGATTGCTGTTGTATAGCTCACGCACTTCACGCAAGAGGGCAATCTTCTTGTCTACGCCATCTTTCACGTTACTGTCGAAGAGTTGGAACTGCTTTACTATCTCCTCGCGAGAGTAGATTTGTGCATCCTCTCCAAAGGCAGAATGGAAACCTTGGAGCTTGACAAGGGCGTTTTTGTAAAGTTGTATCTCCTTATCGCCCTGTTGTGAGGGATAGAACATATAGTTGTAGATACAATCCGCCACAGAGCCGATACGGTTCACGCGGCCAATGCGCTGCATCAGCCGGGTGGCATTCCACGGTGAGTCATAGTTGACAATGACATTGGAGCGATGAAGGTTAACACCTTCAGACAGTACGTCTGAGGTAAGGATGATGTTGTAGCGATGCGCATCTGCCGCATAGTTGGCATCGAAATTTTCCTTGATGGTTTTTCCAAGATTATTGCGGTTTTGCGATGTCACCATCAGCACATCCTCTCGTTGCAGTTCCTTCTTGATGCGACCGCAGAGATAAGTAAGCGTATCGACGCTTTCGGAAAAAACCACAAGTTTACCGGCAGCATTCTTGTCGGCATCGAAAAACTCTCCTTTCATCTTCTCTGTGAAAAGGTCGAACTTGGGGTCTGAAGTTTCTGCATTCCATTCCGCATTGAGCTTTTCAAGTACAACTTTGTCATTGCGGAGCTTTTCTATGAACTCCGGTTTGAAAGCATCGGCCTCATACACGATGTCCTCCCTCACATATCCCTTTTCTATGGCGTGCTCTATGATTTGGTCGAGTTCCCATCCTTTCAGCAACAAGTCTTTCACCTTCAAGTCGGGTGCAATAACCACCTTATTCTCGCTAAACATACGGAGCATGTCATTGGTGATGCGAAGTAAGGTGCAAAGCGACTCTTTGAAAGCATAAAAACTGCTTTCAAGCCGCTTCACCATGTGTACACGATAGATACCTGCAAGAGTCTGACCTATGTGTTCGGCATTCTTGTACTTCTTGCGGTATTCATCTTTTAGGAACTCCACTCCACGATAACGGGCATAATAAAGATGTTCGGGATATTCCTCGTCGGATAAGGAAGCCAGCGTCTCATAAAAGAGGTTACTAGTCTGTTCGTCCATTTGATAAACGAGTTCATTGGGTGGCAGGATATTTGGAAACACAATGCCTTGCTGCTTGATGTCGGTGCGATAGTCGGTATCGTTGAGAATGTTGTTTCGTGTGCGACGCACCGTTACCTTGTCAATTACTTTGCTGCGGATTTCCTCATAGATGGCATCCACCTCTTTGGTCACATCACGGGTATCACGCTCACGCATCAACTTATTGTAGTTCTGTATATGCGGTGAGAAGAATGCTTTGAGGTTGGGAATGCCGTCAATGGTGCAAGTCTGGCTGTTCTGGAACAACAGCAAAAGGTTTTGCAAATCATCGGGGCGGTTGTTCAATGGGGTGGCAGAGAGGAGCATGATTTTCTTCTGCGTACTCTTCAGCAGACCGGCATTGCAACATGTCGACTTGCATATTTTCTGCAGTTCGTCGTACTTGCCACTGCTGTCACTGCGGAAACCGTGCGCTTCATCGACGATAATGAGGTCAAACTCTTCTTTGTCTTTGTATTGGTCACGACCTTCAAGAATCTTTGAGAGACTTCCGTTGGTGATGAACTGTGCCTTGCGGCTAATGCCAAACAAGTGGAAAGTATTCTTCCAATTTTCTTCCAAGGCTGGCGGATATACTACAAGCACATTGGTGTCCTTGCCGTTGGCCTCAATGAGCCGTTTGGCTATCATCGTGGCTATCATGGTCTTGCCCAATCCCACCACATCGGCGAGGAAGAGGCCGTTGTGTTGCATAAGCATCTGGTAGCCCTGTATGACGGCATCTTTCTGATATTTCAAATCTTTCACACCATCGGGCAATTGTATGGAGAAATCGTCTTCCACTTGGTCTCCGAAAGTGTCAATAAGCACCTTTATATATAATTCGTAAGGTGTGGGCTGGTAACCAAGGTATGTCTTTCCCTTATATGCGTCAATGTCTTCTGATGTGAGAGGCACCGCCTCGTTCCATAGTGTCCAAAACTCATCGGAGCAATATTTCACATCATCATAGTCTTTCATTGCCACATTCAGTTCGTAGCGTGGAGCCTGTGAAGTGCCAAGCCCTGAATCGGAAATGTTGGACGACCCCATGATGACCCAGCCGTCCGTATTCTCGCTGTGGTTTTGCGGCAAGCAGAGATAGAACTTGGCATGAAGGTTTTTCGTGGCATGTATGCGCATCTGCAAGCGTCCGTCCACCAAATCCTGACACATCTGCAAAATACCTTCTTCCACTTCGGGGGCATACTTTGCGTCAATGATGTCTTGGCGAAACTCCTCATCATAGATTTTCTTAGCTTTCTCCTCGTCAGCGAGCATCAGCATCACCTTGTTGTGACGGCGGAATATGTCATCAATGTTAATACCCACCAGTATCTTGATTTCAGACACTTCGTCCAATTCCTTGCGCAATTTGAAATATCCCGAGGAGCGAAAGAACCCCACCACAGCAAGGAATCTGTCAAACCCTGCCATTTCGTGAGCGATACCTTTGAGTTTGTCAAAGAGCGTGTTGCCTATATTGTTATTGAAAAACTTTGTACTCATAATGGGATGTTGTTTATGCGAATTTATTCAAATTTCCTTTTATACTCCTCCATATCTTCTTCTAAGAGAACTTTCCAATACCCACCCTTGTCGGGGCCAATGCGTTTGATGATACCTTTTTCTTGAAGTGCTTTTAGATGGTATTTGATGCCATCTTCTGTAATGTCCTTAATATAAGTTGCAATTGTGCCTCGGTTTGCTCTTGGGTTATGACGTAGATAATCCACAATTCGGGTTTGTATATCACTTATTTTCTGGGTAGTTTTTCTGGGTAGTTTTTCTGGGTAGTTTTTCTGGGTAGTTTCTTGGTTGCTCAGAATATTTTCTTGCCCTTTTCCTGCCTTTTCTTGTCCCTCCTCCAATATATTAGCCCACACCGTGGCTTTCATGATGAAAGCGACCAGATGATATTGAGGCTCTTTCGTACCGATGGCAGAGAGTTCTCGACACATACGGTCAACGCCCTCGCCGAACTCCTTTACATAATCATAGGCTTTCAAATACTCGGCAATCTTGGGATTGCGAGAGAAATGGGTATGGCGTATGTTGTCAGTACGGACGATGCTGGGCAACTTGCCGGGTGTCTCGAACACAAGGCGGTCATCGAACATCTTTATCTGAATCTCCGTACCCTTGATGCTGTAATCGCGGTGGCACACCGAATTGACCACCATCTCTTGGATCACGAACTTAGGATATTCCCTGTCGGTCTTAAAAAGTCCGTTCTCACCCAAATAGGAATGTTCCTTCACTTGGGTCTCAAGATAATCGATGGTCTTCTGTATCTGGTCGAGGATGCGCCCCTCGAAGGTGACATCCTTGATGACGTTCATTTCCCTGCCGACTTTCTCCTCTGTGCCATAGTACTTGATGAAACGAACACGGGCACGGGGAAAGAAGTTCTGCGGACGCTTGCCGAAAAGCAATATGCAGGCTGTGCTGACCTGCGGCACATCACCCTTGTAGGCCAGGAATCCTTTGTTCTCCTGAAGGTACTCCATCGGAGATTTACCATAGCCAATTCTCTTCATATATGCTTTCACCGCATCCATGTCAATATCTTCTATGGTGGCATCGTAGGCTGGGCTGTCCTCATAGTAGCGTTCTCCCTTGTCATACATCAGTTGCAGACGTTCCTCGAAAGGCAGCTTGCGCGACTTGTCGCCCACTCGCCAAAACACCTCGTCGGCTTGGTTGGTATGAAGCCGGGGACTGGCAGGGACATAAATTATGAGGATATGGTTATCGTTACCATCGCAGTCTTGACAAGGCATGAACTCTGTCGTAACAGAGATGGTAGGCACGCAGAAATCAAACGGTGTGCGCAATATCTCGTTCAAATGAGTCTTGTGCTGGTCAACACCCTCGACACGTCGTGTTTTGTCAGATATGCCTACAGCAATCATGCCGCCATCGGCGTTTGCCATGGCGACAATGGTATTGGCAAGAGCTTTCGGTTCGATGTGAACGCTCTTACAGTCAAAGGTCTGTCCTTCGGGCATCTGGCATATCTCTTCTATGGTATATCTCATATTCTTTTCACTCCATTTTGGTATGGCAAATCAACTCGTGGATATCCACATTGAGAACTTCAGCTATCTGTGCCAATGTCTTCAAATCAGGTTGAGCGTGGTTGTTGCACCACTTCGATACTGTGGCAGGGTCTTTATGCAAAGTTTTTGCCAACCATTTGCTCATAATGCCTCTTTCTGCCAATACTATCTTGATACGATTTAAATCCGCCATATTTCAATTATACATTGTGTTTTACGCAAAATTACTGCATTTGATCAAGAATTACGAATAAATCATCAAAAATCTGTCAAAAAATGTGATTCATCCCCAACGAGGTGATTTTATGTTCCCAATAGCCTGTTTCTTGCTTTTTTGCGCACAAGTACTGAAAAACGCAACGCTCTATGTTCCGAAAGGCTGCAAATCGAAATATGAAATGACAGCATCGTGGAACGGTTTTGAACATATCGAAGAGATGGATTATTCCAGCATCGGCGATATAATGTCCAACCGGACAATTAAAATATCTACCAGCTACGGCATGCTGTCGGTCGAAGATGCCGAAAATGGTGGGTTCATTACCGTCTACGACATGAAAGGCAGAATCGTCTACCGAGGGGCAGAACAAACCATTCGCCTACAACCGGGAGTGTACATTGTCGAATGCAGAAACGAACGTGTGAAGGTTGCCGTTTAAACCATCCGGAACCGATTAGTGCCCCATTAAGCGGGACTGTATCGACAATATCGCAGAAAAGAGGCATCATCATGTCCATTCCACAATGCTGTCATCAGTATTTCGGAACAAATAGGTTACACTTGTAAACGTCTGTATTCCTCATCTTCATCGCCATGTACATTACGACTTACAAAAAAGGAGGATGTCATCATGTCCAATCTGCTGCGTTGCCATCGGAATTCGGACTAAGTTGTTTACATTAGTAAACAACTTAGTCCTATCCCTCTGCGCCTTGCATCTTAGCCATTCCGCCTCTCCCCCCAAAAAGGGGTGCTGTTCATTTTGAACAGCACCCCTGCTTCATTCCCCTATCCTGTTTGCCCCAATAGTCCGTCTTTTTATTTCAAACTTTTCGGGGCAATAAACGTTGCGCCTCAACATGATCCGTTCAAGTTTTCACTTGATGGCTCTGCGCTCGGCTTGCAGTTTATTTTGTTCCTTTCAAGGCTTCCATGATCTTAGCTTCCAGCTCATCGCACAATTCGGGATTGTCGGCAAGACATTTCTTGGCGGCATCGCGACCTTGTCCGAGTTTCGTATCTTCGTAGCTGAACCAAGAACCGCTTTTTTTGATGATGCCTTTATCTACACCTATGTCAATAATCTCACCCGTACGGGATATACCCTCGCCGAACATGATATCGAACTCGGCTTTTTTGAATGGAGGCGCCACCTTGTTCTTCACTACCTTCACCCGAGTCTGCGTTCCGATCACCTCTTCTCCGTCCTTGATCTGGCTAATGCGCCGGATGTCCAGACGAACCGATGCATAGAATTTCAAAGCATTACCACCGGTCGTGGTTTCAGGATTACCGAACATGACTCCCAACTTGTCGCGCAACTGGTTGATGAATATACAGGTAGTGTTGGTCTTGCTGATCGTAGCCGTGAGCTTACGCAATGCCTGCGACATCAAACGTGCCTGCAAACCCATTTTCGAATCGCCCATATCACCTTCCAGCTCGGCTTTCGGTGTCAAAGCCGCCACCGAGTCGATAACGACAATGTCTACCGCCGACGAACGGATCAACTGGTCGGCTATTTCCAATGCCTGTTCTCCGCTATCGGGTTGCGAGATCCAAAGATTCTCTACGTCTACACCCAGTTTTTCGGCATAGAACCGGTCGAACGCGTGTTCGGCATCGATGATAGCCGCAATACCGCCTGCTTTCTGTGCTTCCGCTATCGCATGAATCGCCAATGTGGTTTTACCAGACGACTCCGGTCCATAGATTTCGATCACACGGCCGCGAGGATAACCGCCTACGCCCAATGCGGCGTTCAGCCCTACCGATCCGGTGGAGATCACGGCAATCTCTTCGATGTTGTCGTCGCCCATTTTCATAATCGCCCCGCGTCCGTAGCTTTTTTCGATCTTGTCCATCGCAGCTTGCAAGGCTTTCAGTTTCTCGCTCGGTACCGGTATCCTGCCGGTCTGCGCTTTTGCGCCCGATTCTACTTTTTCTTCTGCCATACGTTTATCTTGTCTTGTTTGTTTTTCAATTATTTGTTTGCGTCCAATATCTGAACGGCATGATTTTTCGTGTCTACTTTTTTCAACACATCGGTAATGCGCCCGGTTTCATCGACCAAAAAGGTTGTGCGTACGGTTCCCATGTATTTCCGCCCTGCCATCGTCTTTTCCGCCCATACGCCGAATGCCTGATTCAATGTAGTATCGGTATCGGCAATCAGCGTAAAGGGCAACGATTGCTTTTCGATGAACTTCCGATGCGAGGCTTCGCTGTCTTTGCTTACTCCGATCACTTCATAACCGGCAGCACGCAAATCGGCATATCCATCGCGAAGGCTGCATGCTTCTGCCGTGCATCCGGGCGTATTGTCTTTGGGATAGAAATAGATTACCACTTTTTTCCCTGCCAAATCGCTTGCCTTTATCTCTTTTCCATTCTGATCGATTCCCAATACTTCGGGAATCCGGTCGCCTACGGTCAATGCCATTTCGTTCTTTCTTTTATGTTCGACATTCAAAGGTATAAAATAAATACCATTCCTACAAGATTCGGGAAAAAGGCGGATCGAATTTCATTTCTTATCCGCCGCTCCGGTATCTCTTTCCGTTTACATTACAAAAGAACGACGGAGATGGGCAAAAAAGCAGCACACCTCCGTCGTTTTTTTTATTTTTTTACAAATACCCGCTACGGGCAGTCGTCGTATTACAGTTCCAGATCCTGATTGAAGACTTCGTGCCAGGGCAAGCCTTGTTTATTCAGTTGTTCCATAAACGGATCGGGATCGAATTCTTCTACATTATATACTCCCGGTTTTTTCCACAGCCCTTTCAGGAACATCATGGCTCCGATCATTGCCGGCACTCCGGTGGTATAGCTTACACCCTGCGCTCCGGTTTCCAGATATGCGTCGTGGTGGCTGCAATTGTTGTAGACATAATAGGTAAGATCCTTGCCTTCTTTATCGATGCCCCGGATGCGGCAGCCGATCGACGTCTCGCCGGTATAATTTTCACCCAGCTCTCCCGGATTGGGCAATACGGCTTTCAAGAACTGTATCGGAACGATTTCCACCCCGTTGTACATAATCGGGTCGATGCTTGCCATACCGATATTTTGGATCACGCGCAAGTGGGTCAGATATTCCTGTCCGAAAGTCATCCAGAAGCGTGCGCGTTTGATTGTCGGGAAATTCACTACCAGCGATTCCAATTCCTCGTGATAGATCAGATACGACTCTTTGGGACCGATATTCGGATATGTAAGCGGTTTGTGTATCTCGTGCGGCTCGGTTGTTACCCATTTTCCGTTTTCGTAGTAACGTCCTTTTTGTGTCACCTCACGGATGTTGATCTCGGGATTGAAGTTGGTGGCAAATGCTTTGTGGTGATCGCCGGCGTTGCAGTCCACAATATCGAGGTAGTGCATCTCCTTGAAGTGATGTTTGGCTGCATAGGCGGTATATACGCCCGACACTCCCGGGTCGAAACCGCAACCGAGAATAGCGGTAAGTCCGGCTTTCTCGAAACGTTCGCGGTATGCCCATTGCCATTTGTACTCGAACTTGGCTTCATCGATAGGTTCGTAATTGGCTGTATCGAGGTAGTTCACTCCGCAAGCAAGACAGGCATCCATAATCGTCAGGTCCTGATACGGCAATGCTACATTGATCACGATATCGGGTTTGTGCTTTTTGAACAAAGCAATCAGTTCATCGACGTGGTCGGCATCGACCTGATCGGTCACGATACGTTTATCGCCGATACGTTCCACTATCGCATCGCATTTCGATTTCGTACGGCTTGCCAATACGACTTCGGTAAATACATCGGGATTCTGCGCCACTTTGTTCACGACAACGGAACCGACACCGCCCGCACCTATGATTAAAACTTTTCCCATGAATATAACAGAGTTTCTTTTGAATGTTTGTGTATTTCTTCACGCCGACTTTCCAAGCGGAAAAATCGACGCTGCAAAGATAATATTTCTCCCGTGATTTTCAGCGAAAAATAAAAATTTACCGATACCGGCATATCCGGTGTCATATCGTCCTATGCGACAAGGCAATCAATACCCGTAAAGCAACCATTCGATCGCCCGGTCCAGAATCGTATCACGCCCCTCCAACATATCGGTCAAGGTCATATCGACAAATTCGTCGGGTTCGATCCCCCATTCGGTCTGGTTCATCTCATCGTCATACATCGGGGAAGCGGAGAAGCGGATCGACCAACCGTTGGGCAATTCCGACGAAAACGGTAAGCCCGATCCTCCGCCGGTACAGTCGCCGATAACGGTCACGCCGGGCAACCGGCTCATCACTTTCACAAAGTCGTTAGCCGCACTGTATGTGCTGCGGTTGGTCAATACGACCACCGGTTTGAGATAATGCAGGCGATCGGACGGGTCGAGATAGGTCGGATAAGGATCGGAGAAATCGGAATGCCCCGGTCCGGTCTTGTGCCGGATATATCCGGTGAGGATGCGTTTGTCGGTAAACCGGGAGGCAATGGTTTCTACGTTGGTAAGGTTGCCGCCCCCGTTGTTCCGGACATCGATGATCAATCCGTCGCTCAGCGCGAAATAGTCGATGATATAATCGAGATTGCCCTCTCCTACTCCGTCGCTGAAACTGCCGTAATACATATATCCGATGTTCTCCCGCAGTATCTGGTATTTGATGCCGCCAGCCCGCAGGAAATCGAAGTTCAGATAGTTCTTGTCGATAAGCCGCTCGTCGTAGTTTTCGGGATAATCCTGAAACCAAGCCCAATAACGGGAGGTGTTGAATGCCGACGACAGATTGACGTGCCCGTCTTTCAACTCCATGAGCATTTCATCGCACAGGGCAAAGAGTTCTTTTTCGGTCATTGCATCCGATACCCTCGCCCGATACCGGCGACGGACATCGTTCCAATCGATCTGCTTATAGTCGAAGAAGCAATAATGCTCGTCGAGAATCGACCACAAGGCATCGAAATTGCCGGAAGGATTGTCGGCGTGTTCTTCCAACGGGTGACAAGCCGACAGCCCTGTACAGATTGCCAGACACAACACCCAACCATATTGTATGTTACGCCACTTCATCGCTAATCGTTATAGAATGCCGAGATCACTGCACCGGACATGCCGTCCTGCCGACCTCGTTTATATTGTAATAATTCGCCGGTGATACCCAGAACGAAGGCATGGGTAAATATCTGCGTGTTCAACCGATTGACATAGGAGGTTTTTATGTTGTTCCGGTAACCGATACGCAAAGCATAAGTGCCGAGCTGCAAATCGGCAGTGAGCAGATTCAGCATATCGAACCGGTCGTGCCATGCGGCGCAATGCACGATATGAGCGGTATTACCCAACGAAAATATTTCGTAATACGATTCGCCGTATTGCGGAGAGAAGAGAGCTCCGAGTACAGGCAATACGGCTTGATAACGCACGGTTACAGGCAATTTGCCGATGCGGAACGAATAGGTAGCCATCGCCGACCAAGCGGCTTCGATACTGGCTTTGGCAGTAGCCGGATTGTTGGAGTTGCGCATATTGTATATACCGCCGAGATTTACCTGCAACTCGCCTCCGGTATAGAGGCTCAGCCCAGCTACCGGCCGCCACCGGTAGAGCATACCCCACGAATAATCTACAAATAGGGAATAGAGCACGCCGTTCTTCGCCGGATTCCGGGTATCGGCAAACCGGACTTCGACCCGTTGCTGCATGTTCCAACGTTGCGGATCGAATTTCATAGCCCGCATCAGTTCGTGAGTGATCGCAAAATCCACACCATGATACCGGATCGGTGTCAGGTAGGTATCGGCAACACTCGCCGCCCCGCACTCGATCATGAAAGAGGTCATACGCGGACGCAACGGTTCATTCTGCCCGAATGCAGGACAGGTCAGCAACCATAACAGTACGATCCAAAGTACTTTCCGCATAATTTATCCTCATGTTAAACACCGCACCCCGACATCACGGTATCGCCTAATCGTCGAGAATAGACAATTGCCCGTCGGCTGGCGATGCGGGTTCATCCGCTTCCGGTTCGGGTTCGGGATCGAAACGTGTCGGTTCCAGTTCATTCACCTCCTGCAACTGGTACGTAGTCAGTCGTTTTCCTTTCGCCTTATATCCTTTCACCGCAATAAAATCGGCAGCCTCCACCGTCATCGGCTCGCGGAAAGCATCTCCGCCACCGAATACGACCTGAAAACGCGGATACGATTTGTCGGACATCGTTATGATGTTCGACGCCGGATTCTCTCCGATAAAGTTCTGCTTCCGGTTGGTCGGTTCGAACTGGAAACGTTTGATATAGGGATAGCCTTGATCGGCATCGTTCAGCACGACCGTCCAGACTTTGTTGGCATCGAACTTTTCGATAATCCGGATATTCGCTTCGTAATGGTTGGTGGCATCGAACGAAGAGGTGTAATATTCGCCGTTTTCCAATACGACCAGAATCTGGTCGGTACCGTGGAACTCGCCCAAATATTCGCCCCGTGCATCATAATTCAAACGGAGTACGTCGCGGTCGAACCAGACTTGCCGTCCGCCCAAAGTCGATGCTCCTTTTTCTTTCAGCGAGATACGATGTATCTCGTTACGGGTCACGATATTACCCATCGACTGCCGGCCTTTGATCGCAATATCGCTGAAATCCTTATCGATATAGGCGGTCTTCATCCGCAATTTCGGCACGAAGGTGATCCGCAATATTTCCGCCTCGCCATTGGAGTTTGCCGAAAACCAAGCGACACGCGAACCGGGTTTGCCTTGCGTCAGATCGTATTCCTTGTCGCGGGTGACACCCGTGACGGCAAAACGTTTCATGTAGTGCAAGCCGGCTTTCCCGTCGCGATAGATCACATTGTAAATCGTGCGGTTGTCGTTCTTCTTGAACACGGCAATATGCAGAATGTTCTTGCCGACAAACATTTTCTCGCTCACCTTTACCACTTTGTATTTACCGTCGCGGTAGAAGATGATAATATCGTCTATATCGGAACAGTTGCAGATAAATTCGTCTTTCTTCAACGAGGTGCCGATAAAGCCTTCCTCCCGATTGATATACAGTTTTTCGTTTGCTTCGACCACTTTGGCGGCTTCGATCATATCGAAACTGCGGATAACGGTACGGCGCGGGAATGCGTGACCGTATTTTTCTTTCAACGACGCATACCACTTGATCGTATAATCGACCAGATGTTCCAGATCGTAGTCGATACGGGCGATCTCGTCTTTCTTCGACGCAATCAACTCTTCTGCCTTGTCGGAATTGAATTTCAAGATACGTCCCATCTTTATTTCCATCAACCGCAGGATATCGTCGGAGGTCACCTCCCGGAAGAACAGTTCTTTGAACGGTTGCAGACGACGGTCGATATGGGCTACCGCCTCATCCATCGTCGCGCTCTCTTCGAACTCCTTGTCTTTATAAATGCGGTTCTCGATGAATATTTTCTCCAACGAAGCGAAATGCAGCACCTCCTGCGTTTCGCCCTTCTGTATCAACAATTCCTTCCGGAAAATCTCCATCGTATTGTCCACGCTGCGACGCAAGACATCGCTGATTTTAAGGAAGTGCGGTTTATCGTCGCAAATCACACAGCAATTGGGCGAAATGCTCATTTCGCAATCGGTAAACGCATACAAGGCATCGATTGCCTTGTCGGACGACGTACCGGGGATGAGATGCACGATAATCTCGACATTCTCGGCGGTATTGTCATCGACCTTCCGCACCTTTATCTTTCCTTTTTCCAGAGCTTTAAGGATAGAGTCGATCAACGAAGAGGTGGTTTTCCCGTAAGGTATTTCCGAAATCACCAACGTGCGGTTGTCGATCTTGTCGATTTTGGCACGCACCTTTACCGATCCGCCGCGTTCGCCGTCGTTGTAACGGGACACGTCGATATATCCGCCTAACTGGAAATCGGGATAGAGAGCAAACTCCTCGCCCCGCAGATAGGCTATGGCGGCATCCAATATTTCATTGAAGTTGTGCGGCAATATCTTGGACGAAAGCCCTACGGCAATACCCTCGACACCCTGCGCCAACAGCAAAGGGAACTTTACCGGCAACGTGACCGGCTCTTTTTTACGTCCGTCGTACGACATTTTCCATTCGGTCACTTTCGGACTGAATACGACATCGAGTGCGAATTTCGACAACCGCGCCTCGATATAACGGGGAGCGGCGGCACTATCGCCCGTCAGCACATTACCCCAGTTTCCCTGATGGTCGATCAACAGGTTCTTCTGCCCGAGTTGTACCAGCGCATCGCCGATCGACGCATCACCGTGCGGGTGGTATTGCATAGTCTGTCCGACAATGTTGGCAACCTTATTGAGGCGTCCGTCATCGACCATTTTCATGGCGTGCAGAATACGTCGCTGAACCGGCTTCAATCCATCGTCGAGATGCGGAACGGCACGCTCCAACACCACATACGACGCATAGTCCAAGAACCAGTTCTGGAACATGCCCGAAAGTTGGTATTTGGTATCGCCCTTGTCCGAAACAGGCATCTTATAAGACGAATGCGCCTCGCCCGTATCGGAAGCGGAGGCATCCATCTCTTCGCCGTCGGCACCGACCGGCACATTTTTCTCTTCGGATGTTTCATCCGGAATCATTTCCGTCTCTTTGTCGCTCATTCTATTCTCGCTGCTTTATTTCCGTTTTCCACGAAAGACGCATCCTGCCGGAATATTTCCGGCAATGGAAAAAACGGGTTGAAAATCTTTTGCTTTTTTAGGGATTTCCCATCACATTCACGGACAAAAATACAAATTAAATCGAAAATAATCATTTACTTTGCACACTAAATTAGCATAAAAAGCTGCATCGGCACAGCCTGTGCAAAGAATATGGAATAAAATCAGGTAATAAAACGAATTGAAATATGGCACAAGAAGATGTTTTCAAAAAGTTAGTATCGCATTGCAAAGAGTATGGTTTCGTATTCCCTTCCAGCGAAATATACGACGGCCTCGCCGCTGTGTACGACTACGGACAAATGGGTGTGGAACTGAAAAATAATATCAAGAAATATTGGTGGGACAGCATGACGCTGTTGCACGAAAACATTGTCGGCATAGACTCGGCAATCTTCATGCACCCGACGATCTGGAAAGCGTCGGGACACGTAGATGCCTTCAACGACCCGCTGATCGATAACCGCGACTCCAAGAAGCGTTACCGCGCCGATGTGCTCATCGAAGACTGCATCGCCAAAATGGACGAGAAGATCGAGAAAGAGGTAGAGAAAGCCGCCAAACGTTTCGGCGAATCGTTCGACGAAACCATGTTCCGCCAGACCAATCCCCGGGTTTTGGAACACACTGCCAAACGCGACGAACTCCACGCCCGCTTCGCAGCCGCCATGAACGCCAACGACCTGGAAGAACTCCGCCAGATCATCCTCGACTACGAAATCGTATGTCCGATCAGCGGAACGAAGAACTGGACGGAAGTACGTCAGTTCAACCTGATGTTCGCCACCGAAATGGGTTCGACAGCCGACGGCGCCATGAAAGTATATCTGCGTCCGGAAACCGCACAAGGTATTTTCGTAAACTTCCTGAACGTACAGAAAACCGGACGTATGCGTATTCCTTTCGGTATCGCGCAAATCGGTAAAGCATTCCGTAACGAAATCGTTGCCCGTCAGTTCATCTTCCGCATGCGGGAATTCGAACAAATGGAGATGCAATTCTTCGTACGTCCGGGTGAAGAGTTGAAATGGTTCGCACAATGGAAAGAATGGCGGTTGAAATGGCACAAGGCTCTGGGCTTGGGCGACCACAAATACCGTTATCACGACCACGAGAAACTGGCTCACTACGCCAATGCGGCAACAGACATCGAGTTTGAAATGCCGTTCGGGTTCAAAGAAGTGGAAGGCATCCACTCGCGTACGAACTTCGACCTGAGCAGCCACGAAAAATATTCGGGCAAAAAAATCCAATATTTCGATCCGGAACTGGGCGAATCGTACACCCCGTATGTTATCGAGACCTCGATCGGCGTAGACCGTATGTTCCTGAGCGTGCTGGCTGCCGCCTACTGCGAAGAAACGGTAGAAAGCGACACCCGCGTAGTTTTGCGTCTGCCTGCGGCTCTGGCACCGGTAAAAGTAGCGATCATGCCGTTGGTCCGCAAAGACGGTCTGCCCGAAAAAGCCCGCGAAATCATCAACTCGCTGAAATTCGATTTCAGTTGCCAATACGATGAAAAAGATTCTATCGGAAAACGTTACCGCCGTCAGGATGCCATCGGAACTCCGTTCTGCGTAACCGTCGATCACCAGACATTGGAAGACAATACGGTGACTGTCCGCTACCGCGACACCATGGCACAGGAACGTGTATCGATAGACCAACTTCACGGCATGATCGGCAGCCAGGTAAGTTTGAGTTCCTTGTTGAAAAAATTGGCGGATTAACGCCTCAAAATAAAGATTATGAAAAAAATTCTGTCTATCGTCGCTGCCGTATTGCTGCTGTTCTCTTTCAGTTCGTGCAGCTACAACAGCATCGTTACCGCCGAAGAGGGTGTAAACGCCCAATGGGCGAAAGTGGAAAACCAGTACCAACGTCGTGCCGACTTGATCCCGAATTTAGTGAATACCGTAAAAGGATATACGGCTCACGAATCGGAAACCTTGAAAGCTGTGGTGGAAGCCCGTGCCAAAGCAACCGGCATCACGCTGCAAGCCGAAAATCTGGATGAGGCCAGCCTGAAAAAATATCAGGAAGCGCAGAACGAATTGAGCGGCGCATTGAAAAGCCTGCTCGCCGTAACGGAAAATTATCCGGACCTGAAAGCCAACCAACAGTTCATGGAACTTCAAGCGCAACTGGAAGGAACGGAAAACCGCATAGCCACGGAACGTACGCGGTACAGCGATGCAGTCGCCGCATACAATACGCGCATCCGGAAATTCCCGGCAATCATTACGGCTAAACTCTTCGGATTCGAAAGCAAACCGCAATTCGCCGCCGAAGCCGGCAGCCAGACCGCACCGGTAGTAAACTTCTAAAAAAACAGAATCGATGAAAAAGTTACCCATTTTGTTTGTCTTAGCGCTTTGTATAACCATGTGGTCGTGTCTGGGTGATACGAAAACGACATGGGAAGCCTATAAGAGTTGGAGAGAGACGAATCTCGAATATTACAACGAGATGAAAGATACGGTGGATAAGGACGGACAAAAGTTTTATACAGAAATCGTTCCGAGTTGGAATCAGGGTGTTTCGATACTGATGCACCACTTCAATGAGTCCAACCCCGATTCTCTCAGACCGTTGCCTACCAGCGAAGTAGCTGTGAAGTACCGGGGAACTCTCTATAACGGGATTCCATTCGACTCGTCTTATTTGAGAACCGATAGTCTGTATTACACCCGGGTAGACGAAAATATCGTAGGCTGGATCATCGCACTGACCAACATGCGCGTCGGCGACAGTTGCCGGGTCGTACTCCCGTATAATGTCGCTTACGGCAATCAGTCCATGTCGTCTGTCATCCGCCCCTACTCCACTCTGCTGTTCGACATCAAGTTGGAAAAATGTTGGGTAGAGCGGCAGGAAGATCATTGATCCCGAAAAAGCCGACCGAACAGAACGGTGTATCGACACTTCATAAACAACAGCCTCGCTGCAAATATTTGCAGCGAGGCTGTTGTTTATGGTACGAATCTTCTTTCCGGATATGCGATAAAGCCGATACCAACCGCATCGTTCCACGTCTTCAATCGGACGATTCCATCATTACACAATAGAAAACGGGAAAGCATATAGCGCAACAAGAAATACGAATTTCAAGGCGAAACCTGCTTTCCCGCTTTATGCTGGGATACGAACTGCCCTAAAAGGAATCATCGACGGCAGGCAATCGTAATCTTGCCGAACCCGCCGCACACCATTACGGTTTACAGATTCGCTTTTATCGCATCTATCAACCGGGCATATTCTTCATCGGAAAGATATACTTTTCCGGGGTTCATCTGGAATGTACCGCCATAATCGGGTCCGTCCACATATTTCGGAGCCAAATGGAAATGCAGATGCGACAGTTTGTCGGAATAGGCTCCGTAGTTGATCTTTTCCGGGTTGAACGCTTTTTGCATCGCCCGGGTTACCCGTGCGACATCTGCCATAAACGCATTCCGGTCGTCATCGGAAAGTTCATTCAGATCGTTTACATGGTCTTTATACGCCACCAGACATCGTCCCCGGTAGGTTTGTTCCTTGAACAGGAATACGCGGGAAACCGAAAGCGTGGCAATCTCGATCATCAGATTGTGCAATGTCTCGTTATTCTGACAATACAGACACTCTTTGGGATCACTTTTCATAATATTCTACATTTAATGTTCTGTTCATATACACGACCATGCCTCGGACGGTGTGCATATACTTAAATACGGTCCAATACGGTTTTTATCAAATCGTTGATCGCCGATTTGTAATTGGTGTTCGCCGAATGTGCCCGACGATTGGCAATAATGCTGCACACGGTTATCGCCTTGTGCCCCATCAACCGAGCCAAGCCCGCCAATGCCGAACTTTCCATCTCGTAGTTGGTTACTACCCAATTGTCGTATTTAAATGCTTCGATCTTGGCATTGAGATCGGGATCTGCCAATGGCAACCGGAGCTCTCTGCCTTGCGGTCCATAGAATCCGTTGGCAGAAATCGTAACACCCGGCACCATGTCGTCCCGACCGATCTGTGCCAAAAGATCGGCATTGCCGTCGATCACATAGGGTGCTGCCCATAAAGGATTCCACTTGACGAAGTCGCAGAAGGCTTTTTCGAACGGGAGATCGCAGACCTCGTTGCGCCGGGCATAGAAATTCAATACGCCGTCGAACCCGATCGATTTTGCCGAGATTACCGATGTGCCTACGGGAACATGGGGTTGCAGTCCGCCCGATGTTCCGATACGTACCATTGTCAGTTGGCGGAATTGCGATTTTTCTTCGCGCGTCTCGAAGTCGATATTCGCCAAAGCGTCCAATTCATTGACTACAATGTCGATATTATCGGTGCCGATACCGTGCGAAATACACATGATCGGTTTTCCTTTATAGGTCCCGCCTATGGTATGAAATTCCCGGCTCGACACTTCGAACGTCTGCGTATCGAAATACGAAGCCACCAAGTTTACACGACCGGGATCGCCGACCAATATGATACGGTCGGTCAGTTGTTCGGGACGAAGATGTATATGAAATACACTTCCGTCCGGGTTGATGATAAATTCTGACTCAGGAAAATGTTTCATAGCTTTCACTTTTTAGGGTTATCACCCACTCCCTCCGTCGGCGGAAAGAATGAGAAATAACGAATATACGAACTTTTCGGGAAATTTCCTTGTTTCGGCAATTTTATTTTTCATTTCCCTGCCGGAATGGAGCCGGCAGAATCCGAAAGCAAAATACCAAGCCATATAACCATTCGCCAAAAGCGTTTCTTCTGTCAGCCACAACCGATAATCCGCCTGCCATCCCCTCTTAACCCAATTGTCCCCGCCACAACCCGTTGTAGCGAGGACAATTTTTTCATGTACCTTTTCTTGCCTCGGTATAGTCCGTACCTATCCGGCACAGCCCTCGGCTTATAGAAAACGTTATTACGATTCTATCCGAAACTATTTTTTCGATGCCGTTTTCTTGGCAGCCGGTTCTTTTTTAGCAGCAGCGTTCTTGGCTACCGCTTTACTCTCGGCTTCGGTTCTTGCCGATTTCAATTCCTTCTGCAATTGCTCGATTTCAGATGCCTGATTCCGAATCGTAGTCAGCAGGGCGTTCAATTCTTCGTTGTCGATCGATGTCGGATACTGAGCCTCTACCCGGACAATAAAGTCGCTCAACACATTCATATAGTTGGTGAATGCCTGATAGGGAGTTTCATACGGGCTATAATGGCTGTGTACTTCGCCGTCGGAAAGGTGCTTCGTACACATATAGAAGAAGTGGTCGCTGGTTTGCAGGTAGTTCCAGTCCTGTTTCAAACGACGGTCGTCGCACAGGCGTACACGTTCAGCCACCGAATAGAGTTTGTCGAATGCTTCGTTCTGCAATGTATTGCCCAACCATGCACTGACATCGCGTGCCTCGTCGGTCCAAGACATCGGATACGGAACGGAGAGCGTACCGACCGATTTCAGTTTGCTGATAACTTCGGACGGCGTGCAGAATCCAACGCCTTTTTCGGCAGCGAACCGAGGCAAAGCCTTCATAAATTCGAATATACCGGACTCACGCGGTTGCAGTTCTCCCAGAGTTTCGTAGTTCATGAAGAGGTTCACGATCTGCTCTTCTGCCGGATAGTTGTTGATCCAGTCGATGAATTTATCGGCAGTCAGCGGATATTCCGCCCACGAGTAATTCGAGAAACGGAATGCGATGTCGTCGCTCATCTTATAGTTCTTCAAAAGCATTTTCAGTTTGGGGGCAGCAGCCGAGCTATACACATAGTTCGGGCTTTTCCAACCGAGCAAGTGTTTAGCCCCTTCGGTGATCACACCCTTGAAACCCATTCCGGCTACCATTCCGGCAATTTCGTCGGAGAAGATCAACTCCGTATTGCGGAATACTTTGGGGCGTTGTCCGAAGAGAGCTTCGATTTTCGCATCGTGTTCTCTTACCTGAGCCTCAAATTCTTCGGGATCGCGCAACGATGCCAACGAATGGGCATAGGTTTCGGAGAGGAATTCGACACATCCGGTTTTCGCCAGTTCTTTCATCGAGTCGATGAACTCCGGAACGTATTGTTCGAGCTGTTCCAATGCGACACCGGAAATAGAGAAAGCCACTTTGAACTTACCATTGGAGTTCTTGATCATCTCCATCAAAGTTTCATTTGCCGGCAGATACGAACGATGGGCAATCCGGGTAATAATATCGTCGTTGCTGAAATCGTCGTAATAGTAGTGATCGTTACCGATATCGAAGAAACGATAGCGTTTCAAACGGAACGGTTGATGTATTTGAAAATAAAAACAGATGGTTTTCATATCTTGTTGTATTTTTTTCGGTTTAAACTAAGGATTATTTTTGCATCACTTTGTGATAAATGTCTATCACTTTCTGTCCGGCATATTTCCATTTTATTTCATCGACTTCCCGCTTGCCTTCTTCTTTCAGCTGTTTGTACATCGCCGGATAAGTGATGATCGAATAGATGGCGTCTGCCATTGCGTCGATATCCCAATAGTCTGTCTTGATTACGTTTTCGAGGATTTCAGCGCATCCCGATTGTTTTGAAATAATGGAAGGTACACCTACCTGCATGGCTTCCAGCGGAGATATTCCGAACGGTTCGGACACCGACGGCATGATATATACATCGCTGGCTTTCAACATTTCATACACCTGTTTTCCCCGCAAGAATCCGGTGAAATGGAATCGGTCGGAGATATTGCGTTTGGCTGCCAGACGTATCATCTTGTCCATCATATCGCCGCTACCTGCCATCACGAAACGCACATTGTGTGTTTTGCGCAATACCCGAGCCGCCGCTTCTACAAAATATTCAGGTCCTTTCTGCATGGTGATACGTCCCAAAAAGGTAACGACTTTATCTTTCGTATTGCGAACGACTTCCATGTTCTGTATTTCTTCGCTCATCGGCTCTACGGCATTGTGGACTGTCGTCACTTTCGCCGGATCGATATGGTATTTTTCGATCACGGTCTTACGGGTCAGGTTACTTACCGTAATGATGTGGTCGGCATGCAACATACCGTCGCGCTCGATATTGAACACCGTCGGGTTCACATTTCCACGGCTCCGGTCAAAGTCGGTAGCGTGTACGTGTATTACCAACGGTTTCCCGGTCACCTGCTTGGCATGGATGCCGGCAGGATAAGTGAGCCAGTCGTGCGAGTGGATTACGTCGCACGGGCATGTGCGTGCAATCACACCTGCCACTATCGAATAGTTATTGATTTCCTCCAAGAGATTGTCGGGATAACGTCCGGAAAACTCGATGCATCCCAAATCATTCGTCTTCAAATAGTTGAAATCGGCATAAATGTGATCTCTCAAATCGAAATAGAGCTGAGGATCCATACAGTAGCCGTAACGGCTCTGCACATAATCCCAACTGACATCACGCCAAGCCACGGGTGTATTGCCAGCACCGATAATGTGTGCAAAACTTTTATCCTCGTCTCCGAACGGTTTAGGAATAACGAACGTAATATCCATATCTCCACATTCGGCCATACCTTTAGTCAGTCCGTAACTTGCCGTACCCAGACCACCGAGAATATGAGGTGGGAATTCCCACCCAAACATGAGTGCTTTCATTGATATCAGATATTCTTATTATACATTAAATTTTTTCAACATTTGCAGCACCCGCAGTATTTCACCTACGTTGGAAGCATAACTGATGGCACCGCGACCTTCGAACGGAGGATTGCCGTCGAACAGTTCGGAAATGGTTCCGATACAGTTTTCGGACATCTCTTCTTCGAAACCGATCAACATTCTTTCCAAGAACGAGACACCGCTCACTCCGAATACTTTCAGATAAGCATCGGCATAGGCACCCATGAGCCACGGACGAGCCGGACCCTGGTGGTATGCTTTTTCCCGTTCGACCTCCGACCCCTGATAGGTGGGATGGTAGCCGTAGCTTTTCGGGCTTAACGTACGGATGCCTTTGGGTGTGAGCAATTCACGGGTAACGACATCCAGCACGCTCTTTCTCTGCCGTCTGTCGAGCGGAGTATATTCCAACGAAATCGCGATCAACATATTCGGGCGTACGCTCCAATCGGCGAAGTTGCCATCGACGAAATCGAAGAGATAACCGCAGTCGTTCATGAACGTAGATATGAAAGAGTTCCCGCATTGCTCGGCAGTCGTGTTCCACAACGACACATTGGCTGCCGCTTCGGGCTGGTTCTCGTACAACGAGGCGGCGAATTTAAGGGCATTGTACCACAAAGCATTAAATTCTACCAGATAGCCGCTGCGCCGACTTACCGCATGACCGTCCACCACGCCGTTCATCCACGAAATCACTTGATCTTTTCCGTTTGAATAAAGCAGCTTGTTCTCGTGCAGGAAGAGGTTGGGATGTTTGCCTTTGATAATGAAATCGACAATGTCGTACACCAATTTACCATAGTGTTCGCGAGCTTTGTCCAGACCCATCTGACGGGCATATTGCTGTATCGTCCAGATGAGCCACAGTCCGGTATCCGGCACATCTATGCCTGAGATAACGGAATCGGGGGCTTTGGTTTTCATGAAATGCCGGAATGCTTTCTCGAACGATTTCATTACTTCGTGGAACATCGGTTCGTCGTCTATCGCCAACGTACAGCCCGGTAAGGCAATTGCCTGCACACGGGAGCTGACCGACAGCCACGGATAGCCCGCCAATATATACGAGCCTTGTTTGTTTTTGATATAGAACTGCTGAGCCGAATTTTTCAGGCAGTTGAAAAAACTGGAACGATGCGTACGGCTATTGATTTCGTTATTGTATGTCGTCTCCAACGAACGGGGTTTGGCTTCGCCTACTCCTGCCGAGAAGATGATGCTTTCGCCTTTTTTAATGGAGAGCTCGAAATAGCCGGGAACGAACAGGTCTTCCTGATACGGATAGCCCCGCTCTTGGTCTTTGATATATTCAATGCCTTTATACCAATGCGGATCGAACACAAATTCCGGTTTTTTATTGAATTGCATATACATGCGGGGGTAACCGTCGTACAGGCAGCAGCTTATGCCGTTGGCTACCGGCTCGCAGGCTGTGTTGATATTCGAATTTTCGACACACAGGTTGTTTGCATTTCGGAATGCGAGGAACGGGCGGAACTGAATTGTCGTAGGCGAATGAGCCTCTACCAACGTATATTTAATCAAAATACGGTTCTCGTGCGAAATGAATGTCTTTTCTTTGGTCAAGATCACTCCGCCGACACGATAAATTGCCTGAGGAACCGTTTCGCAATTAAATTCACGAATGTACTTATGCCCGTTGGGGCTGAAACAATCTCCGCCATACTTGTGCAACCCGAGGTTGAAAGCGGCATTGTGCTGTATTACCGTTTCATCCAGCGAAGAAAGCAAGACATGGTTTCCGCCATCCAGTTCGGGGATAGGGATCACCAAAAGTCCATGCTGTTTACGGGTGTTACAACCGACGATCGTCGTACAATGATAAGCCCCGGACTTGTTGGTGCGCAACATTTCTTTACGCAGAGATTGTTCAAGGTTTATCATCTGACTTTTGTCAAACTTCAAATAACTCATATTAGTATTTTATTCAGGTTAATTGCCCATTTAAGGGAAATCATATAATTAATGCGATTACGAATATAACAGTTCTACAACAAACGAGCAAAGTTTTTTTAGTCTTTTTTTAGTAAAAAATCAAAACACGAAAATGCCGGGGGCATATCTTTTCCGCCCGGCTTTTTCTTGATAAACGGAAGTGACAAATCGCCTCCGATTCCTTGCCCTACGTATATGCTGTTTATTGGAAACTTGCCATGGCTACTGCCAGATTCTCCAAGAACATCCGCACTGAAATCGCCAGCAGGATAATTCCGAAAAATTTACGCAGCACATATACGCCCGCCTTGCCCAGCAACCGCTCCAATATATATACGTTTTTAATGACAATATATACTACTATAATATTCAATAATAGTCCCAACAGGATATTTATGTCGGAATACATCGCCCGCAACGAAAATAATGTGGTGAAAGATCCGGCTCCGGCTATCAACGGGAAAACCAGCGGCACCAGCACCACCGAGCCTTCCGGACCGTCGTTCCGAAATATTTCTATACCGCATATCATCTCGACCGCCATGACGAACAATATCAGCGAACCGGCAATGGCAAAAGAGGATATATCGACATGAAACAATCTCAGAATCATCTCTCCCATAAAGAAGAATGCCAGAAAGAGCAATAAGGAATAGACAGCCACTTTCATCGGATGCAACGAATTGCCTTTCTGTTTCAAGTCGATAATGATAGGTGTCAGCCCGGTAACGTCTATTACTGCAAACAGGATGATAAATGCACTCAGCATTTCCTGAAAGTTGAACGATGTGAAGAAATTCATAGTCGGATTATTTAAGGTGTCTTATAGATGCAAAGTTAATGAAAAAAAAGAAAAACAATACTTTCTAAAAGGAGAAGATGTTTTCTTTTTGAAATAAAGTTGTTCGGGAAAAAATGCTTAGATTTGGGAATCAAATGATCGTTGTATGGAAAGCATGTACGAAGTATTAATGCAGTTGCCTATATTTCAAGGCATAAGCCGGACAAAAATATCGGAATTGATCGAAAAGACCAAGTTTCATTTCCTAAAATACCAAGATAAAGAGCCTGTACTGACAAAAGGTGAAGCATACCCCCAACTGAAATTTTTAATCTCCGGAAGCCTGAGAGTCGTTACCGGAGACCTCTCGGGGAAAATCAAAATTTCGGAAATCATACATGCCCCCAATATCATCGTACCGAATTATCTGTTCGGTATGAATACGGTTTCTCCGTCGGATGTATTCGCATCGGAGAGTGCCGGCATCATGCAATTCGACAAATCGACCTTTATCAAGATCCTGCAATCCGACCCGATCGCGTTGATCAATGTGCTGAATCTTCTGTCGCAATCGTCGCAACGGGGATTCGAGATGCTGTACACCTCCGCTTCGGGCGACATCAAAAAACGTTTCTCCCAATGGGTATTGAACACCACGGGGAAAAGGGCATCCGACATCCGGATCGAATGCAAGCAGAAAGATCTATATGCCTTCTTCGGCGTGCAGCGTTCGGCATTCGTCAATATGCTGAACGAAATGGAAGAAGACGGCATCCTGACATTCGACACGAACGGAGTACAGATCATTTCCCGAGACCGGCTGTACGATGTCGTCAAATCGCTGACAGATAGCGACGAGGAACTATAACAGGCAAACGAGGGAAACAGGTTTATCGCAACTCCGATCATAGAAAGAACGTAACGCACCGTGTACGGCATAGAGTAAAGACTCCCGACACGGTGCGTTACGTTTTCTGTTTTTGCCGACCGGCCTACATAGCCCGTTCGACCGTTATCGTATATTCGGCGGAAAATACCGATCCGGCGGAAAGCCGTTCGATCCATTTCTTATTTTCGAAATCACCGGCGTATCCCACGGCATCGCAACGTCCATACCACGGTTCGATGCAGACGAAAGGCGCATTCTTTTTGGGAGGCGACCACAAGCCTACCAACGGAGCGGCAAATGCAAGAGTGATATAGGGTTCTCCGGATTTGTCGCACAATGTCACCCGCCGGATCTGCGAATCCTCGAATATCAGCGCATCGGTATCGAACGTATGCCGATCGACCGGCAGGCGTCCGCCCGTCAGGTTCAACGTGCGGCTGTCCTGTACCGCGCAGCCTTTTTCGCCGAGCGGCGTATATTGCAACGGTCCGGAAGTATCGAATTCGAAATAGCCGCGCATCGTCTCGTCGGGATTGAAATCGGGATAATAAAAAGCCGGATGCGCTCCGATCTGGAACGGCAGCACGGTATCGCCCGTATTCCTCACCTGCCACTGTACCGTTATGTTATTTCCACACAACCGGTAACCGATCTCCAATTCGAACGCGAACGGGAAGTGCGCCAAAGTATCGGCATTGCTTACCAGCCGGAACCGCAACTCGTCGTCCGTTACCTTTATGGTTTCAAAATCCATATCACGGGCAAAGCCATGTTGCCCCATCGTGTATGTTTTTCCGTCGTGGCGAAACTCGTTGTTCCACACCGCCCCTACGATCGGGAACAACACCGGAGAGTGACGTTTCCAAAAAGCCGGATCGGCTTGCCACAAATATTCGGTCTGATGCCGGTCGAGAATGGAGCATAGCTCCGCACCCGACTCCGAAACCGCAATCGTCAATAGTTCGTTAGATAATGTTTTCATCGTATATATCGTTGTTAATCATTGTGCGTCGCGATCGTAGTGCGGCATATCCTCCGGTATCTCCATCGATATTTCCACAAGCCCTCCTACCTTACCGTCTTTCATCCATGCCGTCTGGTAAATCATTTTCCGAATGCCCCGTTTACGAATCGTATAAGAATTGGTACCTCCGGTCGCCAACAGACGGGCGATAATCTCTTTGGAACGTTCGGAATGACAATCATTCAGATTCTTTCCGATCAGGTCGCCATGCGAAGCGAATGTCGCCCGCGCTTTCTTGTTCATGAATATGATATTGCAATCGGCATCCGTTACGGTCACCGCACAATTCATTTCTTCTGCCCACTCGTACATCATGTTCTTGTCTTTTATATCATTAAAACGAAATCAGTATTTTTTTATCCCCCCTGCATCAGACCGTTTTTCGGGGTTCGAGATGGATATAGACGATCGTCTCCTCGCCCAACAGGCTCTTGATGCGCCCCTCGATAGCCGACGAAGTATCGTGCGCCTTTGCCAAAGGCACATTCCCATCCATACGTATATGCACCTCAACAGCACAATAGTTACCGATGCGGCGCGTGCGCAAATGGTGAGGATCGCTTACCCCTTGAAAAGAGTTCAAGATCCGCATGATCTCTTGCTCCGTTTCCTCCGGAAGCGATTTTTCCAACAGTTCTTCCACACAAGGCACGACCAGTTGTACGGCGACCTTGCAAATAAAAAAGCTCACCAGCACAGCCGCCGCCGGATCGAGAATAACCCACTTGTCGCCCAACAGAATCGCACCGCCAATACCTACCGCCGTACCGATCGACGAAAAAGCATCGCTGCGGTGATGCCAGGCATTCGCCACAACCGATTGGGAGCCGAGCTTCTTCCCCCGGGCTATCGTATAATGGTAAAGGATTTCCTTGAAAAGTACGGATACGACCGCAGCAACCAAAGCCACCATACCGGGGCTTTTCAACGGTTTGCCGTTAAACACACCGTAAATATCCGATGCCCCGTTCCAAAATATGCCTACCCCCACGAGAAACAGAATACAGCCAATCAGCAAAGTCGCCAACGTCTCGAACTTACCGTGCCCGTAGTCGTGTCCCTTGTCCTGCGGTTTATTCGAAATCCGGACAAATATAAACACAATAATGTCGGTTACGAAATCGGACAGGGAGTGTACGGCATCGGCAATCATCGCGGCAGAATTTCCTACAATTCCCGCCACGAATTTCAACACGAGAAGCAACGCATTCACTATGCTTCCCGCCAACGTCACTTTATAAATTCCCTTCTCCCTCTCTTTGGAAGTGAGTTTCAACGCATCCATATATCCATCTGCCTATAAAAAAGCGACAAAAAACAGGCTACCGTTTTCCGCCACTTCGTGATAATGAGAGGATAAAGATAACATAATTTTTCTATAAATGCGGCATTCCGCCGCATTTATAGAAAAAGATTCAGCAAATAAGATATTATTCTCTGCCCATCATCCTTTTCCAAGCTATATCGGCATGAAGGCGTGCCTGCTCCGACTCGTAGTCATGCCCATCGAGGGAACGATACCTGTTCTTGGACACCATTTTCTCGACCGGAACGGCTCGACCGCCACCGCCTACAAGTGCAAGTACAAGAAGTATTTGCAGAATCATCTGAATAAGAGCCATCAGCAAGCCCCACACCGCGATAAGCGAACCAACGACGTAAACGACACTGAAAGCGGTGAAGATAATTCCATTGGCTACGCCCAATGTCCGGACATTCTTTACCAACGACCAGAGGATGCCGCCCAACGCACACCCCAGCAAACCGGCTACACTAATTATATCGTGAACTCTGCCACGGATACCGAACGATGGCATAAGGAATGCCAAAAGAAGCAAGACCGGGATACAAATAACCAGACCGATAGCCATTGGCTTGATGGATATTTTCTTACCGGAATCGAATCCGAACAGAAGTATCTCGTAAAGTTTGATACTGTAAATCTGGAAAACCACGAAAACCACAAACGGGATCACTCGTAGCAACGAGCCCCAAAAGCCGTAAGTCTCTTTATCGCACCACCAGAAGGTGTTCTTTCCCAAAGTGGAATATGCCCAAATCTCGAACAACGAGGCAATAAGGATACAGACGGGCACAATCACGATAGCCAACCGGCGCATGGCATAGTTTCCAAGCCCTCCGAACGCAAACACCATCGCCACGACGAACAACAGGGAAATCAGGAGATAAGGCGTGTAAGAGGCAAACCATTTGCCGACCCACGTATGCTGGACCCGGCTGCGGGTATCACCGAAAATGTCGGTCGTCCCCTCCTTATTGTCGTCGCTGAAAAGAAGGTGGCTATCGTGGATAGCATAAGGAACACCACCGATACGAACCAATCCGCAGCTTTCGCTTCCCGACAAGGTGCGCTCTACGGTAACGATCTCACCCAAAGGCAGCTTGAACGCTTCGACACCACATACCTCGGAACCGCTTTCGGCTGTGATGACTTTGTAAACGGAGACAGAGTCCGACAAATGATAATCAAGTACATATCGCTGCGCCGGGGCGACCAGCGGAAATACAATAGCAAGGCACAAGCCCCAAAGGAATTTTTTGAACATAATTTTATTTAGAATTAAAATCCGATACAAATACCATGGCACACTATGTACGGTAAACCGCTATGCCTTCTTCATCCGTCCCCGCGTTTTCAACAAACAAGACAAGCATAACACTTCTTGATTCTTCAAAAAGATCTTGCCCCGAACCATTACATAGCAAAGTTAATACAAACATTTGAATTATAACTATTCAAAGCTAATAAATCGGAACGTATTCGGGCTATACCGATTACATTCCGGTTATTCCGACACATGGAATAGAGTGGCGTCACAATACCCAACCTGCCGCATAGCCATTGGGATTCGGGGCAAGTCGTTTACGTTAGTACTCATCTGCACCTTGCATCTTAGATATTCTAACGCAGCAAAAAGGAGCTGCATCGAAACTTACGTTTCGACGCAACCCCTTTCTATTTCAATCTATTCTGTTACGAACGATTATTCAGGATCGACACCCCACTGTTGTTTTGCCAAACGGCGGTAGTTGTTGTAACGCCAGAGAGCGTTCTCCTGTGCAGCCTGGAACAATTCGGCGGCTTCTGCCGGATATTGTTTCATTACGGAAGCGTAACGAACTTCACCTTTCAGGAAGTCTTGGAATTTATCCCACTGAGGTTCTTTGCTATCGAGCGTGAACGGATTCTTGCCTTCGGCTTCCAACATCGGGTTGTAACGCCACAAGTGCCAGTATCCACATTCAACAGCAGCAGCTTCTTCGGCTTGTGCCTTACCCATACCTTTCTTCAAACCGTGATTGATACAGGGAGCGTAAGCGATGATGATAGACGGACCGTCATAAGCTTCTGCTTCACGGATTGCTTTCAGCGTTTGTGCGGGATCTGCACCCATTGCAATCTGAGCGGCATATACATAACCGTAAGTAGATGCGATCAAGCCCAAATCTTTTTTACGTACACGTTTACCGGAAGCGGCAAATTTAGCGATAGCGCCGAGCGGCGTTGCTTTCGAAGCCTGACCGCCGGTATTCGAGTAAACCTCCGTATCGAGTACCAGGATGTTCACATTCTTACCGGATGCCAATACATGGTCGAGACCGCCGAAGCCGATATCGTACGATGCACCGTCACCACCGATAATCCACTGGCTGCGTTTTACGAGGAAGTGATCGAGTTCGGCTACTTGTTTGCAAATATCGCAGTCGCAAGCTTTTACCAACGGGCGGATCTTTTCTGCCAGTTCTTTGGTCTTTTCTGCATCTTCGCGGTTGTTCACCCACTCTGCGGCAAGTGCTTTCAATTCGTCGCTGCAACAAGAGCAAGCCTGCATGTCGTTCATCAGTTTCACCAGACGATCGCGCATCTTCTCATTTGCCAATACCATACCGAGACCGAATTCGCAGAAGTCTTCGAACAGCGAGTTCGCCCAAGCCGGACCTTGTCCTTTCGCATTCGTCGTGTAAGGAGTAGAAGGTACGGAACCGGAATAGATAGAAGAACATCCGGTTGCATTGGCTACCATTTCACGGTCGCCGAAGAGTTGGGAGATAAGTTTCACATACGGAGTTTCACCGCAACCGGAGCATGCGCCGGAGTATTCGAAGAGCGGAGTAGCGAACTGAGAGTTCTTCACGTTAGCTTTGATATCTACCAGATTTTGTTTGCTGGAAACATTTGCTACGCAGTAATCCCAATTTGCAGCTTCTGCCATCTGGCTTTCGAGATCGACCATAGCCAAAGCCTTGCCTTCTTTGTTGCCCGGACATACATCCACACAGTTACCGCAACCCAGACAGTCGAGTACGCCTACCTGCATACGGAACCGCATGCCTTTCATTGCTGCCGGAGCTTTTATTTCGAGCGTATCTGCCGTAAAGCCCTTCGCTTCGTTTTCGTCCAATACGAACGGACGGATACAAGCGTGAGGACAAACATACGCACAACGGTTACATTGGATACAGTTGTTGGAATTCCAAACCGGAACGAATGCCGATACACCGCGTTTTTCGTATTGAGCGGTTCCCTGATGCCAAGTACCGTCTTCGATTCCCTTGAATGCCGATACTTTGAGCAAATCGCCGTCCTGTGCATTGATCGGGCGAACCAATTTGTTTACAAATTCCGGATCGTTGTTTGCTTTTACCTCATCGGCAGGAAGTTGTGCCCAAGCCGGATCGACAACCAATTGTTTGTATTCACCGCCACGGTCTACGGCTGCATAGTTCTTATTGACAACGTCTTCACCTTTCTTACCGTAAGACTTCACGATGAATTTCTTCATTTGCTCGATAGCGAGGTCTACGGGGATCACACCCGTGATACGGAAGAATGCCGATTGCAGAATCGTGTTCGTACGGTTGCCCAATCCGATTTCCTGTGCAATCTTCGTTGCATTGATATAATATACCGTGATATTTTTCTCTGCGAAATAACGTTTTACGTTGTTAGGCAGGTTGTGAGCCAACTCGTCGCCTTCCCAGATCGTATTCAACAGGAACGTACCGTTCTGACGCAAACCGCGTGTCACATCATACATGTGGAGGTATGCCTGTACGTGGCAAGCTACGAAGTTCGGGGTCGTCACCAAATAGGTAGAACGGATAGGTGCATCGCCGAAACGCAAGTGCGAGCAAGTGAAACCGCCCGATTTCTTGGAGTCGTACGAGAAGTATGCCTGACAATATTTGTTGGTGTTGTCACCGATGATTTTCACCGAGTTCTTGTTTGCACCTACGGTACCGTCTGCTCCCAAGCCATAGAATTTAGCTTCGAACATACCTTCTCCGCCCAATGCGATTTCTTCTTTCGGAGGCAGCGAGGTGAATGTCACATCGTCGATAATACCGATCGTGAAGAGATTCTTCGGTTGCGGCAAAGCCAAGTTCTCATAAACAGAGAGGATTTGTGCCGGCGTAGTATCTTTCGAACCCAGACCGTAACGACCACCTACGATGATGGGGGCGTTTTCCTTGCCATAGTAGCAGTCTTTCACGTCGAGATACAACGGTTCGCCATTTGCTCCCGGTTCTTTGGTACGATCCAATACGGCAATGCGTTTTACAGTAGCCGGTACGGCTGCCAAGAAATGTTTAGCAGAGAACGGACGATACAAGTGTACCGATACCAAACCTACTTTTTCGCCTTTCGAAGTCAAGTAGTCGATAGCTTCGCGGGCAGCTTCGGTTACCGAACCCATTGCAATGATCACACGGTCGGCATCTTCTGCACCATAGTAGTTGAACAAACCGTATTTACGTCCTGTAATTTCAGAGATTTTTTCCATGTATTCCTCAACGATAGCCGGAACAGCTTCGTAGAAGGGATTGCTGGATTCGCGGTGCTGGAAGAAATGATCGGGGTTTTCAGCCATACCACGGGCAACCGGAGCTTCGGGAGTCAGCGCACGTTTGCGGAACTCTGCCAATGCTTCCTGGTCTACCAGCGGAGCCAGATCGTCGTTCTCCAACATTTCGATCTTCTGGATCTCGTGCGAGGTACGGAAGCCGTCGAAGAAGTTCACAAACGGTACACGCGATTTGATAGTGGAAAGGTGAGCGACACCTGCCAAGTCCATAACTTCCTGTACAGAGCCTTCGCACAACATAGCGAAACCGGTCTGACGGGTAGACATAACGTCCTGATGGTCGCCGAAGATACACAAAGCATGCGAAGCCAATGTACGAGCCGAAACATGGAATACGCAAGGCAACAATTCACCGGCAATCTTATACATGTTGGGGATCATCAACAACAGACCTTGCGATGCCGTATAAGTAGTCGTCAAAGCACCAGCCTGCAACGATCCGTGTACTGCACCGGCAGCACCAGCCTCAGATTGCATTTCTTGTACCAATACTGTTTCGCCGAAGATATTTTTTCTTCCGGCAGCAGCCCATTCGTCTACATATTCAGCCATAGTAGACGACGGTGTGATCGGGTAAATGGCAGCAACTTCCGAGAACATATACGAGATATGTGCGGCTGCCTGGTTTCCGTCACAGGTCAAAAATTTTTTTTCTTTACTCATTTTAATGAATATATTAGATAAAGTGATATTTCAAACTCTACATTTAAATTCTACTTTCAAAAACGCATCGATTTTCCGAGGATTTTCAAAATTAATATAAAAATCCGAAAAGCCAAAGCGGTATCACATTTTCGCGTCCGATTTTCAGATCCGACACGGCATAATAAATATCTTTATTATGTCTGCCCTGCGCTCCATTGGCTTTCACGCAGAACAAATGCTCGCCGTTCACGAGGAACTGCGCACCTTTCCGTCCAAGATTCAACCGGTTGTCCTTATGCAGGATATTGTAGAAGAATGTTTCCCGTACCGCCTGCATGTCCACTTCCACCGAACGGTTGGAATAGATCAGGTTGGTATTGTGCATATAGATCTTCGCCGGTTTCTTCGGATATTCCTCCCCTTCCCGATAGAGCATATTGATCAGCCGGGCATCTTTCAGCAACTTGATATAGTTCATCACAGTCGCCCGCGAGATCTGAACGTCCTTACTCAACTGGCTGACATTCGCCGGACCCGGAGTATTCATCGACAAGCGATAGAGCAGACGGCGTACTTTGGGCAGATAGGACAACTCGATCTGCTTTATAAGCAGAATGTCGATCTCCATCATCATGTTCATGGTCTTGATCAAATTTTCGGAAAAATTACGATTTTCCAAAAAGAAAGGATAATACCCATGATGCAGATAACCCGGAAAATATTCCAACGGATCGATCTGCCGACAGATGTTTTCGGCAATAGCTTCATGATTCTCCAACAGTTCCGCCAATGTGTACACCGGAAAATCGGTATGCGCCATCAGGTTCAGATATTCCCGGAATGAGAAGCCCCGTAAATTGTACGAATCGACCACCCCCGCCAAAACCGGATTTTCTTCTTTCAGCCGCATCACGGTCGATCCGCTGAAAATGATCTTCAATTGGGGGAAATGGTCATAACAATATTTCAGTTCTTCCGACCAGCCCGGATATTTGAACACCTGGTCGATCAGCAGGATGCGCCCACCGTTTTCGCAGAAGCGGGCAACAAAGTCTCGGAGAGTATATTCGGTGAAATAGAGATTGTTCAGATTTATATAGAGACACGAACGGGACGTCCCGTAGTTTTCTTTGGCATATTGCAACAGGAACGTAGTTTTCCCAACCCCCCGGCTACCCTTGATGCCGATCAGTCGGTTCGACCAATCGATCTCGCGCATCAACTCGCGATTTACCGGCGATTCGAGGTGTTCGATCAGATATTGATGTGTCCTATAAAATGATTCCACGACGTATCAAATATGGGGCAAAGGTACATATTTATCCCGTTTTTGCAAAGCAGGGATTACAAAATAAGGTTACGAATAGCTTTCTGCTAAAATATTTAACATTATTTAGCTATCCAAAATTCTTTGTACCCCGATGTATCTAAAAATAAGACGATGTGTCGTCATGCCCGATCTGCTGCGTTGCCATCGGAATCCGGACTAAGTCGTTTACGTTAGTAATTTCCTGTCGTCCTCATCCTCTGCGCCTTGCATCTTAAACATTCTTACGCACCGACAAGGGGCTGCATCGAAAAATTCATTTCGATACAGCCCCTTGTGTATCATACCTTTTGTTTGTCACCGTTTTTACTCTACGATCGTAACCGTCGCTGCCCGATCCAAGCGATATGCTCCAAAACCGTTTGCATCTTCGCTCACCGTCACTTCCAACTGATCGGCACTTACACCGCTCCGCAACAGATAGTTGTACACCCGGTCGGCACGAGCCTGACGCAGACGGGCGTTGTATTCAGCCGTACCGGTCGTATTATCGGCATATCCGGTAACCCGGTATTTCTTGTCGGGATTCTCTTTCATCACTTTCGCCAATGCTTTCAGCAAAGTCGCATCTTTCGATGCCAATGTCGATTGATCGGCGTCAAAGTAGATCGTAGCTGTGGGGACAGCAGCCTTCCGCGCCGTTTCACGTTCAGCCTGTGCTTCTGCCAATGCTTGTTTCGCTTTTTCTACATCCTGCTCCAAGACCGATATTTTTTCGTTAGCCCGACGCAATTGTTCCACCAAAGCATCACCCTCCTCGTCGGTATATTTCGAACGGATCACCTGCGGTTCGGGGATTACCGGAGCTTCCCAAGTTCTCTTATTGAATTTGTACGTCGCTCCTACCATAACAGCCGCCGTAAAATCGCCATAGTTGCCCTTGTCTCCATCGAATTCATTTTCGATCGAGCCGATACGCAAGTCGAGATTCACCGTCCAGGCATCCGCTACACGGAAGCGGTTCAAGAAGCCGGCACGGAACGTATAGCAAGCCTGATGCCAATCGTTCTCTTTTGCCGAATGGACGAGTACGCCTACCCCGGCTCCGATGTAGAGAATCGGAGAATAAATCCGTTTTGCATCGAATCCGGCAAACAGGCTGTAAAAGTCTGCCATAAAATCCAAATGCGGCATCAATGCGCCATACGACTGACGATAAAAGCCATTGTTTGCCAATGTACCGTCCACACCTACACCGTTTTCCAATCTCGTAGCGCCGTTGAATCCATTATAGTCCAATCCCACGCGAAGCCCGAACACCGGAGTCACCCATTTTTCGGCATTGATCTCCACTGCCAGCCCGGGACGTTTTCCGAACGAAAGATTCCCATCGCCTTGTCCGAAATACATGTCCGCACCTATACCTAACGACAAAGCCCAATTGTCCTTGAATTTATTAATGCACAAACCGGCTGTTGTCTTTTGTCCGTCCGATTTTTCCTTTTCCGTACTTGCTTCGGTTTCAGCAGCGAATCCAAAGAAGGGGAATGCGCTAAAAATCAGAGAAAATACTAATAGATTTTTTTTCATACCCAACATAAATTAGATTGATTCACTTGTTCATTGGTCCTATTTTCTATGCAAAGAAAAAACATTTTTCATTTTTCGGCAAGCATTCCAAGACAAAATTTTACTGAATTTTTTCAAAACCCCAATACAAATAGCCGGATTGCAGATCTCACGTTCGAGATGCAATCCGGCTATTGTTTCTTTATAACCGACGATCGTTACTTTTTCAGGAATTTACGAATTTCGCCGGCGACATGTTCCGGTGTGAAGCCGAATTTTTCGTCCAATACATTATAGGGAGCCGAGCTTCCGAAATGGTCCAGACCATATACCATGCCATTGGCTCCGACCAGACGTGCCAGCGTCGAGGGCAGACCTGCGGTCAAACCGAATACCGGAAGCTGGGCAGGAATAACAGTTTGACGATACGACTCCGGTTGATCGAAGAAAAGCCCCAACGAAGGTACGGACACGATCTGTACCCGGATGCCGTCATTTTTCAGCAATGCTGCCGCATCGACCAATGTCGCAACCTCCGAACCATTGGCTACCAGCACGACTTCGGGATTCTCGTCTTTGCATACGACATATCCGCCTTTGCTCATTTGCAAAGCATCGTCGTAACGGTCGCCGCTCATCGAAGGCAGATCCTTGATGTCCTGACGGGAAAGGATCAACGCCGTAGGAGTTTCGAAGTTTTCCATCGCCAATTTCCATGCCACCGTAGTTTCTGCGCTATCGGCAGGGCGGAATACGACCATACTGTTTTTACCGGCATGGTTTTTCAATTCTTCCATCAGACGTATCTGTGCTTCCTGCTCTACGGGTTCGTGCGTAGGTCCGTCTTCTCCGACACGGAATGCGTCGTGCGTCCAGATATATTTTACCGGGAGTTGCATCAATGCCGCCATACGTACAGCTGGTTTCATGTAATCGGAGAATACGAAGAACGTTCCGCATGCTCCCATCACACCGCCGTGCAGCAACATACCGTTAAGGATAGCCGCCATCGTCAGTTCCGAAACGCCTGCATGCAGGAATGCTCCGCTGAAATCGCCGTTCACAAACGGATGCGTCTTTTTCAAGAAGGCATCTGTTTTGTCGGAATTTGCGAGGTCGGCAGAAGAAACGATCATATTTTTCATATTCTGTGCCAGGAACGACAACACGTTGGCAGACGAAGCTCGGCTTGCCAGGTTGGGTTTGTGGGCAATCGTCTTGAAATCGAGTTCAGGCAATTTGTTTCCGAAGAAATCTTTCAGTTCCTGAGCCTTTTCGGGATTTTCTTTTTCCCAAGCGGCTTGTTCCGCATTTCTTTCCGCAACGATTTTTTTGAGTTCTTCCGCACGTGCGGCATAGAGTTCCTCCACTTCGGGAAATACAACGAACGGATCGTCGGGGTTACCGCCCAGATTAGCTACCGTCTTGGCAAACGAAGCGCCCGATTTTCCCAACGGCTGACCGTGAGTAGAGCATTGCCCCTCGAAGCATTCGCCCGATTCGGTCACGGCACCACGCCCCATGATCGTCTTACCGATAATAATTGTAGGACGTTCGGTTTCTTGGTTGGCTGCGGTCAGAGCATCGCGGATAGCTTGTACATCCGTACCGTCTATTTCGATCACGTTCCAGTTCCATGCCCGGTATTTGGCAGCGGTATCTTCGGTAGTCACCGCATCCGTACCGGTAGACAACTGGATATTGTTGCTATCGTAGAACATAATCAGGTTGTGCAATCCGAGATAACCCGCCAAACGGCCTGCACCCTGCGAAATTTCTTCCTGCACACCGCCGTCCGAAATAAAAGCATACGTTTTATGCGACATCCAGTTACCGAAACGGGCAGCGAGGAATCGCTCGGCAATGGCTGCACCTACCGCCATAGTGTGTCCCTGTCCCAACGGACCGGAGGTATTTTCCACGCCTCTTTCCACATCCACTTCGGGGTGTCCGGGAGTGATACTGCCCCATTGACGGAAACTTTTGAGATCTTCCATCGTATATTTTTTGCACAATGCCAAAACAGAATAAAGCATCGGCGACATGTGACCGGGATCGAGGAAGAAACGGTCACGATTTATCCAAGAGGGATTCTGGGGATCATACACTAAAAATTCGGAGTACAGTACATTTATAAAGTCTGCGCCACCCATAGCACCGCCCGGATGTCCGGATTTCGCCTTTTCCACCATCGAAGCTGCCAATATTCGAATGTTATCGGCTGCCTTGTTTAATATTCGAGTATCTTTCATGAGGATAAATTTTTCTACAAAAGTAATACAAACTTTATGGATTCCGAAGTGTTTTGAACACAAAAAATCTCTTTATTCCAAGCAGCTATGTGCTTATTGTATTTTTAGTTACCTCTTTCACAGGGGGCATACCGTAACCGATCCGAAAAGCTACAACCGACCGTCCGTTATCTACAAGTCGTTAAACGCAAGCGGCGGACAAGCCTTGTCTGCCTGTCCGCCGCTCCGGTAATTGTAACTATCTAAATTTATTCTACGGGAATGTCTTTGTTCACATTTTTGCTTCCGACCAAAGCATAGTAGAGCAAATAAGCCAACGCTACCACGATTACCCAATAGCTGGTCATGAAGCCGGCAACGTCTGCCACGTAATTTTGGACCAACGGAAGGATACCGCCACCGACAACCAATGCCATGAAAATACCGGTTGCCTGTTCGGTGTATTTACCCAGACCTTCGACAGCCAAGTTAAAGATACCGCCCCACATGATCGAGGTACACAAACCTACCAATACGAAGAGCATGGCATTTACAGGAACTTCCGCCATACCGAACGAAAGGTCGGATTTAAATACCGGAATATTTACCAATATACTTGTCGGCAAGAAAATGGCAGTGACTACCAACAGGATACCCACGCCCGATGCGGCAGCCAACATGGTTTTGCTGGATATTTTCGCACCGACCGAAGCACCTACGAAACGACCTACCAGCATCAGGAACCAATATGTTCCGGTTACCAAACCGGCTTCGGATGCCGATCCGGCAAAGCCTTTTGCATCGGTCAAGAAGAGGTTCATGGTTCCGGGGACACCGACTTCAATACCTACATACAGGAAGATAGCGATAGCACCCAGTACGAAGTGGCGGAAAGCCCACGGAGAATGTTCGTATTTCACCGATTTTTTCTCGACATGAGGTTCGGGGATATTCACAAAGAAGAGTACGACTCCTACCATAAAGAAGATACCCATTGCGATGAACAATACGGGATTGACATCGACAATAGCCGTTTCTTTGGTTACTTCACCGACCAGCATACCTACCAACACCGGTACAAGCGTACCCATCAGCGAATTGAAAGTAGCTCCGGTCTGGATCAATTGATTGCCTTTTTTACCGTAACCGCCGAGGGTATTCAACATCGGGTTTACCACCGTATTCAACATACACATGGAGAAACCGGCGATGAATGCGCCCACCAAATAAATTTCAAAGCTGCCGAACACACCGGAGAGGTATTGAACCAATACACCGGTAAAGCCGACCAATATGGCGATAAGGGCTGTATTTTTATAACCGATTTTTTTAAGCATCATACCGGCGGGTATTCCCATAAATGCATACGCCAGGAAGTTGGCGAAGTTACCCAGCATGCCACCGAAGTTAGATACTTGAAATTGTTCTTTTACAACAACCCCCATAGGAGCTGCCAAGTTAGTTACAAACGAAATCATACCGAACAGCGCGATCATCATGACAATCGGCAGGGTGTAATTCTTTTTTTGTTCTGTTTCCATAGAGTTAATATAGTTTTGTTAATGTGTTTTCCTTTTTACCAAATCATTGATTTAAAAAACATTCGATGATTTTATACGGATCAAAGCATCAATAGCTGTGCCATCGATGCTTCTCCGTAGTTTCGCACTACTCTAATTTCGGGGGATAAAGGTAACCGATTTCAACGGATTTCATAGCTTCTTCCTTAATTTTTTTTATCCGCTTTATTAATTTTTTATAGATCGGGTATTTACAATAAGGGAATATTCGAAAATAAAAAAGAATCCCGCACGGCTGGCGTGTAGAAAAGAGGTTGCTTCAAAATTTGTATTTTGAAACAACCTCTCTCGCTTTATCAGTCATTCGTATTTAAACCTGTCGCACGAACGTCATATCCGTTCGCCGAATATCGAACTGCCTACCCTGACCATCGTACTGCCCTCCTCTATCGCGATCGTATAATCGCCCGACATTCCCATCGACAGAATCGAGAAGTTCGGATCGCCGGCAAAAAATTCAGAGCGGAAACTGTCGAACACCGATCGCAACCGGGAAAATTCCGACCGCACCGCAACTTCGTCGTCCGTATAGGTTGCCATACCCATCACGCCGCGTATGCAGACATGCGGCAACGATGCGCGATCCAACGACGACAGCATCGCCCGGCATTCATCTACCGAAAATCCGTACTTGGATTCTTCCTGCGCCACATGTATTTCCAACAGGCATGAGACCCGGCGACCGATTTCGGCTGCCGACTTTTCGATTTCTCGCAACAGCCGTTCACTGTCTACGCTGTGTATGATCGATACGCAAGGCACCACATACTTCACCTTATTGGTCTGCAAATGACCGATGAAATGCCATTCGATATCTTTGGGCAACGCCTCGTATTTACGTACCAGTTCCTGCGCCCGGCTTTCGCCGAAAACACGCTGTCCGGCATCGTATGCTTCGCGCACAGCTTCTTCGGGATGAAACTTCGATACTGCCACCAACTGCACCGACGGGGGTATATGACGGCGTACCTGTTCCAGATTTTGTGCGATCGTTCCCATACAATTATTCTTGCGGACGGTCTTCCGCCGGTTTTTCCACTTCGAACGGATAAACATCCATCAACGGAGTCTCCGTGATCGACGCGATTTCATAGTCAGCCATCGTACCTTTCATACATTGAAGCAGATTTTCGAGTGCCTTCTTGAAGTCTTCGGCTTGCACCAATATATAGGTAGAAGTCTTTTTTTCCACTCCGCTTTTTTCGTCGAGCGTGATAAAGTTCACTTTACATTTATACCATTTATCGCCGGTCTCATCGTTGAAAAGTTCGCTGATATTGGCACGTTTCACTGCCGAGACGGAAAAGTCGCCCGAAATAAAAGGGGTCATTTCCTTGATGATCCGGGCTTCCGCCTCGGTAAAGGAGAGGGCATCGACCAAATAGGGTTCGTTCACTTTTTTCAAGAGCCCGTTCTCCATCATCTTATCGTATTTTACTTTACATTCAAACCAGTTTGCCATAATCTTTATTTTTTTAAATGACGATGCACTGCGCCGCAAATCGGGGCAATGCATCACGATATTTTAATATTCTGTTTTATCCGTTTTATTCTCCCATTTCCGGAAAGCTTCCAGAGCCTCTTCCCGCATCATCGGCTGCGCTTTCAGACGGCGGTCTTCCGGGCGGCGTTCCAACTCATCGTAAATAAACGAATCGTCGAATCCGATATTCTTCGCATCGGTTTTATTGTTCCCGTAATACAGTTTGTCCAAATGCGCCCAATAAATCGCACCCAAGCACATCGGACACGGCTCGCACGAAGAGTAGATTTCGCAACCGCTCAGATCGAACGTGCCCAATACTTTGGCGGCTTCGCGTATCGCACTCACTTCGGCATGCGCCGTAGGATCGACCGAAGCCGTAACCCTGTTTACCCCACGGGCTATGATCTTCCCGTCTTTTACAATCACAGCGCCAAACGGACCGCCGTCGTTGTCGATATTCCGAATCGAAAGGTCGATAGCCTCCCGCATAAAATCATGGTTCTTACACATAGTTCCTATTTTTATTATCCGGCATTCCGATAGCCGGTTTTATTCAACATCCGGTGCAACCTGCCACGCCGTTTCTATTTTTTTCTTGCGTACCGCATTGCCATAGTGCAAGGCGAGAACAATAGATAATTCTATTTGAAACGGCTTTGCCGAAGCGCAACCAATCTTATACAAAGATAGCGAAAGGAGAGAGCAGAAGCAAACGGGAAACAAAGTTTCACTATTGAATTATGCCGAGCCGCCTCCTATATTCGCGTATAACGCAAAGATAGAAAAACGCAGCGATAACCTCACTGCGTTTAAAAAAAATTAAGTTTGGACTTTCACTATTCTTCTTCGGCAGAAAGCGAAGCTGTGATCTCCCCGATGTAATCGAGCAGTTCCTCGCGCCCGATCTTTTTCTCTGCCGAGGTCGTAAATATCGGCGGCAACTCTTCCCACGTTTCCAACAGCTTTTCTTTGTACGCCCGAACATGTTCGCGCAGCACGACCGGTCCTATCTTGTCGATCTTCGTGAATACGATGGCAAACGGTATTCCGTTTTCACCCAACCATTCCATAAATTCCAGATCGATTTTCTGTGCTTCATGACGGCAATCGATCAGTACGAACAGGCAGGTCATTGCCTCGCGTTCCAGAATATAATCTTCTATCACCTTTCGAATCGCCTCCCGTCCGCTCTTGCCGCGCTGGGCATATCCGTAACCGGGCAAATCGACAATGTACCACGAATCGTCTACGATAAAATGGTTGATCAGCGTCGTTTTTCCCGGCATAGACGAAGTCATCGCCAGTCCTTTCTGACGTACCAACATATTGATGAGCGATGATTTCCCGACATTCGACCGACCGATAAAGGCATATTCGGGCAGCCCCGTATCGGGACATTTCCGGACATCGGTATTACTGATGACAAATCTTGCGTTCTTTATTTCCATATTTCGTTCTTTACTTATAAAGCACAAAGATAGCGAAAGGCGAAAACAGAGTCAAATTTATTTGAACTATGCCGAGCCGCCTCCTATGTTCGCGCATAGCGCAAAGATAAATATAAGCCGAGAGCAAAAGCAAATTTATCGGAAATTTGTTGAGATACAACCGGTGCTTCCATAAAGATAAGCACCACTAACATCAGAGTATTTTACCCAGATATTCCTTTAAAGATGCCACATATTCGTCCAAAGCATTTCTTCCCTCGTCTGTCAAACGACATGTCGTCCTCGGCTTTTTCCCTACGATTTCTTTCCGCACCTCGATATAACCGGCATCCGACAGTTTGTCGATCTGGACACTCAAATTGCCGGAGGTAGACTGCGTCTTCTCTTTCAGATAATTGAAGTCCGCCTCTTCGACCGAGAGCAACAGAGATACGATTGCCAACCGAAGCTGGGAATGCAATAATGGGTCGAGTTCCTTCATGACTATTTGATTTTACTTCTGACAATATGTGCCGGTATCACCATAAAAAGCAAGAACGACAAACCGAAAAGGAGATTCCATGTGTTGTCGAATGTTCCTGCCAGAAGCATATATACGGCAGAGAGCAACCCGACAAGCGGGAACCACACGAAACTCTTTTCCTTGATAACAAGTCCTGTCATAGATACTCCGATACCGGCATAAATGATCGAAAGGGGCATCATCAGCGAGAAATCAATTTTCCCGACATAAGCTCCTATCGCCACGATAGCGATAATAGTAAGTCCGAACATACTTCCGATAATCTTCCATATATTTCCGAGCATGCTTTCGAGGTAAGTGACGGCACCCGTTTTGTTCCGTTTGCCTGTAAACGTTCCCCACAAATATAATACAAGCATCGCAAACCATACAAACTGGTATGACCAGTTTTCCGTAAAATAGATCAGAAACCATACCAATACGGAAAGAGCCACGGCTGAGTATCCATAAAGGAGCAACTGATTGTAGTCCTGTTTCAATGAAGCCTCTTTTTTTGTTTTCCGGATCATATCGGAGATCAATTCGAGACTTTCCACTTCGTTAATTTTCCTGTCTTCCATTTTTGTTCCGTTTAAAGTAGTTTATTTTATAAACCAAGTTGATTAAAAAGAAAGCAAACATTGCGCGCGATTGTCTGCTTTCGAATGCAAATATAAACAAGTTTATTTTATAAACCAAACAAAGTACTATTTTTTTCTAAAAAAGAATACGTCCGAATTCTCTACAAGCATGCCCCTGTATTTACCCATTCCTAAAACGAGGGAAATGACAATCGTATTTTTTCAATTACTGTGCGATACATTCCTAAACGATACGGCATCGACACGATTCCGATACTCCCCTACCGACCGGCAAAGCACGGGTCTGGACGGGCGGACAAAAAACAAACACGGATCGCACCGGCAAAGTGCCGCGAACAATCCGTGTTTATCTTTTTCTACGCTAACCTACGCAGGCGAGCATTTGATTATAAACTACTTGACAACCAGTTTCCGACCATTCTGAATATAAATTCCGGCAGGAAGGGTCTCGATCTGTTGCGGGGTGGCATTCCGAATAATCATAATCCCCCGAAGGTCATATACATTATTATCGCCCGCAGATCCCGGAGCATAGAATACATCTTCCACTCCGCTGGTATCCACATCGACTATATTGGAAATAGCCGACTCGCCCCGATCATATACGACCGTAACGCCATAACGGTGTATCAGATTGTCTGCCACATTATCTGAATACGAGAAGCCATTGACCGGAGTGTCGTTCAATTTCGTACCATCGCGATAGATATTGTAACCGACGATGTCGATATCGGGAAGTTCCGCATCGGGAATAAATGTAATATCGTCGATCATCATGGCGCAACGGTCGGAAGAGGTACAACGTATCGCGAAATAACGCGCTCCGTCGGGGAGTGTGAACGAATAGGAAGTCCAGCCTTCCGGGATCTCTATCGGATGGTCACCGCTTACTTTCACAAAGTCGGCGATCTCTTTTCCTCCCCGCGAATAATACACCTCGATAGTCTCGTAGCCATATTGGGTCGTATAGCTCTTGGCAAAGAACGATATGGTTTGCGATGCACCGCAGAGTTCGGGCGATATCAACCAGTCGTCGTTATGTTCGGGAGCGACAAGTTTCGCAGCCATACAGGTGAGATATTTGTGCCCGGCGTGAGCCATAAGATACTCGTCGGCAAACTCGTGTGTATCATCAAAAACGATATAAGCCATTTCAGAACCTTGATTGGGGAATGTCTTACCGGATAACAGCCAGGTAGGAGCACCATCGACATCGACGAACGTCCAGCCATCGACTTGGTTTACGGCAAACGGTTCCGCCTCTTCAAAGCCTTCGACCACCGGATCGGGAAGCATACCGCTCATATCGGGATTACCCCACGTAAGGGTCACCGTATTTTCACTACGTTGTGCCTGCAAATCGGCGACAACCGGAAGCGCCGGTTTATCGAGCATTACCGAAGCTGACGAAGAGATGTTATTATCCGGATCTCCGTCGTTGTCGTGAACCACTACGGCATGATACTCCGCACTCTCGGGCGACATGACATGGAGCTGTTCGGTGAAATCGACCGAAGCCCGCATACCCGGAGCGATAGCAGCACCATCGGCCGATGCTACCATCTGTCCGTCACGGAAAAGCTGTACATGGTATCCGTTCGCTTCGAGCGCACCGTGGTTCCCGAGTGTGACGGAAACACCGAACGGCTCGCCTGCCCTGACTTTCGACGGAACAGAAATCCGTTCAGCCGCCAGATCGACATCATGGAGTGTACCGATCTGAACATTATCTATCAAGGTATTGGTATAGGTGCGGGTCGTAGCGACAAAACGGAACTGCGCAACCTTACCGGCATATTTGTCGAGCTTGACAGTGATGCGGTTCCAAGCCGAAACGACAGGCAGGTCTTTCATTACCACTGTTGCAACCGGTTCCCAGCCCGATCCTGTATTGGCTTCTACCGCCAGCGTATTCTCATTTTCCACACCGGTATTGATGTGATAAGCATAGAGCCACATGCCCGGATTCATCTGCGGAATCGTGATCTTACCCATACCGAGAGCAGCAGCATCGCCTACCTGCGTACCGGTCATACCGGCGTATCCGTTGTCGCCGTCGTACGGCATAATGCCATAGGATTCATCGTAGAGATCCCACATGCCTCGTCCGGCAACATTATTGGCATAAACCACACTCGAAACGTTACCACCATAGAACGACTCTTTAAACGGTGTTCTATAAGGCGTACCCACAGGTATGAATACCGACTTGGCATCGATGCTCGATCCGGCTTCGGTGTGTGCGGTTACCTGCCACTGCATAAGATTCTGTTTCGAGCCGGCAGGTGCTGCCTGATAGGTGTACGATGTTTCGGGCTTGTTTTCAAACAGCGTGATCGGTTCGGGATTGGAAATATCGACCAACGTATAGGTAATGATTCCGGGCACGATAAGGTTTCCGTCCGCATCGACCGAGGGAGGATTCCATGATACGGTCACCATTCCGTCTCCGTCGATTTCAACGGCACTCAGATTTTCGACTTTCCCGGGGACATTAATACCCAGATAGCAGCTGATATCGTCCGACGCAACTCCGGCACCGACTTCGGTGTAAGGAATCGCACGGTAGGTATGGAGACCTTTCACGTCCACCACATCGGTAAATTCAAGACGAGAACCGAGCTGGGGATCGGAGAACGTATTCACGAGCACAAGATCCCGGTACAGTTCCACTTTCGTCAGCGAAACGAGCGGATTTCCTTCGACATCCTTTTCCGGGGCAATCATCGATACCACAGCCTGCAAAGCACCGGCGGGATCGGGGGTAACCGTAAACGAACCGACCTGAGCCGCCACGTTCTCCCGGCTCATACCTGCGGCAATCTCGAAGTCCTGCACAAACAGATAATCGGCATAAGCGTTACTGATACCGTGGAAACCGATAAAATAGGTTCCGCTTTCTTCGGGGACTATATATTTTTCCACATGCAACGGTTCTCTTCTCGCCACCGTTATGTCGGTAGGTTCGAGCAATTCATGGGTCATACCTTCTACCGTCGGTGCGTTGCCCCATTTTACTTCAAGTCGCTCGGGATAATACGGATCGCCGGCAAATGTGTTGAACGATATTTTATAGCTCTTTCCAGCCTCCAATGCAATAGGCGGTGTAATCAACCAGTCGTCGAGAGCTTTCGATGTGTTGTATTTCAGCGAAAGAGACACTGTGGTTTCGTTCCAACGGTAAGCACTCCACACCTGTCCGTCCTCATTGCCGTCGATCGTCGTGTAAAGCATGAGAGGATTTTCACCCACGAAGGAGGGGAAATAAGGAGGATGTATTTCTCCGAGAGCGATAACCGATGTAGAGGCAGGTTCCGAATCGAATCCGGCTGCCGAAGCGGTTACCGTATAGCTGTAAGCGGTAAGATCTGCCGGAGCGGGAACTGCGTCGGAGAGTGAGGTCTGAACCGTAGCACTTTCGATCGTCACGTTATCGGGATGACGTACCACCCGGTAGGTGATTGCCGACGGGTCGATATAGCCGCCATGTATTCCGGCTACGACCGGCTGCCACGACAACATGAAATTATCGCCGCTACGTTCGAACGAAACGATCACCGGTGCAAGCGGCGTATCATTCCCCACATAAGCCTTAACTCTCACTTTGGGACTCGGACCGGCTTCGTTGCTAAGCACAACGGTAAACTCATATTCCCCGGGAGCACCGAGTGTTACAGGCACATTTACGGAAGAACCAGCCGACGATTTGCCACTTCCCAATACCTGCTTGTCGGCGAGGACTTCATAGCCTACTTCTCCCGCCAGTTCCGCGCCGCCATAGGTCAGCGAAGGAATACCGAAAGTGACCTGCCCTTGCAAAGAAGCTCCGGCAAATTCGGCTTTCACATCGACAGCCTGTGCAGGAGCGCCGGATTCGGCAGGAGCCTGCGGGAAGAACAGCCCTGTCACATTATCCTGATTGGGGAAATCGACGAGCAAAGTGGCAGCACCTGTGGTTTTGTCAATCTCATACAAAGAGCCGTTATAGTAATTGGCGAACGAATAGAAGAAACGACCGGTGGAAGGTTCTATGATACCGCCCGAAGTAAAGTACGGTACAAGTCCGGTACTACCGACCGTGCGCACCGTCTCGCCGGTATTTTTATCCACTACCGACAGGACACCTTCCATATCGATAACATAAAGAGTACCGTCGGTATCGAAAGCACACGCACTCCACGGCTTTGTATCCAACGAACAGATCGGCGTCATTTCCAACGTATTGAAATCGACCGTACCGAAAGCATAGGATTCGGCACCGGATATATTGTCCAGACTGGCGAAGAAACAGCCATACACCTTTCCGCTCACCGGATCGAGAGCCATATCGGACGACATCAGTTCGATCGTAGTCTCCCGCGATTCGATAAGTTCCCAACTGTCCGAATCGTACGAATCTATATAATACGTATAGTCGAGGTATCCTTCGCTACGGGCTACATAATAAATTCCATCGACCATCACCGCACCCCGATTGGCAACAATGTCCGGAGCGATCATTACGAAATCTGCCTCCGGTGTTTGAGGAATAATCTGCACACCTCTTTTACTCTGTGTATTATAAGTCACACTACCACACAAGTCGGTAGGAGCGGCTTGCACGGCACGGCTGACCTTACGCACAGAAGAGGCAGTGGTAAATCTACGGGCAGCAGGAGTCGAAAGCGGACGACGCATATCGGCACCGGTATTCCCCGACACAAGCGGAGTCAGTGCATTATGCCGCACACCGTTTTCTTTTCCGGGAGAGGTTCCCGATGCTGCGTTTGCAATGGCGATAGCCGCCATTACAGAAAAGCATAAAGTAATAATTTTTTTCATAAGGATGGAATTTTATGATAAATGATTCGCATAAGATTCGGGAACAGCCGGCACAGACCGACCCCATACACAAAAATACCACCTCGAAGCAATAAAAAAAATAACCTATGTTAATAATTTCGCCCGATAATCGGGTTATAATATTTTTATTTAGTGCTTTTTTCTTCGAAATTGATAGATTTCGTAATACGGCTAAGATGTATCTCCGACATCCCGAGATAAGAGGCGATAGCTTTCTTCGGTACATTTTTAAGCAACTCCGGACGACAGTTTTTAAGCCATTTGTAACGCCACAAAGCATCGCCGCTCATTATATGGGCTTTTAGTTCCGCATAGTAATTCCGGCGGGAGAAAACACCTGCAACCCACATGGCAAACCGGGCATGCTGCTCCACAAGCGAATCGAATACCTCTTTCTTCATTCGCAACACCGTCACCCGGGAACAAGCCTCGATCCTCAGAATCGACGGTTCGTTGCGGGAAAAGCAGTGCATCGAAGTGACGAACGTGCCCGACAAGCCGAAACTGATGTTGTTCTCGGTCCCGTCTTGAAGCATATAACCGCGCACCACCCCCTCTTTAATGATATAAATATCGGGATCGGTCTCGCCTATATCTATTATGGCATCGCCCCGCTTAAACGAAATCGGGTCCGAATGACCGACGATCATATTAAAAATTTCATCGGTCAGCAAATAATCCGACTCTTCGCTCAATGCTTCTCTAAACGCACTCCCATTCATGACCTGCTTGTGATAATCTGTTTGCTTAACGAAACAAAGATAACGCAAATCGAGAGCAAAGACATCAAACTGGTTTGAATGACTTTGCCGAGATGCAGCTTATCTTCTACAAAATTACGTACAATTTATGATTTCTCATAATGACAACGCACTTATCGTATAGGAATTTCAGTCTGTCCCATTTGAACACAGGAGAACGGAGGCAGCCTGACGAAACGGGATTGCACATACGGCATTCCCGTTTTGCCCAATCGCACCGGCGGCAATCATACAAAATCGACGAATTATCGTGCAATTCTGCAAATGGATCTATTTTAATTCCATTTCAGACTCAGCCTTTTGCAATTCTTTCCCTACTTTTACCCAAACGAATTATACAAAAGCCCAAATCGTGTCGTCCAGTCAAAGCATGTTGAACATAGAAGAACTCGAAGCCAACCGTCAAACGGTATCGGCTCATAAATACGGCTTCTTCCTATGCAAAGCCGGGGAAGCCCGAATACTGTTAGGTTCGAATATCTACTCAATATCGTGCAATCATTTATGTATCTACACCCCCAACACGTTTTTTCAGATTCTCAAAAAGAGCAACGACCTGAAAGGCATATTGAAAGAAAATGATGTAGATGCCTATTATCCGGCAATCGGATCGATCGATATTCGCAAACGGCTGCAAATACGCGATTTGCCCTGCGTAAAAATATCGAAAGAACAGGCAGACGAAATCGTCCGGCTTGCCGACATGACAGAAGAGAAACAAGCCCAACCGACGGAAAATATTACAACAGCCATCCGCAACGATTTCCTGCGTTATATCGAATACGCCCTTTGCTTGAAAGTGCTTGAAGTCTATTTCGCCAACACCCCTATCGTTGCCGTACCGCACGACAAAAGAGATACAACGTTAAACCGGTTTCTCATATCGGTGCACGAGAACTGCCAACGACACCGATCGGTGCAATATTACGCCGGCGAGCAACACCTTTCGCCCTATTATTTCTCGTCCATTATCAAAAGCAGAAGCGGGAAAAGCGCATTACAATGGATCGAAAACGTAACCATGTCCTTCGCCCGACAATACCTGACCTGCACCGATATGAGTATCAAAGAGATTGCCGGGCGAATGAATTTCCCCGACCAATCCTCTTTCGCCCGTTATTTCAAGCGTCATGCAGGATGCACCCCGGCTGAATTCCGGAAGAAAAAGATTCAAGATAAATCAACAACCAATCCAAAAAGAGAGAGATGAAAATAGCAGTATTCGGTGCCACCGGCATCGTAGGAAACGCCATCGTAAAAGAGGCTTTGAAAAAAGGTCATTATGTAACCGTACTGACACGAGATGCAAAAAAAGTACCTGTCCTCCACGAACGGCTGCGTATCGTGAAAGGCAATGTGACCGACCGCAACGTAATCCGCAACGTTCTGGACGGACAAGATGCCGTCATACAATCCTTAGGCATCGGCGGAAAAGGGAGCGGCAAACCTACCACATTCGTATCCGAAACCAACCGGCTGATTATGGAAGAGATGAAACGCATGAACGTCTGCCGGCTGATCGCCATCAGTGCCATCGGAGCCGGCGACAGCCTCACCTTTCTGCCCTGGATTTACCGTAAAGTCATTCTACCCGTATTCATGAAATGGTTTCAAGCGATTATCGACGACAAAGACCGGATGGAACCCATGATACGGGAAAGCGGACTCGACTGGACTATCGTCCGCTGTACCACCGTCAAGAAATGTCCTCCGCGCGGAAAGGTCAATGCCTCGCTCGACGGAAAGAAACTGAAATACAGCATCTCCGACACAGACATGGCTGAATTTACGGTAGCCCAATTGTCCGACCTCCGGTTCTTAAAAAAATCGCCGGCCATAAGCAACTGATAGACAAGCAGAAGAATCGAATATATAGAAAAGAAAAAAACTTTTGTCCGGACAGATCGCATACCGTCTCCGGCTCTGACGGGGGACAAAAGCAACAGATCGGATCGTTCTCGAAAAAAACAGAGTTCGATCCGGTTCTTTTTTTTAGAAGAACCGCGCCATTTCGCAGTTCAAACCTCCGCAACATCGATTTGCTTCTTTTATTCAAAAGAATATTATTACATTTGCAGGCGTTCGCATCCGACCCGAAGAAACGGAGAGGGGCGATCCGTGCAACCATAGCATCCCGACCATAACGATATGAACCGACAATATCCTTCGACACTGCTCGAAAACGCCGTAAACGAATTTGCAAAACTGCCCGGCATCGGACAGAAAACCGCCTTGCGTCTGGTGTTGCACCTGTTACGCCAAGACACGCCTGCCGTGGAACTGTTCGGCAATACCATGATCAGGTTGCGCAAGGAAATCAAATATTGCACCGTATGCCATAACATCTCCGACGAAGAGGTCTGCTCGATCTGCTCCGACCCGTCGCGGGATCCCTCCACGGTGTGTGTCGTGGAAAATGTCAAGGAGGTAATGGTAGTGGAAAACACCCGGCAGTTCCACGGATTATATCACGTGTTGGGCGGTATCATATCGCCGATGGACGGAATAGGTCCCTCCGATCTGGAAATAGACAATTTAGTAGCCCGCGTCGCCGCAGGCGGGGTGAAAGAGGTTATCCTCGCCCTAAGCGCAACAATGGAGGGAGACACGACCAACTTCTACATATTCCGGAAACTGGCACCTTTCGATGTCAAGATTTCGATTATCGCCCGTGGCGTATCGGTAGGCGACGAACTCGAATATACCGACGAAATCACATTAGGGCGTTCGATCCTGAACCGCACCCCATTTAACGACAGCTACAAAGCATAAACTTTTTATTGCCGGCACGGCACACTAAATCGAAGCACGAGCCGTTACATTAATATAGATTCTTGATTATCGTGAAAAAACTAAGCATCATCCTTGTAAACTATCGGGTAAAGTATTTTTTGGAACAGGCTTTGCTTTCGGTGCGGGCAGCGGTATCGCCTGCCTGCGATGCTGAAATTTTTGTTGTAGACAATCACTCGGGAGACGACTCCATGGCTTACCTGAAACCGAGGTTTCCCGAAGTGACTTTTATCGAGAATCAAGAAAACAGCGGCTTTGCCAAAGCCAACAACCAGGCTATCGCCCGATCGACAGGTGAATACATCCTGCTGTTGAATCCCGATACGGTAATCGGAGAAAACACACTGACCGAAGTTTGCCAATTCATGGACAGCCACCCCGATGCCGGCGGGTTAGGGGTGAAAATGCTCAATGGCGAAGGCCGGTTTCTACCGGAATCGAAACGGGGATTTCCCTCGCCGTGGGTCTCATTCTGCAAAATTTTCGGATTGGCGGCATTAGCTCCCCGCTCCCGTCTGTTCGGCAAATATCATTTGCGCTACCTGTCCGAAAATGAAATTCATCCGGTCGATATTTTATCGGGTGCATTCATGTTGCTGCGAAAAACGGCTATCGAACATTGCGGCGTATTGGACGAAACATTTTTCATGTATGGCGAGGACATCGACCTGTCGTACCGCATCACCCTCGCCGGATATAAGAACTATTACGTGCCTACGCCTATCATCCATTATAAAGGAGAAAGCACAAAAAAATATACGCTTAAATATGTCAGGATATTTTACGGGGCTATGCTGATCTTCTTCAAGAAGCATTACCCCCATTACCGTATATTCTATGCGCTGCTTATCAAATCGGCTATCGCCCTACGCGCCCTATACGACCTGACAGTGCAATGGATCGGATTTCCTTTCCGATACTGGAAAAAACGGAGACTTTCCGCCCGACAAATCCACTGGCACATTATCAGCGAATTTCCCGACCGGATACGTTCCGTCATAGCTGCACATTATCCCGAAGCCGCCGTTTCGGTCTATCGTCATGCCCAACAGGTTTTCGACAACGCGACGACTCAGCCCAACACCAGCGACCGGATAGTTTTCGACCGCGGGTCGATGTGCTACGACGACATCATCCGGACAATCGGCAACCACAGCCGCAAAGGACGCGACTTTTACATTTATTCGCCCGGCAGCGGGATCATCGTTTCATCACAAGAAATTTTAAAATCATGAACGGGTGGTTGTCGGGAGATAAAATATCGCTACGTGCGCTGGAACCGGAAGATCTGGATTGGCTGTTCCGCTGGGAAAACGATTCAGCCCTATGGGTGTACGGGCATACCGTTGCCCCTTATTCCCGGTACCTGCTGAAAGAGTATCTGCAAAATTACAGCAGCGACATCTATAAAGACGGGCAACTCCGGCTGATGATCGTAAACAACAAAAACAACGACCGGCTGGGGCTGATCGATCTGTTCGATTTCGATTTCCGCAACCGGAGGGCATCGGTAGGAATCCTTGTCGATTCGGAGCAACAACAGAAAGGATATGGAACGGAAGCGTTGGAGCTATTGACCCGATATGCGTTCGAATGGCTGCAACTGCACTCGCTGAACGCAATTGTCGCCTCCCCCAATGAAGCAAGCCGGAAACTTTTTACCCGCTGCGGATTCGAAACGATAGCCGTACTGCCCGAGTGGTTTATACTGGACGGCAAGTACCACGATGCCATGTGGCTGCAACGCATCGACCGCAAAAAATAAACGGAATCAGTTATAATAAGGTTGCGGCGGGCAAGCAAGCCATTTACGGTAGTCCGCACCCATCGACGCGACTACCTTGCGCCAGAATTTATCCCCCTCGCCTTGCAGGCAGGTAGCAGGCGACAACATATCGGACACAGCCCAAACTCCATCTTCTATCTCTTTTTCGAGCTGACAGGGCGACCAACCGCTATAACCGATAAAGAATCGTATGGAATCGAGATCTCCCGTCTGTTTCAGATAACCTTTCACCATTTCGAAATCGCCGCCGATATACAGTCCGGGGACAATCTCGATAGCTCCCGGTATCGACTCCCAAACATGGACATAGTACAATTGGTCGGACGAAACAGGTCCACCGAAAAACAGCGGGATCTCCGGCAGTTCTTTCAATTCAGGAAACAGATCGTTCAACTTCAATGAACTGCAATTGTTCAACACCAGCCCCATCGTACCGTGGACATCGTCATTTTCAATGATACAGATCACCGACCGGTGAAAATATTCGTCTGTAAAGAAAGGTTGCGCTACAAGCAATAGTCCGACAGCAGGAGTTTTTTGCCGCCGTTCAACCCGAAATATACCGGATTTCAATTTCATACCTATTACTTTTTTTAATTTGAAAAACTGAAAATAATCTCACAAAAAACAAAAAAAATAGGGAAAGAGACTGAATATAGTATTGGAAATAATTGTGTTTTTAAATATACGTCTTTTTTTGAACTTCATTCCGATCAGGTTTTTTCTTTTCTATTTTTTTAACACATTAGAATCCAACCGCTCTTTCCACCCGCCCAAAATTCTGCGAATATCTACATTTCAAAGATTTATCGCATCGGATACGAATTTTACCACCTCATCTTTGCCTTCAAAAAAAACAGTATGGACTTTCATTTCATATTATCGCTAATCGGGACATTGGGCGGATTCGAAGCCATCCGCTGGGGAATCACCTATTTCATGAACCGAAAAAGCGAAGGCAGAAAATCGGAGGCTTCGGCAGAAGCGATGGAAATGGACAATAACCAACGCCAGATAAACTGGTTGGAAACCCGGCTGTCGCAACGCGATGCAAAGATAGATGTTCTGTACACCGAACTGCGTAATGAGCAGACCCGTTGTTTGGAGTGGATTCACAAATGCCACGAAGCCGAACTGCAACTGAAAGAGTTGGATATACGCCGGTGCGATGTACGCAAATGTGCAAACCGCAAACCGCCCGGCGACTTTTAAGACCTTCCCCGCCTTTTATTCTACTTATTGCTACTATACATGTTCAAGAAACTATGGATCGCAGCAGTGTCGGTCATATTATTGTCCGCCTGCCAAAAGAGATTTTATACACCGGTCGAACTCCGCAACGATACGATCATCATCGAACGGCTGACCGAAATCGTCCAGCCGCCCGACAGTGCCTCCGTAAAAGCCCGGATCGCCTGCGACGAACGCGGGAGAATCGCCATACAGGAACTGGCGATAAGCGAAGGCAAGCGGCTGAAATTGCAAGCCTCGTTAGACAGCCTGGGACGATTGTCGATCGACAGCCGCCTTGCATCCGACACGCTGTACCTGCCTTCGCGGGATACCCGTATCGAAACCGTACGGGAGATTCCGGTCGAAGTGCCCGGTCCGGAACGCATGTCTCCGTGGAGCTGGTATTTCGTCATCGCCACGATCGTACTGTCGATTCCCTACATTGTGCGGATCGCCATACGGATACGCAAATTTTTCTGACCTTATCTTCGTCCGGAACAACCGGACAAGGACGATTAAAACGGCGTTACAACGTCGTTCCGATCCGTTTTGCAACCAAGCACTTGCCAAACAAAGGAATCCATAAAAAACAGACTGCACCCCAAAAGTCCAGCCTAAGACTTTCGGAGTGCAGCCTCTTCTTTTATTTCAGTTGGGACCTACTCTTATTTGAATATCTCTTTCGTAACCACAGATCCCCGACGAACAATGTAAATATTGCCTGCCGCAGGCTCGAAGACACGAACGCCTTGCAGGTTGAAATATTCGGCATCGGCTGCCTCATCGGTCATCACTCCTTCTATTCTGCCCGGATCGTTTTTAGCCGTCACCATCATATTCACTTTATAATCAGAAAATACCACCTTAAACTCATAATAACCATCGTCGAGCTTGAATGCGGTACGGCTTCCATAAGCCAACGCTATTTCACGATCGAGCACAACATCCCGGCTTTCGTCTTCCGCCGCACCCCAACGTGCCGCATCGACCGTATTCCAATCGGAACTCATCACCTCGGTAAAAGCGAAACCGCCCACGCTGCCGACTCTGCCGACATAAACGAACTCGTTTCCGGTCTTAGTCATTTCAACGGCTTCCGCCGGATTCCAATCGGCTTCATCTACGATACCGAATATATAAAGCTGTCCCGGAACGGCTATTTTCTTCACGGTATAAACCGCCGTAGCCACCTCGCTTTCGAGATACCCGTCGGCAACGGCAATGGCTTTGATCGTCATATCGCCGGTGACCTCTATCGGTTGGTCATACTCGGCAGATGCCGTTGTCGGAACGCTACCGTCGAGCGTATAATATATTTTTGCCCCTTCGGTCGCACTCGTGATCGCCACTTTCGTACCCGGCACCACAGTTCCGGCTTCGGGAGAGAAAAGAGGGGCGGCAGCCTGCATTGTCACATCCACACGGTTCAAATAAAAATATCCGCCCGATTCCGTAAGGGCGTTGCTCATAATACCTATATAGTAAACGCCCGGAGCGGCTACTGTAAATTGTACCGGTTCGGTATCGGCTCCGACATAATTGGCATTCTTCACGATTTCAAGACTTTCAGCCACAACCTGTGTCATGCCTGCTATGCTTGCTGCTTGTCCGACAGCCACTTTAAACGCTTGGGCAACAGCCGTAAATCCGCCATTCAATACAATCTGATATGTACCGGCTGCCGGGAAATTCAATGCCGGGCTGAACAACCAGCAATTATTGCCGTCGCCCGTGTTGTTGAGATAATAGCAACTTGCCGTGTTCCGTGTCGCATTGAACTGCCATCCGCAAGATGCAGAGGTCGTGCCGTTATTATCGTACGACCAAAGCAACCCGAAATCATCTTTGCTCGACAAAGACAAGCTGCATGGCAGATCGAGAGGCAATACCGTGCCTACATAATTTGTAGCGACAGACACTTTCCGACTTGCAACTCCTGCCACAACCGCTTCGAGCTGATAGGTGTGATAACCGTTCGTCAGCCCGTCGGCTTCCGTATCGGTCCACGAGGTCGCACCACCCGTCACTACCCCGACCGGCGTATCACCGCCATCGCGATAAATATTGATTTTTTCGAGTATCTGGTTCTCCGAAAATGCGATACCGTCAGAATCGGCAGTAGGATTCGTCCATTTCAACGTCAAACTCAAAGCCCGGGCATTCTCCTCCGTTCCCGCCTTTGTCGTAACACCCGTCGGGGCAGAAGGGACGAACTCGTTTTCGACTACCTGAAAGTTGGTGAAGCAGCAATATGCCGACTTGTAGCGAATCGTGATACTATACACGAAACGATATGCGCCGGTCGTTTCAGGAGTGAATACATAGCCTATCTTTTTCCAAGAAGTGGATCCCTGACTCGTAAAGGTTTCGATGGTTTGCAAAGGAGTTTCACCGGTCAAATCGTCTTCGGCAACGAGATAAATGGAACCGAGCGGATTGAACGTTGTCGTTTCAGCCCACTTCGTACGTACGGCATAACGCACTCTATACTCTTTACCGGCTTCGAGATTTATTGCAGGCGACACCAAACGGTCGTTTGCTTCGGTCAAGCCGATAACATTCTCATACAATATAACCCCAGCCGGATAATCGTCCGTAAAATAGTTGGCACATGTGGTCGAAGATGGATAAGCCCACTTGTCGGCAATCTGGCTTTGGGAAGACAAAGTGACTGTCTGCTCATTTTCATCCGCATCCACGACCGTCCATTCAGAGGAGACTTCACTGTCCTCAACCAGCGTAGAAAAATAGGGCACATCGTATGCCGCTCTCGTTGTCAGTGCCGTTAGCGAAAGAATAAACGACAGTAAAAAAATCTTTTTCATACACATTCGATTTTATTTGGATTATACTTAGTTGAATAATACCTTCTTTTCTACTTTGTTACCGGAAACCACTACATACACTCCGGTAGCCAGACCGTCGGACGACGTTCCGCAATACACCCCCTGCAAGGTATAGATGCGTACTACTTCCGCAATCTCATCGGGCGATATGCCGACGATACCCGAATATTCACGCAGGTTGATGGTCTGTTCTTCGGAATAAGACGATTCCAGCGCTTCACCGATCGCCTTTACGCTATATCGGTACGTTTCGTCGGGATCAAGCCCCGAAAAGGTATAGTAGGTACGTACCACCTTTTCATAGACTTGTGTCTCACCGGTCGAAGATGCCGTGATTTTTACCGTATAGTATTTCGCATCGGCAACCGCAGTCCAGTTGGAACGGAATCCGCTATCGGTCACTTTGGTCGGGTCGGTCAATACCGGCGCTTCCATGTTGAATCCGAAGTCGAACCGGGTTTTCTCTCCATCGAACACAATATCCGTTATAGGGGTCCCCAACGGATTACCGTCGCCGAAAGTCATCGACGGATTGGTGCGGTCTGCCCATATCGTCACATCGCGTGTTCCGGGGAACGGGACGGAAGCCGGATCGGTGTTTTTGGAGAAATCGCCGTTAGCGGGAACCACATGCACACGCCAGTTCCCGTTGGAATTTACCTTGTTGTTGTCCCACACCTCCTTATCATAATCTACATACACGACCAGCATGCCTTCGCCCGGAAGGTATTTGTCCCATTTGTCGGACAGGCATCGCGTTTCGAGTAGAAAATATTCGTTCTCATTGTCGGCAGAAGAAATTCTCAAAGCATCCTTGCTTACAGCGAGCGATCGGATGGTCACATCCCGCTGCTTTCCGGTCAGTTCCGTAGGCGTAAGCCACCCCAGCGAACTCTTTTCAAACGAAGAATAACCGGCAGGAGTCCTCATCAGATTGTTGTAACATCCCGAATCCATTACATCGTAAGCCCCCATCGCTATGCCGTTGAGCATACCGGAGGTATCGTAAATATCGGGTAAACCGAGCGTGTGGCTGAACTCGTGGCATATCAGTCCGATACCGGTAATCACAGTGCCGGAAGTTCCGAGACGCTCGGCAGAACAAGCATACCGGTCTACCTGTACGCCGTCTAATGTCAATCCGGCATTATACCTCGAAAGAAACCACATGTGCGGCCATACCGTATGGGTACTTGCCCCGTTGCTTTGCGCATAGCCGGAATAGATCACGTAAACGAGATCTACCGTACCGTCATGATTATTGTCGTACACCGAAAAATCCACATCGCACGTCGCATCGGCAAGACGACAGGCATCCACAATCATCCGGTAGGCATTCGGATCGGTGGCTCCGTTGTTATCGGCTCCGTAGTACGACATCTCATTGGGAAGCACGACCGGACCCACCACATCGAACTCCGGTGTAAAAAGCCCGTAACTCTGGTCTACATAATAGTCACGCACGCTGCCGGTAGCCCCATTGTCGGAATACCCCTCTTCATTGAGCAGTCGCGAGAAATGCGCATGGTCGTTATTTGCACTGAACGGCATATCGGGAAATTCCGCCAGAATGACCAATCCGCGCAATGTGCCGGTGGTAGGGACATCTCCATCGTTGTTCAGGTTACGCAACGGCGGCATAGCTGTCCGCCGACGGACTTTCAGGTCTTCCAGATAATCGCTGCCTGCCGCTACCCAATAACCGTCGGCATCCTGACAAAGGAGCGTACCGTCGGCAGCCGCCGTAACATAATTATAATGTTCATCGCCATGCAGTACGATATCGAGCAATGTTCCGTCCGGTTGTGCGACCGTGACCGGTCCCCGATTTGCCGGAGCAGCCCACGAGCCGATACTTACCGACAAGCCGACACAAAGGGAGATGAAATATTTTATCTTCTTCATTGTTTACAGATTGTTTTAAGAGATCATAACCGCAGGCACGACTTTCGACAAGTTCAAGCCATGCCTGCGAACTGCCGTTTATTTTACAACCACTTTATAGCTTTTACCTCCGATACGGACTATATAGACGCTCTGCCGTGACACGGAGAAACTTTCGTTGTCGGATCCGGTGCGTTGTGCGACAAGTCTGCCCATCGTATCATAAACCGAAATAAGCCGGCCCTCCGCCTTCTTGACGATAATACATCCGTCTCCACCCGAAACCAGAACCTCATCGCCTCCGATCGTTTCAATACCCGATTTAACCACGAACGATGCCATATCGGATTCGCCTTGATCATAGACCGCACTCACACCATAGATATTGTCGGTCGTACTTACAAAGTCGGTCGTGTAGGTCGTTTCCGACAAAGGTTCGTCATTGATACGGGCACCATTTACATAGATGTTATAACCGAGGAATTCAAATTCACCATATCCGGGCGTATATGCAATATCGTCAAAGAGCATGGCAAAAGCCTCGTATCCTTTCGATACATAACGAATTGCAAAATATTGGGCATCGGCCGGCAAGGTATAGGAATATTGTTTCCAGCCCGTTTCCGTCACGAGTACTTCCTCCCCGACGGTTGTAAAGTCGTCGATATTGCGCGACCCGTAAGAGATCAGGAATTCAAAACGCTCGGTCGTACCAGCAGCCGGCGAAGCAGCCTGGAACGATACGGTCGTGCCCCCGACCACATGGGGTGAGATCAACCATTCGTCGCTCTGCTGTGTACCGTCGTAGATACCGTTTTCGGTATAGTAATCCGAGGCGAACGCTATAAGACATTGCGTACCGGAAAGAGGCTGCCATGCCCTATCGTTGAATTTTATCGATGCCGGATTCCAGATCATAAAGGCGCGGCCTTTGTCCATATTGGGATAAGAAATACCGCCGATACCGCATGGAGCCAAATGATCGCCATCAACAAATTGCCAATCGCCCTGACTGGAAATCGCAAATGCCGGATAGCCTTCCCACGATTCGGTTGTCTCTGCCGGATCATCCATTACCGGAGCTCTCCAAGAGAGGTCTATCGTACCGTTATCCGCCACACCCTGCAAGTAGGTCGGAGCCGGAAGCGACGATCCTCCTACCTCCACGGTTGCCGTCGCACTATCATTCAGTTCATTTCCATCTGCCGAAAGAGCGATGCGGGCTTCATATATCACGGTTTTACCCGCCGCAGCCGCATTCGGAGTGACCCGTACAGTCACATCCGTACTTTCTCCGCGTTTAAGAGATTTTCCGGGAGCCGTAGCCACCAACGCCCCATCGGCATAAATATCAATGTTATACGCAGCCACATCTTGTGTTCCCCGCGATACGACCCGGGCTACAAAATCGCCGGGCTCGTTGATATACATCTTAGAGGGTGCTGTAAGAGAAATCGCGGCAAGGTCGATTTCCACATCATCGTACACCTCGATGTCGTCGATTGCAAAATAGGACGATGCCGTCGAATTGACTCCAAGGAAGGCGATAAATACGCGGTCGCTGTTGTTATAATCATTCAGACTTACGTAGTGGCGAACCCAGCCGTCCGTGCCCTTTCCGTCATTGATTTTTATCACTTCGCCTATGGGCTTATAGCTACGGCCGCCCTTCGATGCCTGTATGCTAAGATAGGCATCATCACCTGCCGAGGAATTGTGCCACAAATCGAAAGCAAGGGTCGGAGACTTCAAATCCTTCAACTCGATAATCGGAGAGACTACCGCCTGCCCGGTCATGACATCGTGTTCGTGATCGAACAGGAGCATACCGTTGTCGTTGTCGGAGGGCGTGATACCCAGTTCGGCGTTGCCGGTCGAAATGGAGAATGCAGCCTCGCCGTCAAGCAATTGGGTAGACCATACCACCGACTTGTTGTTTCCGCCGGCAAACGATTCGCCGAACGGAGCCGGATACGGCGCACCGCATACAATCCCCACATATCCCATAATGCCGTCGCCCAACGTATTTTTCGGAAGGATTCCATAAAAATAAGTATGTTGCGTGTCACCATAATAGCTGTCTGCCCCGCACTCGGTATATGTGAATGTACGCTCTTTCAGGTTCGATCCGCCGGATACCGCGAAAGGTTCCTGATAATCGAATTGCGACCGGCAGAAATCGTAGGTGATATTATCCGGATCTACATACCCGCCATTCCGTCCCACCGTCGAGGGCGCACCCCATTCAAACGTAAGGACGCGGTTATTCTCTATGCTCCAATCGATACTCGACACCATTCCCGGTGCATCGTTTCCGGCATATACCGACACTTCTGTCAATGCGCCTTTCCCTTTTTCGTTATAAGCATAAATATGATACAGATTCGTACCTTGCGAACAATTGTTGTCGGTGAATGTACATTCCTGTCCCGGCTGTGCATCGGTAATCGTTCCCACAAGCACGTCTTCGGCATTGCAGATTTCTATCTTCGAGATGGAAGCCAGCGATTGTCCGGCAAAAGTCGTTGCCGGGGCTTTGAATGTCAATACGGTTTTCAGTTCGCCTTTCGTGTAGGCAACCGCTTTAACCTCGGTCACATACGAGGGTGCGCCATCGTCCGGACCCAAATCGATTTTAAGGGAGCGGAAATTGCCATAAGGCATGGATGTCGTCTTTCCGGGAATCTCCGGGGTATAATGAATACCGAAGTAGTAATTGCCCGGCTCTTTGGCAGAGACATAAGCCCACGTAGTTTTTATCCCTTCCGCATAAAGAAGATTCTTGACCTTCGCTATTTCAACAGTCTGATGTTCGGGCGTATTCCCCTGCCCCATTGTAAACGTAGCATCGACCCCGTCGGTCGAAGCCATATATTTGATCTGGTAAAAATAATTGCCTGCTTCAAGATAAACCGGTGCCGAGATCAGCCAGTCGTCGCTGGTATGAGGGAGATCGGAATATGCAATATTGCAACTTGCCATACCCCATGTCTGATAGAAGGTCGCGCCATCACCATCGAGGTCGAAGATGTTGCAAAGTCCGAAAAACGGATCCGCACCGAGGTCTGTCTCAAACGGGACGGGATAGCCCGGACCGTAAACGACCGAGTTGGAAACAGCGGGTTCGCCTTCATTGCCCGCCATAGATACCGTGACGGCATAGGAGTAGCGGTCGAGTTCGTATGGCAACGTTTCGGCAAACGACTCTGCCGACAGATTGGATGCCACGCTTATATTGCCCGGATTGCGGACAATGTCGTAAGACAACATCTCCGAATCGAAATAGCCGTCGTGCACGCCTCGTGCCGGAGCATCCCATGCAAGTGTTGCCTTGCCGTCGGCGGAAACGGAGAGTGTGACATTCTCCGCCGGACAGGGCGTATCAAGTCCGCAATAAGCGATAATCGAACCGGCAGGACCGTCACCGACAGCATTGGATGCGACCACGCTGATTTTATGTTCGCCGACACTGCCGAAATTACAACCGTCTATCACCCCTTCGGCTCCGGCAGCAACAACTGTCTGACCGACTTCATTTCCATCTACACTCACTTTAAGGGTCACATCGCCCGTCAATGGAGTTCCGTCGAAAGCCTCCGAGGGTGCGACCACCTTAATGCTGCCCATCGTACTGTTCGCCTCGAAATCGGCAGATATGGCAAGTACGACACCGGGGGCTTTATCGGCTGCTTTCGGAGATTTCACCCACGGTCCCTGTACCCGTAACAAAGTATAGCCCGACAAATCGGCGACAAGTTCAACCGTCTGTTTTTCCAAATCGATTTTCCGCAATGTCGTTTTAAAGTTCTCGTCGGTATTGAACCAGAACAATTCACCCTGTCTCTTATACACA
>ENA-OYYC01000081-OYYC01000081.1-human-gut-metagenome-genome-assembly--contig:-NODE-81-length-68275-cov-11.330885_pt1 | contig 68275 bp, 49 predicted proteins | sample MGYA00243242_ERZ653433 | MGnify/ENA primary metagenome ERZ653433 (study PRJEB26926, sample SAMN06165127) | human gut metagenome | biome: ENVO:00009003; feature: ENVO:2100002; material: ENVO:00002003... | reverse complement strand
TCAAACCAAGAGCGATACGTTTCTTTTCGTCATCGAAGTCAAGGATAACAACGTTGAGCTTCTGATCCAGTTCAACCACTTCTTTCGGATCGCTAACACGTCCCCAAGAAAGGTCAGTGATGTGGATCAAACCGTCTACGCCACCAAGGTCGATGAATACACCGTAAGATGTGATATTTTTAACAGTTCCTTCAAGAACTTGTCCTTTTTCGAGTTTACCGATGATTTCTTTCTTCTGTTGTTCCAGTTCAGCTTCGATAAGAGCCTTGTGAGATACAACAACGTTTTTGAATTCCTGGTTGATTTTAACCACTTTGAATTCCATTGTTTTGCCAACGAATACATCATAGTCGCGGATCGGTTTAACGTCGATCTGCGAACCCGGCAAGAATGCTTCGATTCCGAATACGTCTACGATCATACCACCCTTAGTGCGGCACTTGATGTAACCCTTGATAATTTCTTCATTTTCCAGAGCAGCGTTAACGCGATCCCAAGAACGAGTAGCGCGGGCTTTTCTGTGTGACAGAACGAGCTGTCCTTTTTTGTCTTCCTGATTTTCGATGTATACTTCTACTGTATCACCGATCTTCAGATCCGGATTGTAACGGAACTCATTCAATGGGATGATACCGTCTGATTTGTAACCGATGTTCACAACTACTTCACGCTTGTTCATTGCGATTACGGTTCCATCAACTACCTCGCGGTCGTTAACCTTATTCAACGTATTGTCATACGCCTTTTCCAGTTCTTCGTGGCTTGCACTGGCTACTGATTCGCCGTTCTCATAAGCATCCCAGTTGAAGTCTTCAATAGGAGCTACATTCTTTAAATTTTCCATTAATAAATAAATTGTTTAACTCGTTAATTAAGTGAGACTTTATGTTGACTCATTGTAAATCGGGCGCAAAGATAGAAGTATTTTCTTGAACTACAAAACAAAAAGCATTCAAAACAGCAGTGGAATAATCAATTAAAGAATAAAAAAAATGTTACCTTTGCATCGTTTCATTTATACATAATCTCAATAATTTATCATGAAAAAGATAATCGCATGCATTTCCATCATTTGCTATACATTATTATGTTATAGCCAAAATCAGACAACGGACAACAACTACCGTACGCAAAAGAACATTTCCTATCTTCATCCCGGCGAAAAGGACAGTTATAAGCTGGAGCGTTGTAAGCTCGACCTCCATTATCCTACTGATAAAAAAGGATTTGCCACCCTTATCTGGTTCCACGGCGGAGGACTGGAAGCCGGAGAAAAACATTTTCCGAAGGAGTTCCTGGAGCAAGGCTACGCCGTGATAGCCGTAAACTACCGACTCAGCCCGCGTGCCCAAAATCCTGCCTACACGGAAGATGCCGCAGAGGCCGTTGCTTGGACTTTCGAGAATATAGAAGAATTCGGAGGAGATAAAGACAAAATATACATAGCCGGTCATTCAGCCGGTGGTTATCTCTGTCTGATGCTCAATCTGGACAAGAGTTACCTGGCAAAGTGGAATATTGATGCCAACAGCCTGGCAGGCGCTTTCCCCATCAGCGGACAGACCACCACTCATTATACCATCCGCAAAGAACGCGGACTGCCTTCCGACACTCCGATTATAGATAAATATGCTCCTTCCAATAACGTAAGAAAAGACGCTTCACCCATGATACTTATCACTGGCGACAAAGAGTTGGAGATGCTGGCACGCTATGAGGAAAACGCCCATTTGTATGCTCTCCTCAAAGCATTGGGACAAAAAACCACCCTCTATCAGATGGAGGGATTTGACCACGGTACGGTGGCCGCTCCCGCATGTACCTTGATAAACAGCTATATGAAGAAGGCAGGCAAGAAGTAACCACTACCCTTGCCTTTCTTTTACGTATGCCAATGCCGCTCCTATTGCTGTTCTATATTCAGCATAGGGCGGTATATGAAAATGTACATGATAGATGGCTTCCATTTTAGAAAACACCTCCCGGCACTGGGGCAGTTGGGTGAGATTTCCTATCAGAACGAAATCCTTGATAGGACTGTTCAAAGCTGACAGTACAGCAGCTCCTCCAATGGTTTGAAGTACCGTATAAATTATACCGCAGGCAATATCTTCTTGAGAAGCATTGCTATCTGCTTTCCCGAAAAGAGAGGCGGTAGCACTCACTGGCAAGTCAGGCAAAGCAGTGTTGCAAATATCACCTATCTGCAAGTTGACACGAGTTACATCCCCTTTCTCAGCCAACTCGGACACCTGATGAATATCATGAGTTTTCAACAGCAACCTCGATAATCCCTGCAAGGTACCTCCACCAATCCCCAAGCCGCCAATATGCTGCACCTTGTCTCCGTCTATTTTCACAAAAGAAGTGCCGGTACCCATGCTGACTACAATCAGTTGGTCTATATCCGTTGCATGTCTAGCTCCCAAACCATTGGCAATAAACTCATCCGTTTTGCGAGTAGGCAGTCCATATAGAGGGCTGTTGACAAATGCGCTTCCCACTCCCGTCAGCATCACCTGCTCCACATCGGCCAGCTGTATACCATTGTCATAAATATACTTACCGAATGCTCCGAATAAGGAAGTCACCGGGTCGGTAGCCGTAATAAACATTGGAGACTGTATCTGTTCTCCATTGATTCCAACGATTTTCGTGGTACTTCCACCCACATCTATTCCTATTACTATACCCATAGCTCCAAGTAATTTGCAGCAAAGTTACAAAAGAATCAATAATTGACAATTGATTAATGTGATAATGTGCCAATATGCTAATTGGCTAATTGGCTGCGCTATGTTTATGCTACACCATCACGCCCTGGTCATTGACACATTGGCACATTAATCACATTACCACATTGCTATCTGTTAAACAGTTCGAAGGTAAATTTGCAACCTATTTCCTGATACTTCCAGTTTGCAAAGCTGGCAAACAAGCCAAAGTCAAATATATGTGTACCAATGCCATACCCTACTTCCAGATAAGGTTTCAAGTGAGGAACCACCAATGCATTCAGATACAGACGTTCATTCAATACATATTGGGTATATTTCATCAGATGGCGGAGCAGGAGGAAAGGCGCTTCATAGGTAAGGTGTCCGCGGATATATTTACGGGAAGAGTTATACCAGCGGCCGTCCAGCAACTGGAACACCCCGCCAATATCATCACTCCAACCCATAGGAAGATTGGAACGCCGCAAATTGGCAAAGTCCACAAAGTACAGTTCCTTCTGATTGGTAAACTCTCCCCAACCAAAACGCCAATAAATATCACGCATCAAGCCCAAAGAAACCTGATGCTGCAAATCAATCTCTACACGCTCGTACGAACCACTGCTCTGCAACACTCCACTGAGTCCCCGCTCCCAATCTACTGAGATGGAAGGATACTTGGAATGAAGATTTACTTTACGGTCGCCATTCATATAATAGTATTGTCCCGGAGTCCAGGTGAGGCGGACGCGGGGAGCAAAACTATTATAGGTATGGCGGAACTTGTTCAGGATATTCGGGTCAAAATTCGGAAAGAAGGATGAACCTCCGGAACCGGCACGGGTGGCCGACTTGGTAGGCGGCATGCTCGGGTAGTTCAGTTCAAACCGGGAGCGGTTCACTTCCGTACGTCTGTGCATGGATACACCCACTTCCAGCGACAGACCGTTTACTATTTCCCAGCTATGACGCAGATTCAGATACAAATCCTTGAAATAATCCAAGTGTATCTGGTTGAAGTCAAAAATACTGTCGGGGATGGCTTTCAGGTCGTCCAGCACATCACTGCTGTAAATCCGGTTACCGTTACCAAACTCCAGATGCAATGCTGCACGCTTACGGGGCCAATAATCAAAATCGGACCTCACCCTCCAGTAAAACTCTTTTTCCTTAAAATTATAACCTATCCGGGGAACAATGCGCAGCAGGCGATCACCGGTAAAAATACGGTTGTACTTGAACTCCTGCCGATACGAAATTCCATGCTTGCCGCTATAGCTCAAAAGAAAAGGATTGATTAGTGGTGAACAGCGCACACTCCCCAATTTATCAAGGTCTACCGTATAGCGACTGATCAATGCATCTCCAATCTGCCCCCAAAACTCCAAGTTCTTATTCACCGGTTTCTTTTTCCGGGCGAGCGTATCCCGACGCAAGAAGAAATCCTGATACAGTGTCTCCTCATGCGGAGTCAAAGGAATGGGACGCAAAGTTTTAAAGTAAGCAGTATCACGTAGATAAGCATTCGTATCAGTACGCAACGTGTATGAATCGGACAAGTCATATTTACTTTTCTTCACCGACCTCCGTATATCACTGCCAGAAGTTTTCTGAATGATGTTCTTATAATCGAGTACAGCTTCATAAGTGCCATCTACCACATTTCCCAAAAAACGAAACGTTGCATCCACATCATACTGCAACGGAAGAAATTCGTCCGAATCGCCCACATTACCCATCTTCACCAGATTATTGAACCGCACCATCTCATTACGTCCGGAAAAACGCATCTCGCGTACACTCCACACGTTATCACTCACAATCAGATAACCGCCCACCAGCTGAAAGCTTTTGCTTTTTGGCATAAAACGGATTTTATACTGAAGGGCATGCCGTTCCCCCATCACCGTATCAATCCGATAGGTATAATATTTTTTGGCATTGGGTGCTAAAGGAGAGAGTAGTTTGTCATATAATAAGGTAGAAGAATAGATGTTGATGTGAAAATATTCCGGCAGCCGTCCGTCCATTTCCCAAAACTCGGAAGCAGTACCGACACTTGCCTTTACCTTCTGGTCATAGATGTCGGGAGCAGTAAAATGCAAATCGCTATAAGTTTCCATCATATATTCCCGCACCCCTTTCTTGGGCCGGAACATGGAAGGGATGTAGCGGAGAATATGATTCTTCTTACGGATATTCACCCAGCCCTTTATGTAAAGCTCAGCCTTGTAACTTTCAATAATACGTTCATAAAGGGGGGCAAAGAAGATGACTTTCTCCATGATGGAGTCTGCCGAACTCACATGTTTGTCAACCGGATAAGATACACGCTCCGCCCCTGCCTTCTGTACAAAAGAAAACAAGAAGCAAATCCAAATCCATATAAACAACAAACGTTTCAACCGCAATTTCTCCTTATAGAATCGGGACAAATATACGGAAGAATTTGTGTAATGCAAAAACATGTTCCATAAAGAAGCGGGAATGACACTTGTGACACCCTTTATTATAAAACATATGTTACGCGCGAGAGACAATAATACACAAGCACACATAGTTTGTGCGAGATAAATACGAACCTATATTAATTGTTATAAAAAGGGTGCCACAAGTGTCATGTACAGAATGATTCGTAATTGTGACACATGAAAATTACTAATCACGACGCACTAAGATTACTAATCGTGATGCGGAAAGATTACTAATCATGGCATGTAACAAACGCAAGCTTTGGGTCGTTTTTCCATAACAAGCAGGCTTTTTCAGGGGGTCTATTCTCAAAAAACACTAATATTTTCGAGAATACCCCCTAAAAAAGAGGGGGTAGTTCAGAAAAAACATGTATTTTTGCGCCCAACAACCAATAAAAGGAGAGACTTATATGTCAAAAATGCGATTTTTTGCTTTGCAAGAACTTGCCAATCGGCAACCTCTTGAAGTGACCACCCCTTCAAACAAACTGTCCGACTACTACGGCAGCCATGTCTTCGACCGTAAGAAAATGCAGGAATACCTGCCTCGTGAAGCCTACAAAGCCGTGACCGACGCCATCGAAAAAGGCACTCCCATCAACCGCGAAATGGCAGACCTGATTGCCAACGGCATGAAAAGTTGGGCAAAATCCCTCAACGTCACCCACTACACGCACTGGTTCCAACCCCTAACGGATGGAACTGCTGAAAAGCATGACGGCTTCATCGAATTCGGCGAAGGAACAGAAGTGATCGAACGTTTTTCCGGCAAACTGCTCATCCAGCAGGAACCGGATGCATCCTCTTTCCCCAACGGAGGTATCAGAAACACATTCGAAGCACGAGGATATACTGCTTGGGATGTTTCCTCACCTGCCTTTGTGGTAGATACCACACTTTGCATCCCCACTATCTTCATCTCTTATACCGGCGAAGCGCTCGACTACAAGACTCCATTGCTCAAAGCCTTGGCAGCCGTAGACAAAGCAGCGACAGACGTATGCCAGTTGTTCGACAAGAATATCACACGCGTTTATACCAATTTAGGCTGGGAACAAGAATATTTCCTCGTCGACTCGGCACTGTACAATGCCCGCCCGGACCTTTGTCTGACCGGACGTACCCTGATGGGACACTCCTCGGCCAAAGACCAGCAGCTGGAGGACCACTATTTCGGCTCCATCCCCCCACGTGTCACAGCTTTTATGAAAGAACTGGAAATCGAATGTCACAAACTGGGTATCCCGGTCAAGACCCGCCATAACGAAGTAGCTCCCAACCAGTTTGAGCTGGCGCCTATCTTTGAGAATGCCAACCTTGCCAACGACCACAACCAGCTTGTGATGGATCTGATGAAACGCATCGCACGCAAGCATCACTTCGCCGTACTGCTTCACGAAAAACCCTACAACGGCGTGAACGGCTCCGGCAAGCACAACAACTGGTCGCTTTGCACCGATACGGGTATCAATTTGTTTGCACCGGGCAAGAATCCGAAAGGGAACATGCTGTTCCTTACCTTCCTGGTAAACGTACTGATGATGGTATACAAAAACCAGAACTTGCTGCGCGCCTCCATCATGAGTGCCGGAAACAGCCACCGTCTGGGAGCCAATGAAGCGCCTCCCGCCATTCTGTCCATCTTCCTGGGCAAACAGCTGTCTTCCATCCTCGACGAGATAGCCCGCCAGATAAGCAGCAGCAAGATGACATCGGAAGAAAAGACAACACTGAAATTAGGCATCGGACGTATTCCCGAAATATTACTGGATACCACCGACCGTAACCGTACTTCTCCATTCGCCTTCACCGGCAACCGCTTTGAGTTCCGTGCCGCAGGTTCATCTGCCAACTGCGCCGCCGCCATGATTGCCATCAATGCGGCTATGGCCAATCAGCTGAACGAGTTCAAAGTATCCATCGACAAACTGATGGAAGAAGGAGTCGGCAAGGATGAAGCCATCTTCCGCATTATGAAAGAGACCATCATCGCCTCCGAGCCTATCCGCTTTGAGGGTGACGGCTACTCCGAACAATGGAAGCAAGAAGCCGCCCGCCGTGGGCTGACCAACATCTGCCACGTTCCCGAAGCCTTGATGCACTACATGGATAACCAGTCCCGTTCCGTACTCATCGGCGAACGTATCTTCAACGAAACGGAGCTTGCCTGCCGCTTGGAAGTAGAACTGGAGAAATACACCATGAAGGTACAGATAGAAAGCCGTGTGCTGGGCGACCTTGCCATCAACCACATCGTACCGACTGCCGTTATCTACCAAAACCGTCTGCTGGAAAATCTCCGTGGCCTGCGCGAGACCTTCTCTCCCGAAGAATACGAAGTCCTCAGTGCCGACCGGAAAGAGCTTGTACGCGAAATTTCCAAGCGCGTAACAGCCATCAAGGTACAAGTACGCGAAATGACCGAAGCCCGCAAAGTAGCCAACCACATGGATAACTACAAAGACAAGGCTTTCGCTTACGAAGAAACCGTACGCCCTTATCTGGAAAGTATCCGTGACCACATCGACCACCTTGAGATGGAAATTGATGATGAAATCTGGCCGCTTCCGAAATATAGGGAGCTGCTGTTTACAAAGTAGGCCTCTCCCTAGCCCCTCCCCCGTAGGGAGGGGGATAGAGATACTACGATAAACAATTAAGTTACTACGATTTACGATTTGACGGTTTACGGTTGGAGTTACTCATACAATCATAAACCCACCTGCTAATGAGCAGTTGTTTAACAATACAAACTTCAATCGTAAATCGTCTAATCGTAAATATATAGATTTTCCTTTATCTCCCCCCCTACGACATCTTTTTGTCATATTTGTGCAATATTTAATTTTTTCTTTTTACATTTGTGCTGTATAACACAGTTTTGCAGCAGTTATGGTAAAAGTAAACTTGTCTGATATTAATGTTCCGGAGTTGATTGCAGATATATGGTCTCCCTTGAATGACGAACAACGGGAATTCCTCGCCAACCACTTCACACTCCAGAACTACAAAAAAAACGAAGTCATCCATTGCGAAGGCGAGACACCTACGCATTTGATGTGTCTGCTGAGTGGAAAGGTCAAAATCTATAAAGACGGAGTCGGTGGTAGAAGCCAGATTATCCGTATGATTAAACCTGTCGAATATTTCGGTTACCGCCCTTACTTTGCAAAAACAGACTATGTCACGGCAGCATCTGCATTCGAGCCGTCTCTTGTTTGCCAAATCCCCATGACTGCCTTGATGACTCTGCTCACACAAAACAACGACCTTGCCATGTTCTTCATCAAGCAATTGTCCGTTGACTTGGGCATTGCCGATGAACGCACTGTAAACCTGACGCAGAAACATATCCGCGGAAGACTCGCAGAATCCCTGCTATTCCTCAAAGAAAGTTATGGTTTGGAGGAAGACGGCTCCACCTTGAGTATCTATCTCTCGCGTGAAGATCTGGCCAATTTGTCAAACATGACCACTTCCAACGCCATACGTACGTTGTCACAGTTTGCCACAGAACGGTTAATCACCATCGACGGACGTAAAATCAAAATCATAGACGAAGAAAAGCTGAAGAAAATCAGCAAGATAGGATAAGGAATAAGTGACAAGGGATAAGCGATTAGGGGTTAGCATAATAAAAACACATTGTTACCATCCTAACCCCTAATCACTAATCACTAAATCAGTCCTTTCGCAGACAAATATCTTTCCGCTTCAATGGCTGCCTGGCAACCAGTTCCGGCAGCGGTGATGGCTTGACGATAGTGAGGATCAGCAACGTCTCCGGCGGCGAATACGCCCGGCACTTTCGTACGCGGTGTTCCCGGCTCGGTGACGATATAACCTACTTCGTCCGTATCTACATAAGGTTTGAAAATATCTGAGTTGGGTTTATGGCCGATAGCCAGGAAGAAACCGTCAATGGCCACATCATAGCGCTTCTCATCAGGTTCACCCATACGCTGTACCAAATGTACACCTTCCACACCGTTCTCTCCAAACAAGCCTACGGCATTATGTTCGAACAGTACTTCAATCTTGTCATGCTTCATCACACGCTCCTGCATAATCTTGGAAGCGCGAAGATAAGGTTTGCGGACAATCAGATAAACCTTGGCAGCCAGTCCGGCAAGGTAAACAGCTTCCTCGCAGGCAGTATCTCCACCCCCTACAACAGCTACCGTTTTCTTGCGGTAGAAGAAACCGTCACAAGTGGCACAAGCGCTGACACCCATTCCCGCATATTTCTTTTCATCCTCCAGCCCCAGATACTTCGCAGCGGCACCTGTAGCAATAATCAGCGTTTCAGCCTCAATCATCTTTTCGTCATCAATCGTAATCTTGTAAGGTGCTTCAGCAAGATTGGCTGCGGTAGCAACTCCATAACGCAAATCTGCACCAAAACGTTCGGCTTGCTTCCGCAGGTCTTCCATTAATTCCGGACCAGCGATACCTTGGGGATAACCGGGAAAGTTCTCCACATCAGTGGTGGTCGTTAACTGGCCACCGGGCTGCAATCCTGCATAAAGCACCGGTGAAAGATTGGCACGGCCTGCATAAATAGCGGCAGTATAGCCGGCAGGACCCGAACCGATAATCAGACATTTTACTTTTTCTGTTTCCATCATTATATTATTTACTATTTGACTATTTACAATTTACTATTTAGCGCATGTCGATGACTTCAGCTGTGGGATAGGCTTTTTTGTCAAAGACAAAGAAACTATCCGGATAGGATTGTCCGGTCTGGTAGTTATCAATAAGGATAGTAGTCATATACTTACTCCCCCGTGGTGCCAAGTCCACTTGATGCAGACGATACGTATCCTTTGTCACAAACAGATAGACACTTTCAGGGTCTTTTCTCTTGTCGGCAGCAGTCATGGTGATGTAATAAACAGACTTGTCTTGCTTACCACCGACACTGCTCAACTTCAATCTGTATCCCTGCTTGTAGAGGGACAACCAAGCATACGGATTAAGAGTCTGCAATTCCTCCTGCGTAGGTTCCGATATATTCACCTCATCTGCCGAAGCCACATAACTCCACTGCGTATGTCCGTCAAACCAAGTCTTCATTCCCTCGGTCTCAACCACAAACTTCTCACCTTCCAGATAGAGAACTCCCGCATAAGAGCCTTGTTGTTCGTTCACGGTAAACGCCAGTTTCACCCCTCCCGCTTTCCGAAAGGCTTCGGCTGTACGCTCCAATATATTCTTGGCATCCGGTTGTTGTGCCGACATCGGCACAGCAAACAACAGCAATAGCACACCAAGTAAAAGCTTATCAAGTTTCATCATTCTATAAATAACCATTCCTTATTGCAAATTGTTTAACCGCATTTCCAGGTCGCTCTCATCTATACAGAACACCTCACGCGCCTTACTACCTTGCGCCGGTCCCACAATCCCCGCTTTCTCCAACTGGTCCATGATGCGGCCGGCACGATTATAACCGATGGCAAACTTACGCTGAATGAGCGATGTGGAACCCTGCTGGTGAATAACAACGAGACGGGCTGCATCCTCGAACAAAGGATCGAGACGTCCCATATCCACATCCCCCAAATCACCTCCTGCATTTTCATCCACATATTCGGGCAGATAAAAAGCAGTGGGGTAACTCTGCTGGCGGGCGATAAACTTCGTAATCTCCGCCACTTCGGGCGTATCGATAAAAGCACACTGCACACGCACCGGGTCAGCTCCCTGCAGGAATAACATATCACCGCGGCCTATCAGCTGGTTGGCTCCCGGACGGTCGAGGATGGTACGCGAATCGACCATTGCCGATACACGGAAGGCGATACGCGCCGGGAAGTTGGCCTTAATCGTACCCGTAATGATGTTTGTTGTCGGTCGCTGTGTAGCGATAATCATATGTATACCCACGGCACGCGCCAACTGGGCGATGCGGGCAATGGGCAGTTCCACATCCTTGCCGGCTGTCATAATCAAGTCACCGAACTCGTCGATAACGACTACGATGTAAGGCATGAACTTATGCCCCTTTTCCGGATTCAGACGACGGTTGATGAACTTCTCGTTATACTCCTTGATATTGCGCACATGGGCAGCTTTCAGCAAGTCATAGCGGGTATCCATCTCCACACAGATGGAGTTCAAGGTTTGCACCACCTTCGTGACGTCTGTAATGATGGCATCTTCCCCGTCGGGCAATTTTGCGAGGAAGTGATGCTCAATCACGGAGTAAATGCTGAATTCCACCTTCTTGGGGTCTACCAGCACAAATTTCAGCTCCGCCGGATGCTTCTTATATAATAAGGAGGTGATGATGGCATTCAACCCCACGGACTTACCCTGACCGGTAGCACCGGCAACGAGCACGTGCGGCATCTTGCACAAATCCACCATAAACACTTCATTCGTAATCGTCTTACCCAGTGCGATGGGCAAGTCGTAAGTAGACTCCTGGAACTTCTTGCTGCCGATAATGCTCTGACCGGATACAATCTTCGGATTGGAGTTGGGCACTTCGATACCAATCGTACCCTTTCCCGGAATGGGAGCGATGATACGGATGCCGAGCGCCGAAAGGCTGAGGGCAATATCATCTTCCAGACCGCGTATCTTCGAAATGCGGACGCCCTGCTCGGGAGTGATTTCATACAGCGTCACCGTAGGACCTACCGTCGCCTTAATGGTACTGATTTCTATACCGAAACTACGCAGAGTATTGATAATCTTATCCTTGTTCGCATTCTGCTCTACCATGTCAATGGTCGGACCATTGTCATCGTAATGCTTCATCAGGTCTATTGTGGGGTAATGATAGTTTTCCAAATCCAGACGGGGATTGTACGGCTCCTTCTCCGTTCCCACATACTCCTCCTCTTCGGCCTTTTCAACCTGGAATGCCGGCTCCTTCTCTACCGGCTGTTCCCGAAAAGGGGGCACCGGCTCCGGTGCAGGAGTCTCAAAAGTCATGGTAACATCCTCATCCGCAGACCTGGCTGGCTTTACCTTTCCATCACTTCCACCCAAGTCAAGGGTGATTTCATTCAGCGGTTCGTCCTCTTCTTCCTCTGTGGCAATCTCCTCCTTTTCAAGAACCTTTTCCGGCTCCGCAGCTTCCGGTGTCGGAGCAGTAGTCTTTTCCTTTGCACCCCAAGAGGTCTTGAACTCTTCCGGCGTTTCACCCTGCACACTTTCCGCCTTCTCCTTACGCTTCAAGAAGCTGAGACTGAACAATCTGCGCAACCAGATGACAGTCCGTGCACTCAGATAGATGAGGAAGCAGATGGCAGTTACCAACAATAGCAGCCAGACTCCCGGCACACCGACTTGAGACACAAGCCAGTTGCTGACATTGTATCCGTGCATACCGCCCAGATAGAGGAAAGAGTCCTTGTACTGGTCTACAAACACAAAACCGAAAAATACCGAGAACCACACCAGCATCAACGAACAGCCGATGAACCACTTCCACAAGCGCACCACACGCACCCGCATCAACTTCAATCCCGCCACAGCCAGGAACACGAGAATCAGGAAAGACGATACGCCGAAACAATCATTTATCAGATAGCTGGCCAACTGCGCACCGCGGCTACCGGCGTAGTTCTTCACCCCATTGTTGGTGGAAATCAGCTCCTGCGCACTGCCTCCGTCAATGATGCTCTGGTCTGCCGCTCCCGTGAAAAAGAATGATGTGAAAGCAAGCAACAAATAAACCGAAAAAATTACCAGCACCAAGCCGATAACGAAATGAACCGTTTCACTTCTAAATAACGCTGCCACTTTCCCCAAAAACGAGAGTGACAACTCCGTATCTTTAGCTGTTGAATTTTTCTTTGCCATATTTTTTAAATAACTATTGAGAATTGATTGCAAAAATAATAAAAACTATCCTTCTGCCGCGTTGTTTTCATTCTTTAATTTCTCGTCTGCCGATTATAGGTATTCCTAATCTACAACTGTAGTTTTATCGCATGTTTTACTTACATGCTTGCATGAAATGACATAGCGCACTAATTTACAACAGATTGCGCCATGCAAGCAGACCTCATGCAAGCATGCAGGCAGATTTTGCCTACATGGTGCAATCCATGCAAGCCCTATACGCATCAACCTACTCTTTTCCCTTCAAAAAGTAAATCGGCTGTTTCTGTAATCCTTTGTTCACCAACACATTTTCCTCACAAAGACGACGAATCTGCCGCGCCGCAGTCGTGCGGGTCATGCCGCAAATCGACTGTACAACACTGCGGGTGATGAACTCATTTTTACGTAAATATTCCACCACTTTTTGCTTCACTTCATCATCCGTCAGCCTCTTTTTCGTGAGATTCCGCAATTTCAGCGGCTTTACCTTCAATACTCCTATCTCACTACGCAGCGCCTTGTCCGGTCTGAAAGTAATGTTTTTCAACTTCACCTTAGTACTTTTCCGCTTTGTCTCCGGTGTCACCGGTTCCGTGCAGGTCAGCGTGGGAACAAAGTAACCGATGCCGTCCAAATGCACCTGCCTGCCCTCCCCCAGCTCGCGTCCCACAAAATGCGACAAAGCATCGAGTACTGCCAGTACATCCGTCTCGGTCAGCGAGCAGTATTCTTGTATATGCCTGCGCAGCTCATCGGTCGTCGTGGAACCGTTCAGTTTAATCCGGGGATGCAGGGTCAGCTCTTCCCCTTGTTTATCCTTCGTTTTCGGGTTTTCGTACCAATCAAATAAAATTGCCATATTCTTTCCTCCATTTTTAGATTCATTTCTGTTGCTGCCTGCAGGTTTCGCTCATGCAAAGTACCGGCTTTTATTAGGCAGAGCATGGGTCTTCCTTACGCAAAGAAGCGTTCTTCCTTCTGCTGAAAGCTTATCAAAAAAAGATGCGCACAGCTGTGGTTCATCTTCTTCATATTTGTGACACACCTTCTTCACAACTATGAGAAAGACATTCCACGACTGTGCGCAACTACAAACTACAGAGGCAAAGATAATGAAAAGCAGGGGGCTTGGCAAAGGAATGCTAATCTTTTTCAGATTGAAACGCCATAATAATGCGGCAATAAAACCAGCGACTCTTCACGAATCAAATATCAGACTTTGACGAAGCTACCAACACCCTGTCTCCAAAGTTTCATGAAAGTGCAAAATCATTAGCATGGAAACCTGCCGGAGCGCGGCATACCACAAAATGGAAAAACAAATAATGCAATTATTCCAAAGACCGGATTTTAAGAAACTCCTTTATGTATCCAATAGCTTTCCGCTGCTCTTCCGGCTTAAAGCCATGCCCTGCACCGGGCAGAATACGTAATTCAGCCTTACGAAACGTTTTAACAGCCCGTTCTGAATAGGAGATGGGCACCACCGGATCAGCCGTGCCATGAATGAGCAGTACGGGATTGCGGTATTGCTTGATGGTCTTGTAGACGTTCATCCCCCTCAAGTCTTCAACGAAATCCTTACTCAATGGGACATTCCATATCCGTACAGTGTCCGGCACAGATTCAGTGGTCGGATATCGTTCGAGCCAATTGTCCGGAATACAGAATGCGGGATATACAAGCACCAACTGGCTGATATCTTTAGCACGGTCGGCAGCAGTCAGCGCCGAAACAATGCCTCCCTGACTCTCTCCAATAAGAACTATACGATTGACATCGACCTCCGGATGCCGTCTGAAGTGATCGATGACCGCCTTAAGGTCATCGCACTCAGAAGTCAATGACATCTGCATCGTATTGCCCGTACTCCGGGTATGGACAGAACCACCACAAAAATCGAAACGATAGCAGAGCCATCCGGCTTCATTCAGTTCTTTTGCATAGACCTCCCCGAAGGCATGGCTTCCATTGAAGCCATGGGCAATGATTGCCAACGGTTTCTTCCCGCCTCGTCGGCTGGGTCTGTCGAGAACACCGAATATCTGCTTGTCTCCGTATCCTATCCAATAATTCCGGCTTTGCTTGTCGGCAATGCCGGAATCGGACAAACTATCGGCCACCTGCCGCAACCGTCCCCTGCTTTCCCAATAGGTATGGCTGTCACCACCGCCATGCAGCAGATAAAGTACCGGATAGACCTTGTCTACTGCCCTATCATAGCTTTCCGGAAGATAAACAGACAGTTCACGCTCGGATATTCCCTGCAATAACGAACAAGGCATTTTCAAACGTTCTATACTTCCTGCATATTGACGAAAGTTCTGTTCATCCTCTCCCGCCTTGACCGGAGATAACGCCACCATGAACAATAAAATTAATAACAGATGTTTAATGGATTTCATAATAGTTATACTTTAATAAATACATGTTTTTCAAAGAAAAGATGGAATGGCGGTAGTACGATTGAGCCGCCATACACGAAGCGGAAAATCCTCTTCTGACGGCAATGCCTTGCTTCGTACCTTTAGTCGGATATTATAAACCGTTTTCGGGGCAAGATGCAGCAAATTGGCAATTTTCTGACTGTTGTTAATCCCCAACCAAACCAATGCGTAAATGCGAAGGTCTGTATTCAGTGTTTCACCGTTAAGTGTATAATGTTCTTCATCTCGAAGCAACGAGTTGAAATCGTTGACAAATCCGGGATAAATAGAAAGAAAAGTTTCATCGAACATACCCTCTAATTCCTTTAGTTCGTTAGCCCAAAGACTCTCTTTCTTTTGAATGATATTAAGGGCCTCATTATTTTTTCCTACTTTCAACAGACGGTAAATAGTCAACCTAAGTTCTTCAATTTTAGAGATATTTTTATTACTTAGCAAAAATATCTGTCCGATATATGCCTCTTTCTGTCGATTGGCCTTTTCCAAAAGTTGCGCCGTGCGATACGTTTCTTTCATTTGCCGCTGCAAATCTTGCTGCGAAGCAAGCAACTGGCAATGTTTCTCAGCCAATTGTCGACGTTGTCGAGCCAATTTACGTACCAACCAAACAGTAACCATGGAAAAAATCAGCAAAACAACCGCTACAAAAACAGCAACAAGAAAAGAACGTTTGTTACTCTGTATCGTACGCAGGTTTGTCTCATTGGTTACCTTGTAAACTTCATTCAGATAGTTAGGTAAAACAGTCAGGTTACGATGGTCAGGATAGTGGACTACTTGCATCAACAAAAATCCAATGTAACGATAGGCGCGGTCGGTGTCACCGCGCTCTATCAGCTGTGCTATCAAACGTGGTCCGTAGTCACGGATAGCGTGATGAAAAGAATATTCCATGGCATAAGCAAGCCAGGCATACATCTGCGCCTCGTTGTGGTTGTAGCTATTCAAGTCAAAAAGGATGCCTGCATTTTCTGCGATTTCCCTTTCGGACATACCCGAAATATTTTTCATTTTCCCCTCATAGTATGCAATCATCTCCGGCAACCGTTTTTGTTCTGTATACCGATTCATTAACAGATATTTGCAGTAATCATCATCAAGTGTAGCCTCTGCATAAATCTTCTTCAGATAATATTGAGCCATTTCATTGTACTCATGCAGATGAACGGCATCCAAAGCCTGCGGCTGTTTCTGAGTTTGCACGCATAAGGTATGGTATTCTGTGTAGTAAGTCATACGCTGTGAATGATTCATGATTTTCTCATCCATCTTTTTTAGTTCGTCTTTGGCCATAGCCAGCATATTCATCTGCAAATACACATCTATCCGATACAAGTTCAGAGAGACCAGCCAGTCCGTCCTTCCGACTTTGACAGCCATCTCTTTGCAACAGTCAATGTAATGGTAAGTGGAATCTGCCCTATAATTTTCGTAACATTCCACTAATTGTCGACAAATATTGTAGCGTTCCTCATAAGAGGAAGCATGTTGCTGCAAAGATTTCAGATTGGCAATGCGGACTTCCAACTCTGCCTCGTATTGTTTTGTATAAAGAAGAGCAGAATCTATTTTAAGCAACACTTGTTCAAAAGTCGCATCAGGTAAGATGGCACTCCAAGCCGCAGAAAGCATTTGAAGCATTACAAGAAAGGAAAGGATTTTTTTCATGATGGAAAGCTTGAGATTTTGGGTTGAATGACAGATGCAAATATACGTAAAAGATAAAACATATGTTGTCTATGAGTATTTTTTTATGCTGTATATATATAAAATGAAGTTCCTTTCAGAGCTGTCCACTGCCAGGAGGTTTCCTTTGACACATCAATAACAAGCTAATACATAGACATATACAAAAGCAAAAAGTTCCCGATATAATTCCTGCCGCCTCATACCGATTTTATATTTACCTAATTTTGCACTAAAACAGAAATGAAGAAACATTTCTATTATTAATTAACTTAATCTAATATTATTATGAAAGAAAGATTAGCATTATTTCTTTTACTCGCCTTGACAATTATGCCAGCATGGGCACAGCAAGTCAAGGTAACAGGTCTAATCGTAGACAGCTCAAATGAGCCAATGATTGGTGTGAGTGTCCTGGAAAAAGGGACGGGGAACGGTACCATTACTAATTTAGATGGTAACTACACGCTGACAGTCAGTCAGGGCGCTACAATTGTCTATTCCTATATCGGTTACCTGACACAAGAAAAGGCTGCCGTGGAAGGTACAATGAACATTACTTTAAAAGAAGACACTCAAACTCTGGATGAAGTAGTGGTAGTAGGCTATGGCGTACAGAAAAAAAGCGATTTGACCGGTGCCATATCTTCAGTGAAATCGGAAGACATTGCGAATCGTACCATTACCCGCGCCGAGGAGGCTTTGCAGGGCAAGACGGCAGGTGTACAGCTGATATCAACCAGCTCACAGCCCGGTGCTTCACCCAGTATTCGCATTCGAGGTTTCTCTTCCAATGGTACATCCGATCCGCTTTATGTCGTTGACGGGCTGATAGTTGCCGATTTGGGAGCAATAGACCCCAACAATATCAAGAGCATGGAAGTACTGAAGGATGCCGCTTCTGCCGCCATCTATGGTGCCCAAGCCGGCAATGGTGTTGTCCTGATTACAACTAAGACGGGGCAAAAAGGTTCCAGCAGTATTACCTACGATTTTCAGTATTCCATCAGCAGTCTGTCCAATCGCCCGAAACTGTTGACTTCACAAGAAGCATTGTCCCAACGCAAAGAAGTGAACAACGCCTTTACAGACACGGATATCCAGAACCTAATCAGTGCCGGCATTTGGGACGGACAGTCAACAACCGATTGGTACGATGTAGCTTTTACCAACTCCGCCATGTCTCATCACACCCTCAACATGCAAGGTGCCAACGACAAGGGTTCTTACTTCCTTTCGTTGAGCAACCTGCACAACAATGGTATTCTTCGAGGTGATTATGACACATACGACCGCATCTCTGTTATGCTGAACGCAGACTATAACATCAAAAAATGGCTGAAAGTAGGTGTGACAGCCAACTATAATAAATACAAGACCCGTCCTATTGCCGACGGTAGTGGCAACTCCTCTTACTCCAGCATGATTTCACGCGTAATGACCCTGGCTCCTTATTGGAAATCGACCTACTCTGCCGATGCCCTACCCGCACAGATGCAAGGTCTGTTGGATAACGGATACACATTGCTGACCGACAATAATGGTGATTACTATATGACATTGGGGACCAGCGAGTCCATGCATCCTCAAGTTGCCCTTCGCTCCGACATCAAGAAAAGATTCGGCAACAATCTGAGCGGTACACTTTACGCCAATTTGACACCTTTCAAAGGTTTTACATTCACTACCCGTTTGGGTTATCGTGAAGCGAATGACAACTATTACGAATACAATAACCTTTATTATGGTTCTTCTTCAAAACTCAACGTGGACAAAAACGGCGCAGAACGCACCAACACCTCTACAACCTACTACCAATGGGAAAACTTCGCCAACTATACGACCACTTTGGCTGACAACCATACTTTGACAGGTATGCTCGGTATGTCCTACTCAGAAACAGTAAGAACCTATCTACAAGCTGCAGTCGATCAAGTAGCTAAAGACGACCCTCTTTTTCAGGATGTATCCTATCCGGCAGGCAGTGCCACCAAGACTGTTGCAGGTTACGACAACACTTACCGGAAGCTTTCTTATTTCGGTCGTTTGGGTTATGATTACAGGAACCGCTATATGGTACAATTCTCCATGCGTGCCGATGCAGCCGACTCCTCCATTTTACCCATGAACAATCGTTGGGGATACTTCCCTTCTGTATCTGCGGGTTGGGTACTTTCCAATGAAAAATTCTTTCAAGACAATAACAAGACGCCAATAACTTTTATCAAGGTACGTGCCAGTTGGGGGCAGAATGGCAGCACCAGTAACTTGGGAGGTTACAAATACTCCAATTCACTAACCTCTAATTCTATCGGTTATTCTTATTCGAACTCACAGTTCATTTATTCGTCTTTAGCCCGCCCTAACCAGGTGGCTAATAACGACCTAAAATGGGAGACTTCGGAACAGTTGGATTTAGGTTTCGATATACGTGCTTTCAACGACCGTTTTTCATTCGGCTTTGATTGGTATAAGAAAAAAACCAAAGACCTAATTGTGTCAAGTATTACAATTCCCTTTGAAGTTGGTAATTCTTCGGCCCCATTGAATGCCGGTAGCGTAGAAAATCAGGGACTTGAATTCGAATTAGGCTGGAAAGACAAACCAAGCAAAGATTTTAACTACTCCATCAACGCCAATTTATCTACATTGAAAAACAAGGTTACCTATCTGGATCCCAAAGTGAGCAACGGTCGCATTGAGGGTAGTACAGCTATCGCCGGTTATGGCAAAATCACAGCTTTCGAAGTCGGACATCCCGTATGGTACTTCCGCGGTTATCAGGTAGATCACCTAGACGATGCCGGTGCGCCGATTTATGTGGACCAAGACAATAACGGTACCATTAATGACGAAGACCGCGTGGAAATAGGCAAGGCTATGCCAGACCTGAATTTCGGCTTGACTCTCGCCATGAACTACAAAGGACTTGATTTCATGTTATTTGGTAGCGGTGCCATCGGTAACGATGTCTTCATGGCATACGATTATACCGCCATTTCTTACTCTTTGAAAGAGATGTACGATCAACGCTGGACTGCCGACGGATCAACCAGCCGCAAATATGCCGCACCTTCACAAACGGGAGTAGATAAATATCTGATGTCTGACGCTTATGTTTTCGACGCATCCTATTTCCGTATCAAACAAATACAATTGGGTTACACTTTGCCACAAGCATTTACCCAGAAAGCACTTATTGACAAATGCCGATTATACGTTTCATTAGACGATTTCTTCACCTTTACGAAGTATCCGGGTATTGACCCTGAGGTATCTGCTACATCAACAAGCGGTATGGGTGTGGATTTCGGCAATTATCCTATGACCAAGAAAATTGTCTTTGGTCTTTCCGTAACATTCTAAATTCTATTAAAATAAAATTATACATTGATATGAAAAAGAAAATATATATAGGAATTCTGTCTGCTACCTTATTGATGACAGGCTGTGATGTAGACTTGTTGAATATTCCGCAAGAAGGGGTAATCAGTGAAGAAAACTTCTATAAAACCGATGAGGATGCAGATGAAGCCATTACGGCAGTCTACAATTCATTCCGAAATTGCTATTCCGGTGATATCGATTGGCGTTATTGCAACGGGTTTTTCCTCAAAAACATGATGGCTGATGACCTTATAGCCGGTGGCGGTTGGGATCAACCCGGCCCACAGGAATTATCTCAAAGTGTTACCACAACCACAAACGAATGGGTGAAACTATATTACCGCGAACTCTACAATACCATTTATCTTACCAACATCGTTATTGAAAAATTCGACGGTTCCACTAAGATACAAAAACGCAACATCGCCGAGGCAAAGTTCTTTCGTGCCATCTGTTATTTTGAACTGACAACATTGTGGGGTAATCCTCCTTTAGTAGACCACGTCCTTACAGCTAACGAATACGAACAGCCCAATTCTACAGAAGCTGAATTGTATGCGTTCATTGAACAAAATCTGATTGAGTCTATCGAATCCGGCGAATTAGCATCCAAGACAAGTATGGATGATAAAGATACCGGCACCCGCGTGACTAAAGAAGCGGCACAAGCCTTATTGGGAAAAGTGTATCTCTATCAAGAGAAATGGGAACAGGCTAAAGAGCAACTCAAAGAAGTTGTCGATTCAAAAAAATACGACTTGGTAGATGACATCAGCATACTCTTCCATGCGGCTGCCAACGGATGTAAAGAGTACATCTTTGAGAATGTACGCCATAATGATCCCAACAACTATTGGGGAGGGCATTTCGGTACCGGACAGAGCGGCGCTCACCAGATTTTAGGCAACTGGCCCTTCTCCACAGCTTTTTTCTTCGGACCCGAAGCATACAATTACTATAATTTCTGCCCCCAAGGTTATGCCTATTTCAATCCGACCACTTCGCTATACAACGCATTCGTGGCCGAAGAAGGAGAATCCGGCTACCGCTTAACCAACAGCATCAAAACTTGGGAACAGATTGTAGCTATGAATATCTATATGACGGCTGCAAGCGGCGTTCCCAACCATGAAGGTTACTACCGTTTCAAATGGTTGCCTACCCAAGAGGATGAAGATGTGACAACTTGGGCAGGCGGAACCCAAAACTGGCCAGTGATGCGCTATGCCGATGTACTGTTAATGTTAGCCGAGGCCTGTGTACAAAGCGGTGAACAAGCATTGGCCGACGAAAGCATAAACAAAGTGCGCACTCGTGCCCGCTTACCCCTTAAATCAAATGTAACCATGACCGATATTAAGAAGGAACGCCAGTTGGAACTTTGTATGGAAGGCGTCCGTTTCCTCGACTTAAGACGTTGGGGAGATGCGCCTATGGTACTGAAAGACAAAGGTAAACGTACTCCGACTTATCGTATAACGCCCAACTCCGGTAATGATTACACAACAGCCGAAGGTATTTACAATGCCCGCTATGAATGTACGGTAGAATGGGTTGACAACAATTATAATTACGAAGCAGCGGGTTGGACACCTAACCGCGATGAATATCTCCCTTATCCACAAGAAGAGATGAACGCTAATTCTCAATTAATTCAAAATCCCGGCTATTGATAGAAGAGTAGTATTATCACAGAGGGGATGATATTCACCGGAAGTTACAGAATCCCGGTATTCTTCCCCTCCTTATAATTAATCTGACAATCATGAAAAAAATAACATTATTTCTTTTATCAGCAATACTAACTTCTTTCGCCACAGCTCAAGTTGGCAAACCTGCCATTCCCCGTAATGAGCAAATAGAACAGCGCGTGGAAGAAATTCTGTCAAGAATGACCCTGGAGGAAAAGATTGGGCAAATGTGCGAAATTACAATAGATGTCATCTCGGACCTAAAGAAGTCTTATCAGGACAATCGGTTCACTGTAGACAAGAAGGCATTGCAGAAGGTAATCAGCCAATATAAGGTCGGTTCGATTTTAAATGTCCCCATGGGAGTGGCACAAACACCGGAAACCTGGCAAGAACTTATCGAGCAAATACAAGAAGTGTCGATGAAAGACATTGGTATTCCCAATATTTATGGAGTGGACCAAATACACGGAGCCACTTACACGTCAGGAAGCACTTTCTTCCCCCAAGGCATCAACATGGCAGCCTCATTCAACAGAGCGTTAGTGCGCCGTGGAGCCGAAATATCCGCTTACGAAAGTAAGGCAGGAAGCATTCCCTGGGTTTACGCTCCAGAAATGAGTTGTGCACGCGACCCGCGCTGGAGCCGTATGTGGGAAGGCTATGGAGAAGACACTTACCTGAATGCGGAAATGGCGCGTCAGGCTGTATTGGGGTTTCAAGGAGAAGACCCGAACCACATCGGAGCCAATCATGTCGCTGCTTGTATCAAGCATTATATGGGTTATGGTGTTCCTATCAGCGGGAAAGACCGCACTCCGGCAATCATTTCCGAACAAGACTTGCGTGAGAAGCATTTCGCACCGTTCAAAGCCTGCATTGAGGCTGGAGCACTTTCGCTGATGGTCAATTCGGCCCTAATCAATGGGCTACCTGTACATGCCGATAAAGTACTACTCACCGATTGGCTAAAGAACCAGCTCAACTGGGACGGGATGATTGTGACCGACTGGGCAGACATCAATAACGTGGCATTACGCGACCACATCGCCAAAAACAAGAAAGACGCCATACGAATCTGTATCAATGCAGGTATTGACATGAGTATGGTGCCATACGATCTAGAGTTCTGCGATATGCTGAAAGAACTGGTTTTAGAAAACGAAGTTTCCATGCAGCGTATCGACGATGCAGTACGCCGAATCTTACGCCTAAAACTCCGCTTGAATCTATGGGAAAAGCCGTCTTATCAACGTAAGGACTATCCGAAGTTTGCTTCTGCCGAGTTTGCCGAAACTGCATTACAAGCAGCTTTGGAAAGTCAAGTACTTCTGAAGAATGAGGATGTACTTCCACTCTGCAAAGGACAGAAGATACTGGTTTGCGGTCCCAACGCCAATACCATGCGCAGCCTCAATGGAGGTTGGAGCTACAGCTGGCAAGGCGACCAGGCTGACCGGTACGGAGAATCCTACAACACGATTTTAGAAGCCATGCGCCAACAGTTCGGACAAGAAAACATCCTCTATGCTCCGGGAGTCTCTTATAAAACCGGACATGGCATCAATTGGTACGAAGAAGAGACACCCGACTACCCCGCTGTGGAACAACTGGCAGTCCAAGCTGATGTAATTCTATGCTGCGTGGGCGAAAACAGTTATTGCGAAACTCCCGGTAACCTGCCGGGCGGCGATTATGATCTGAATTTATCCCCCAACCAGCAGACCCTCGTCAAAAAGATGGCAGCTACTGGAAAACCGGTGATAATGGCACTGTCCGAAGGCCGTCCTCGTATCGTCCGCGAATTGGTACCTTTGGTTCAGGCCGTAGTGAATATGATGCTTCCCGGTAATTATGGTGGCGACGCATTGGCACGCTTGCTTAGCGGCGACGCGAATTTCTCCGCCAAACTACCGTTCACCTATCCGCGACAAATCAACGGATTGGCCACATATGACTACAAGCCCAGCGAAAGCATGGGACAGATGAACGGAAATTACAATTACGACAGCGTAATGGATGTGGAATGGAGATTCGGTGACGGTATCAGCTATACCACTTATAACTACTCCAATTTCCGGGTGGATAAGCCCGCGTTTTCTCCGCAAGACGAACTGACCTTCATGATTGACGTGACCAATACCGGCAAAGTAGCGGGTAAAGAACCGGTACTGCTTTTTTCGCGTGATCTCATAGCTTGTTTGACCCCAGATAATTGCCGACTGCGTCAATTTGACAAAGTCAGTCTGATACCTGGACAGACAAAGACCGTTGTCTTGAAAATCAACGCTTCCGACTTGGCTTTTGTCGGACGTGACGGCAAATGGATATTAGAAAAAGGAGATTTTATCATGACATGTGGTAACCAAACGCTAAACATTTCCTGCAAGGATACTAAAAAATGGGAGAACCCCAATCGTTACGATTGAACGATTTAAGAAAAAGTTATGAAAAAGAGAAAAGATAAAAAGAACATTGCCACTGTTGTACTCATGCTTGTTTCAATAGTACTTTGCACGTTGTCTGCGTGTAAAGAGAATCCTCGATATGGCGAACCTATATTCGGCACGGTAGTCGATCCTCGTCCTATCGTACAGACCACTCACGGCCATGTGATGGGCGAAAACCGTGAAGGAGTTGCCATTTTCCGAGGCATTCCTTATGGAGCCGATTGCGATGGTGAATACCGTTTTAAGGAACCGCGTCCGGCAGAGAACTGGGAAGGTGTGAAAGACTGTACCAAAAATGGCTTTTATGCCATGCAAGAAGGATGCAGCATATCAGCCTCCCCCGGTGCCTTGGGCAACTACTTCAATGGGGGACACCCCGAACTTTTCGGCACAGCCGAAGAACAACAAAACGAGAACTGCCTAGTGCTGAACGTGCTGTCACCGGGGTTAGACAACGAGAAACGCCCGGTAGTAGTCTATATTCATGGTGGTGGTTTTGCAACCGGCTCAGGTACATTAGTATTGGGGGCAGACAAATGGGCACGTGAAGAAAATCTTGTCATCGTAGGGGTGAACCATCGCCTCAACGCTTTCGGCTATCTTTACTTGGGTTGTTTCGATTCTGCATACGCTTCGTCCGGGATGGCAGGTATGCTGGATCTGGTATTAGCCTTGCAATGGGTAAAAGACAACATCTCCCGGTTTGGAGGCGACCCGTCTCAAGTGACTATCATGGGCGAGTCTGGCGGCGGTATGAAAGTAAGTACGTTGATGACCATGGGAAAAGCCAAAGGATTATTCCAAAAAGCCATCGTAGAGAGCGGTTCCGGCGTAGTAGGAAACTTTTCTGTAGAACAAGCGACGAAAGAAACCAAAAAACTTCTGAACAAGCTGCAAATAGAAGAGGCTGACTGGCGCAAACTGCTGACCATTCCGGCAGATTCCCTAAAATGGAAATTGAAAGATGTCACATTACAACCGGTAGCTGACCAAATTAATCTAAACTACCAAGCAGACAAGCATATTACCGCTTCCGACATCAGTAAGCATGTACCTCTATTGGTCGGTTCATCTGCCGATGAATTCGGGGTCTTTTTACCTTACGGGAAAATGGGTATTACATGGGAGAATATTCGCGAACGGTTGTTGGCCGGAGGTCTTCTTGAAGAGCAGAATGTAGATACAGTCTTAAAGGTCTTCAAAGAAACAAACCTCAAAAATGACGATGCAGAACACACCTTTGTCAAAATACAATCACTGTCGCACTTCTTGGGTGGCGGGTCCTATCATCAAGCTTTAGCAAAGGCACTTCAAGGCAGCGCACCAGTCTACCATTACTTCATCGAATATGACACACCTTCCACGCAGACACCGGAATTGAGTTGTGCTTGGCATACAGCCGACCTTCCTCTGCAGATGCGCATAGTACTACACTCGGAAATGGAACCATTGTCAAAAATGATGGCTCATGCATGGGCAGCCTTCATTCGTACCGGAAACCCATCGACCAACCAACTGCCATGGCCGGAATTTACGGAAAAGGAACCACAAGTCATGGTATTCGACCACAAAACCCGCGTAGAAACCGATCCGTTACGTCCTATTCGAGAAGTATTAAGAAAGAACTTATTGTTCAATTAAAAGATTAGCAAAATGATATTTTCCAAGATTATACCACTTCTATTTCTAGCAATCATAGGAATAGGATGTTCAGGGCATCACTCCTCCCACAAAAGCCAAGAGGGTGCTTTTAGGGAGATTAAAGCCGACAGCCAAACTGCCATTATACAACTTCCTCAAGGAACAATCGCAGGATATTTAGACGGAGAGGTGTACACATTCAAAGGAGTGCCCTATGCTAAAGCAGAACGCTTCATGCCTCCCGTCGAAGCCGATAGCTGGGAGGGCATACGAAGTTGCCGTTATAACGGGCCTTCTTCGCCCCACGGTATAGCGGCGCTTTATGGCAAGCAAGATCAAGATGCGTTCACTTACGGACGCTACAATATGTGTTCGGCAGACGATTGCCAGAATGTGAATGTATGGACCCGTGGATTGAGCGACGGAAAACGTCGTCCAGTCATGGTCTGGCTACATGGAGGCGGTTTCCGTTGGGGATCCGGCTACGAACTGCCGCAATATGACGGCTATGAGCTCAGTGCCCGGGGAGATGTCGTGGTGGTCTGTGTCACTCACCGTTTGGGAGTGGTAGGATTCTTGGACTTATCGGCCTATGGCAGCCAGTATGCCTCTTCAGGCAATGCCGGTATGCTGGATATAGTAGCAGCCTTGAAGTGGGTGAACCAAAATATCGAAAAGTTTGGCGGAAATCCCAACAATGTGACCGTATTCGGACAGAGTGGAGGAGGTGGCAAAGTATCCACATTACTAACAATGCCTTCTGCGAAGGGATTGTTCCACAAGGCAATCATACAAAGTGGATCTATGCTGACACAGATGACAGCCGAGAACAGCCGTAAGTTTGCTGCAACTATTCTCGATGAACTAGGATTAAAGCCCGAACAATCAGATAAATTGAAGACGATGCCGTGGCAGGAGATTGACAACGCCTCAGACCGTGCAGCATACAAATTGACCAAAGAGCTGAAAAACGGCTTTGGCATGATGGGATGCGCTCCTCATATAGATGGTACTGATCTTCTTATGACACCCCGAGAAGCACTTTCCGCAGATTTCAATACAGACATCCCTTTGATGGTAGGAACCAACCTGAACGAATTTCAGGTCAGCGCTACCGGAGAATACAACCATTTGACTTGGGAAAGCGCAAATGCACTGGCTAAGACGCGTTACGGAGAAAAAGCAGAGGCCTATATGGCCGCTTTCCGAAAAGCATTCCCTCATGCCCGGCCAAAAGATGCATTTGAAACTGATTTCAAATTCAGGGCTATGGCTGTTGAACAAGCCCGAATAAAAGCGTCCGGTCGTGCTCCGGTTTATCTTTATCGGTTCGATTGGCAGTCACCACTGTTCAATGAAACCCTGAGAGCTTGTCATAATATGGAAATCGCTTTCGCTTTCCATAATGTCAATCTGGCCCGTCCAATGACCGGAGGTACGGTCTCTGCTCATCGCCTGCAAGACCTGATGGCAGATGCCTGGATTAATTTTGCCCGTACAGGAAATCCGAACCATGCAGGGCTACCGAAATGGGAGCCCTATACACAAACCGGAGGCATGACCCTAATTTTCGATGAAACTTGTACCACACAAATGGATCCCGATATAGAAATCTTAAAAATATTGGAGGACATACAATGAAAAAAATAATAGGATTAGTTTTGACAATACTGGTATCACTGAATATAGATGCCCAACAGCCAATAGTTATAGACTTGTGGCCTGATGGAGCTCCCAATGAGACAGGATTGAGCGGTAATGAAGAATATGATGAAAAGCGAGGTTTTTTGTCCAATATCTCACATCCTACATTGACTGTATATCCTTCCTATCGAGACAACGGCATGGCCATCATTGCTTGTCCGGGCGGTGCATACAAAGGACTTTCAATCGGCTTTGAAGGACATGATATGGCTTCTTGGTTCAATGCACAAGGCATCACTTATGCTGTATTGAAGTATAGGATGCCTAATGGACACATGGAAGCTCCGGTCAGTGACATCCGCCAAGCTATTCAAATCATGCGCAAACGCTGTGGAGAATGGGGCATACAACTCCGTTTATTGGGAGTATTAGGTGCATCAGCCGGCGGTCATTTGGCAACGACGGCTGCCGTCCACTTCACCGGGGCAGATCGCCCGGATTTCCAAGTATTATTCTATCCAGCTGTATCGCTTAACCCGGACTTTGCAAAAATCATGTTAGGAAAGAATTATTCCGAAGAAGAGTTTCAGCGTTACTGCAACGATCGGCACGTAAGTTCAACGACTCCTCCAGCCTTCATCATGTGCTCTGCGGATGACAAACTATGTAGAGAACATTGTATCCGTTATTTCCAGACATTATTGGCGAATGAAATACTTGCTACACTGCATATCTATCCGGAAGGCGGACATGGCTGGGGATTTAAAGACGAATTCCTTTATAAGCGCCAATGGACAGGTGAATTAGAGAAATGGTTATGTGAATTGAATAAACAAAAACGATAGTAAACACACTGAAATATGAGACTTTTTTTTCTTTTTTTACTAATGTGGGCGGTTGGAACGGAAAGACTTGTTGAAGCTAAAAATTTCAATCCGAGATTCGATGAATGGGGAGCACGGTGGATTACCGTGCCCAACCAGAATCCGTCGGATTATGGAGTGTATTATTTTCGACGAGATTTCCGGTTGGACTCACTGCCGGACAGTTTTCCCGTATACGTTTCCGGAGACAACCGTTACAAGCTCTATGTCAATGGACAATTAATGTCAGCAGGTCCTTCACGAAGTGACTTGAATCATTGGAACTATGCTGATATTAATTTGGCTCCTTGCTTGAAAACAGGTGACAACGTGGTTGCCGCAGTGGTGTGGAACGACGGCCAGATGCGCCCCGAAGCCAACCTTTCATTCATGACTGCCTTCTTATTACAAGGAGCTGACGAACAGTCCGCTTTCATTAATACCGGAAATGAATGGAAATGTATTCGCGACCAAGCTTATAGTCCTATACCGGTTCGGGTACCCGGATATTACGTCTCTGGTCCTGGCGAACGGATAGACAATCATCTGCATATAGCCGATTGGGCTTCTGTAACCTGCGACCTTTCAGCTTGGCAGAACGCCCTTCCCATATTTGCGGCCATGCCCAAAGAGCGTATCGGTTTCGTTTCACCTCTAGGATGGCTACTACAACGTTCCCCGCTTCCGGAATCGGAACGGAGCTTGGAACGCCTTGCCCGTATCCGTAAGGCTGAATCGGTCCAGGCAGGAAAGGGCTTCCTGAAAGGGGAAGAACCCTTGATTATTCCTGCACATACACACGCGTCAATAATCATTGACAATGATCATTTGACCAACGCTTACATGACACTCAACTTTGACGGTGGTGATTATGCCCGCATCACATTGGGATATACAGAAGCTTTTTATGAAGCCAATGATTTCAGGAGGGACACCATAAGCAAAGGGAACCGGAATGAGATTGAAGGTAAAAGATTTATCGGACGCACAGATACCATCATTTCTAATGGGAAAAACGGTCAGCATTTCACAACACTTGCCTGGCGAACGTACCGGTATCTCATGTTGACAGTAGAGACCCAAAACACACCGCTAATCATTAACGACATATACGGCACCTTCACCGGATTCCCATTGGAACTGAAAGCACAACTCTACACTGACGAGGTAGAATTGCAGCAGATGTTTGAAATAGGCTGGCGAACAGCCCGCCTATGTGCCAATGAGACCTATATGGATTGCCCTTTCTATGAACAACTGCAATATATCGGTGATTCACGCATTCAGGCGCTCATCACACTCTATAACAGCGGGGACGACCGTCTGGTGAAAAACTTTCTGAATCAGATAGACCAATCCCGTGTTCCAGAAGGAATTACGCAAAGCCGTTATCCAACAGCTTCACCACAATTCATTCCCCCATTTTCCCTTTGGTATGTCTGCTCACTTCATGACTACATGATGTATGGGGCTGACACCACTTTCGTTGCAGGTAAATTAGATGGAATCCGTCAGATATTAGGTTACTTCCACCGTTATCAGATGGCAGATGGTTCTATCCGGAATATGCCATGGTGGAATTTCTATGACTGGGTGAACTATCCTCGCTGGTTTTATGCACCGGAAGGAGCAGCCGACCATTGTAATGCGATGGGTGATTTGCAATTATTATTAGCCTATCAAGCAGCAGCACGGATGGAGTCGCTATTCGGATTACCGGCTCAAGGGGATATTTATACCAAACGAGCCGAACAACTCCGCCAAACAATCCGTCACAAATATTGGTGCCCTGAGCGTGGCCTCTTCGCAGACATTGCAGAACACAATCTGTTTTCCCAACACACAAATTCGCTGGCCATCCTAAGCGGGACAGCTACTCTAGAAGAAACGTCTGGCATTGCACAAGCCATGTTGACCGACAAATCGTTAGCACCGGCCTCCATTTATTTCCGCTTTTACCTGCATCAAGCTTTGGTAAAAGCAGGTTTGGGCAATGATTATACAAAGTGGCTTGACAAATGGCGTGAGAACCTAATTATGGGATTGACCACATGGGGAGAAACCTCAGATGTCGATGCTACGCGCTCCGACTGTCATGCATGGGGCGCAAGTCCGAACATTGAAATCTTCCGCACTATATTAGGTATCGACAGCAATGCACCAGGCTTTCAGTCAGTCCGCATAGAGCCTCATTTAGGTGGGCGTACCCATATCGGTGGAAGCATACCTCACCCTTGTGGTAAGATTAGAGTAGACTACACGCTTGACAAGAAAGGTAAATTGACCGCACAAATAGAATTGCCAAATTCAATTGAGGGCATCTTTGTCTGGAAGGGAAATACCCACCGTTTGAAAAACGGTATACAGACCCTATCTTTTACAGAAAACGGAGTAATCATAACTAAGCACTAATGGTACTTTTCACTTGAGTTCTATCCTAAAAACAAGTCTTAAAAATATCAACTAATAAAATGAATACTAATGTAGTTTTAAAAATGATGAATGTAGTCATATTATTCGGGTACACTCAAATTTCGATAGCTCAAATCAAGTTGACTGCCACAAATATTGAAAAGGTTATTTCTGAAATGACTATTGAAGAGAAAGTTCACATGTGTATTGGCTGTGGAATGGCCATAGGCAGCGATGCCAAATTCCCAGGAACTGCTGGACGCACTTATGACATACCCCGGCTGGGAATACCTTCAGTATACCTGGCCGACGGGCCACACCGTCTGGCAATGGCAACCAAACGTGATTTTGACAGCCATTTCTATTACACAACAGAATTTCCATCCAGCACGACCATTGCAGCCACTTTTGACCCAGATGCAGCCTATAAGATAGGACAAGCCTTAGGTGCCGAAGTAAGTGACTATGGACTGGATTGTCTATTAGCTCCAGGTGTAAACTTAATACGCAATGCTCTATGTGGCCGTAATCATGAATACTATTCGGAAGATCCTGTTGTGACCGGAAAAATAGCAGCAGCCTATATTAAGGGAATTCAGAGTCAAGGAGTTGGCGCTTGTATCAAACATTTTGCTGTGAATAATCAAGAAACTAATCGCAATAACAATGATTCCCGATTAACGCCACGTCCACTTCGGGAATTGTATTTGAAAGGCTTCGAAATCGCCGTCAAAGAATCCCAGCCTTGGAGCCTGATGACATCTTACAACAGAGTCAACAGTAAATATACTTGTGAAGACAAAGAGTTGAACGAAGATATTCTCCGCAATGAATGGGGATTTAAAGGAGTTGTTATATCAGATTGGAATGCAGGGAAAGATCCCGTTGCATCCATGATTGCAGGCAATGATATGCTACAACCCGGTCAAGAACGCCAATACAAAGCCATATTAGAAGCCGTTAAGAACGGAACATTGACTGAGGAGATTCTGAATCGCAATGTTAAACGCATTTTGGAATTCGTTGTCAAGTCACACTCTTTTGCCGGATACAATTACCCAAATGAAACAGATTTGAAGGGTCATGCAAAGATTGACAGAATCATTGGTGCAGAAGGTATCGTTTTACTGAAAAACCAAGGTACTCTACCTTTGAAAAACATAAAAAAAGTCGCTCTTTACGGCACAACCTCTTATGATATGGTCCCTGCCGGAATGGGGTTTGGAGGTACGGGGATCGGCTATTACTGTGTATCTCTGGTCGAAGGACTTCGTAATGCAGGTTTCCTGGTTGATAAAACATTGGTTACACAATATAAAAAGCATTTAGCTGAAGAATCTAAACGTCTTTTTCCCAACGGCAAACCACCTTTTTCTCTAACTCCTCCAGCCCGTGCAGAAGAGTTTGTTCCTAATACTGAAGAATTAGCAGTTCAAGCTAAAGAGAATGACATTGCCATTTTGGCTTTAGGTCGCACAACCGGTGAAGGAGCCGACCGTACAGTTGCTGAATTTTATTTAAAGAACAAAGAAGGCGAACTGATTGAAGAAGTAGCAAAAGCTTACCATGCTGTTGGTAAAAAAGTCATAGTGGTTCTAAATATTTGCAGTTCCATGGAAACAGTATCTTGGATAAATTCTGTAGATGCTGTTCTTTGCGCTTTCCAACCTGGTCAGGAGGCAGGAAATAGTATTACAGACGTGTTGACCGGCCACATTAACCCTTCCGGGAAATTGCCTATGACATTCCAACTGAAGTATGGTGACGCTTTGTCTGACAAAAACTTCCCCTATGATTATGAATTCGTAATGCCTTCTTTTGCAATGGGTACAGGTATGAACTTCAAATCGGAAAAGAAAGAAGAGAAGCCTAAAGAATCTATAGCAAACGTAGACTATACTGACTATAAAGAAGGCATTTATGTCGGATATCGTTATTTTGACACTTATCAAAAGCCTATTGCTTATCCATTCGGATTTGGGTTGAGTTATACCACTTTTGATTACGAAATAAAGCAATCTGAAATAACAAATGACACCTGTAAATTAGCCGTAAAAGTCAATAATACAGGAAAATATGCCGGTAAGGAAGCCATCCAAATATACGTAAAAGCGCCTAAAGGTAGCATAGAAAAGCCGTCCAAGGAGCTTAAAGCTTTCGGAAAAACGAAATTGCTGCAACCAGGTGAGACTCAATTGTTGACATTGACTTGGCAAGTAATGGATATGGCTTCATTCAATGAAAAAACAAGTGAGTGGGAATTGGCAAAAGGAGAATACCACTGGATGGTAGGTACTTCTTCAACTGACATCAAATGTTCTGTACTCAAAAAAATAACAAAGACACAGAAAGAAAAAGTGCACAATGCCATGAGATTACAAGTTATTTGGTAATAAAATGAATACTATAATGAAAAAAGCAAATTACATTTTAACTGTCATTTTTTGTGCAGTAACCATTTCACCGATTTATGCCCAAGGGCATCATACACCAACTCCCAATGATACATTACGCTCTGTACGCAATTTGGGAAATGGCAAGATCCAACTGAGCATCTATGCCCCTAATGCAAAAAAAGTCGCGGTAAGTGGTGATATTGTACCTTGGGGACAAAAACAGAGTTGTGTAAAAGCTCACAATGGAGTATGGTCAACCACCCTATCTGTTATAACAGATGGTGCCTATCGTTATAATTTCATTGTTGACGGTGTAAAGGTACAAGATCCAAAATCTCCCGAAGCCGGAGAAACATCAGCAATAGCCTACATTCAAACAACGGGCAACGAGTTCTTCACAATAAAAAACGTTCCCCATGGAGCAATTGCAGAACGTCACTACTATTCTAAATCTTTAAAACAGAATAGGCGAATGCATATCTGGACCCCTGCCGGTTATGAAAAATCAACAGATAAACTCCCGGTACTTTATTTGATTCACGGAGGTGGTGATAACGACCGTTCCTGGCCAACAGTAGGCTGTGCAGGATTTATTATGGATAACCTAATGGCAGAAGGCCGAATCAAACCCATGATTGTAGTAATGCCAAATGGTACTATTCCTACAAATAACATAATTGATGAAGTCCCTCTATTTACCAAAGATTTAATGAATGATATTATTCCTTTCATAGAACAAAACTACCGCGTATTGACAGACAAAAATCATCGCGCTCTTGCAGGATTGTCAATGGGTGGAATGGAAACCTTGGATGCCGGATTGACCTACTACCAGCAATTCGGATACTTATATGTACTGAGTTCCGGATGGTTTGCCAATGATACGAAAATATATGCTGAAAAAGGTGCATATCTGAAAAAAATCGGAAGTGACTTCAATAAGACAGTCAAGCTTCTAAGCTTTACTCAAGGTGGTCCTGAAGATATTGCCTACAATAATTGTAAAGCCATGCTCAAATTATTTGATGCTGCAAAAATCAAATACATCTATAGAGAATCTCCAGGTGGTCATACATGGCACACTTGGCGGAACGATCTTTATAGCCTAGCGCAATCTGTATTTAAATAGTAATATGAATAAGAAAATTAGAAATTAGGCAATAGCAACCTTGTATCGTATTTCCGGACTCGTTCAAAAAGTCTCTAGAAAAATTTATTGGTTATCTAACGTGACGATTTTCACACGAAAATATTTCAACCTCTATTAAATCAATAATATAAGTAAAATAATTATATCCGTCATTGGCGAAATTATTGTCAATGACGGATTTTTTTATAACAGCAACACGAAAATAGCCTAACCAATCTACTATCTTTAACTGTCAGCCTCCCAAAAAGGTATTGAAAACATCCTGTCACATAATTGGAAACATTTTGTATACAGAGAGGCGGGAGCAATGCCCTATATTTGCAACCGGTCAATCAATCACTGGCCATGAAAAACAAATAGTTTATGAGAAATTTCATTGTATTATGCTTATTAGCATGTCTGGCATCATGTACAGACAAAAAAGAATTCCAGACAATAAGAGAACGAATCGATTTATCAGGAAATTGGAACAGTTCATTAGGGAACTGCACATTGCCCGGTACGACGGATGAAAACAAGTTGGGAGACGGCACACAAACCAACTGGAACGGCATTTTGGGAGATTTCTACATCGAAGCGACCCCACACACCTATCTCAAGCAGGTACAAGTATGAGAAGTTCCATCATAATTCCACTTTTCCTCGGTTGTCCCGTCATTTTTCAGTAGCTTTGCGAACTTTAATACAGCAAGCAACCCATGAAACTTACCCTTATACGCACCGCTCGTGAAACCGGCAAAGAGACATTCAGCACATGGCCCAGCGACACCTTGATGGAAAAGATGAAAACCGAGAACAAAGCCGGACACATATCCGCCTTGCGCAGCCTCATTCCCCACATCACCGGAAGCAACGGACACTACCCCTGCATAGACAAACTGCCACGCATCTGCCCTGCCGCAGAATATGCCCGCAGCAAAGAGGGGGAAAGATACCTGAAAACCTATAACGGACTGGTACAGATTGAAGTCAACCACCTGGCCAATGCCGTGGAAGTGGAACAAGTAAAGCGCCAGGCGGCCCTGCTGCCGCAAACTTTTGCCGCCTTTTGCGGAAGCAGTGGACGAAGCGTAAAAATATGGGTACTGTTTGCCACCCCCGACGGTTCGCGCCCCAGGCAGGAAGAAAAAATCAGGCTGTTTCATACCGCTGCCTACCGGCTCGCCGTAAACTGTTACCAGCCCCTGCTCCCCTACCCCGTCACGCTGAAAGAACCTGCCGTGGAGCAAAGCTGCCGCATGACGCTCGATGACCGTCCCTATTACAATCCGTCTGCCGTCCCTTTCTGTCTGGAACAGCCTTTGTCCGTGCCCGACGAGCCCACCTTCGGCCAACGGAAACAGACCGAAGCAAACCCGCTGATGCGCATTGCCCCCGGCTATCCGGCCTCCCAAACCTTCTCCATCCTCTTCGAAGCCGCCCTGAACCGTACCTTCGAAGAGCTGGAAAACTGGAAACGGGGCGATGACCTTCGCCCCCTGCTCTACCTGCTTGCCGGGCATTGCTACAAAGCCGGCATTCCCGAAGAAGAGGCAGTACGTCAAGTCATGATGCACTACTACCGCGAAGCGGATGAACAGCTGGTGCGCATGACCCTGCACAACCTCTACCGCGAATGCAAAGGCTTCGGCACCCGCAGCAGCATGACCCGCGACCAAATCACCGCCTTCCGCCTGGAAGAATTCATGAACAGACGCTATGAGTTCCGCTGGAACACCGTGCTGGGAGAATTGGAATTCCGCCAACGGGACTCCATACACTTCCACTTCCGCCCTGCTGACCAGCGGGTAAGAAGCAGTATCGGACAGAATGCCCTGAAAGAAGGAATCAGCGTATGGGACAGAGATGTGGCACGCTACCTCAACTCGGACGCCATTCCCTTGTACAACCCCATCGAAGAATATCTGAACAGCACCGGACATTGGGACGGCAAGGACCGTATCCGCGCATTGGCCGACCTCGTCCCCTGCAACAATCCGTACTGGCGGGAACTCTTCTACCGCTGGTTTCTCAGCATGACGGCGCACTGGCAAAACATCGACCGCCAGCATGGAAACAACACGTCTCCCCTGCTGGTCGGGGCCCAAGGCTATCGTAAAAGTACCTTCTGCCGCATCCTGCTGCCACCCGAACTGCGCTTCGGCTATACCGACAGTATCGACTTCAAAAGCAAGCAGGACGCAGAGCGGAGCCTCGGCCGCTTTTTCCTGATAAACATCGACGAATTCGACCAAATCAGCGTCAATCAGCAAGGTTTTCTAAAGCATCTGCTGCAGAAACCCGTGGCAAACCTGCGCAAGCCTTACGGCACCGCCATCCAGGAAATAAGACGCTACGCCTCCTTTATAGCAACCAGCAACCAGAAAGACCTGCTAACAGACCCCAGCGGCAGCCGCCGTTTCATCTGCATCGAAGTCACCGGCCCCATCCATACCAATGTCACCATCAACTACCGGCAACTCTACGCACAAGCCATGGATGCCATAGCCAAAGGTGAACGCTACTGGCTGGACGATTCCGACGAAGCCATCTTGAAACAGACCAACCGGGAGTTTGAACAGCCCACCCCATTGGAACAGCTCTTCCTCTGCCACTTCCATCCCGCCGAAAATGAAGAGGAAGGAGACTGGATGACCCCTATGGAGATTCTCTCCTTCTTGCAAACCAAGACCAAAGACCGGCTGTCCATCAATAAAGTGGCTCTGTTCGGACGTGCACTCCACAAACTGGGCATCAGCAGCCGCCGGAAGACAAGAGGAACAGAATATCATGTAGTGAAAAAAGAATAATCCTGCCAATTAATTTGCTTCTACTTTCGGTTTGCGCTATCTTTGCGTTTCAAATCAAGAAGATATGAAAAAAGAAAGTCAAGTGATATTCGACCGGAATGCCGTAGAGTTTGTGACCGTAGCCGCCGAGTTCTGCAAGTTTCTGGAACAAGCGGAAGGGGTGAAACGTTCCGCGTTCGTCGATACCTCCTTAAAAATACTTCCGCTGCTCTACCTGAAGGCCTCCATGCTGCCCGAGTGCGAAACCATAGGAGACGAGGCGCCGGAAACATTCGTCACCGAAGAGACCTATGAGGTACTCCGCATGAACCTCGCCAATATCCTGGCCGAGAAAGACGACTACCTGGACGTATTCGTATCCGACATGAAGTATAGTGACCAGCCCATCACCAGGAACATTTCCGAAGACTTGGCCGACATATACCAGGACATCAAGGACTTTATCTTCGTATTCCAGCTGGGTTTCAACGAGACGATGAACGATTCGCTTACCATCTGCCAGGAAAACTTCCGCCTCCATTGGGGACAAAAGCTTGTCAACACCCTGCGTGCCCTGCACGAGGTGAAGTATGCGCAAGGCGAGGATGAAGAGGAGGAAACCGCAGACTTTGAATATTAAATTATGGTTATCAAAAGAACAATAGATAAAGAAACAGTGAAAGACCTGCCCAAAGCCGCCTTTCCGGGACAGATACATGTCGTACAGACACCGTGGGAAGCGGAGAAGGCAGTTGCCTATCTGAAGTCCTGCCCGTTGCTGGGCATAGACAGCGAAACCCGTCCGTCGTTCACAAAAGGACAGATACACAAGGTAGCCCTGCTGCAGATTTCTTCAGAGGAACATTGCTTTCTGTTCCGCCTCAACCTGACGGGACTGACTCTGCCGGTTATCACATTGCTGGAAAACCCAAGCGTAACGAAAGTAGGCCTTTCCTTGCGGGACGACTTCATGATGCTGCACAAACGCGCGCCCTTCGAACAGCATGCCTGCATCGAATTGCAGGAATATGTCCGCGCTTTCGGCATCCAGGACAAAAGCCTGCAGAAGATATACGCCATCCTCTTCGGGGAAAAGATTTCGAAAAGCCAGCGCCTTTCCAACTGGGAAGCCGAAACCTTGACCGAACCGCAGAAACTGTATGCCGCCACCGATGCTTGGGCATGCCTCAACATCTACAACAGGCTGCAAGAACTGAAACGGACAGGAGATTTTGAGATAGAAGCCAATAATAATGTGGTAATGTGATGCACATTATCAGATTACCACATTAATCACATTATATATATATATGTACAAAGTATACCTTAAACCCAATAAAGAGGAGTCATTAAAGCGTTTTCACCCGTGGGTGTTTTCCGGCGCCATCGCACATTTCGACGGAGAGCCCGAAGAAGGGGAAGTTGTTGAAATCTACACGTCCAAAAAGGAATTCATAGCCAAAGGGCATTTTCAGATTGGCAGTATCGCCGTACGCGTACTGACCTTCCGTCAAGAAGAAGAAATCAATGCGGACTTCTGGAAACGCAAACTCAGCATAGCATACGACATGCGCCGCAGTATCGGCATAGCCGGAAACCCGACAAACAACACCTATCGCCTGGTGCACGGGGAGGGAGACAACCTGCCGGGGCTGGTTATCGACATTTATGCCCGTACCGCAGTGATGCAGGCACATTCTGCCGGCATGCACCTCGACCGCATGGCCATTGCCGATGCCCTTACCGAAGTGATGGGCAGCCAGATTGACAATATCTATTACAAATCGGAGACGACCCTTCCCTTCAAGGCCGACCTCTATCCGGAGAATGGTTTCTTGAAAGGCGGCAGCACGGACAATGTAGCCATGGAGTACGGCCTGAAGTTCCACATCGACTGGCTGAAAGGCCAAAAAACCGGTTTCTTCGTAGACCAACGCGAGAACCGTTCGCTACTGGAACGTTATGCCAAAGGCCGCAGCGTACTGAATATGTTCTGCTATACCGGCGGCTTCTCCGTATATGCTATGCGTGGAGACGCCAAACTGGTGCATTCCGTGGACAGCTCCGCCAAAGCCATCGACTTGACCAACAAGAACATCGAACTGAACTTCCCGGGTGACACCCGCCATGCCGCCTATGCAGAAGATGCCTTCAAATACCTTGAACGCATGGGCGACCAATACGACCTGATAGTTCTTGACCCTCCTGCTTTTGCCAAGCACCGCGATGCCCTGCGCAATGCCCTGCAAGGCTACCGCAAACTGAACGTCAAGGCTTTCGAGAAAATCAAGCCCGGCGGCATCCTCTTCACATTCTCGTGTTCGCAAGCCGTCAGCAAAGAAAACTTCCGCACCGCCGTGTTCACAGCCGCTGCCATGTCCGGCCGCAGCGTACGCATCCTGCACCAACTGACGCAACCTGCCGACCACCCGGTCAGCATCTATCATCCGGAAGGGGAATACCTGAAAGGACTGGTTCTATATGTAGAATAAAGGAAAAAGCAGGCTTTGTTAGCCTGCTTTTCTTAAATAGAGTTAATAAAAAGCAGAAATACGCCAAAACAGCATGTTATATAACATAAACCGTGTATATTTGCACTGTGTTTTTCATGGTATTAGATTTAAGGTTAATAAAGATTGGGTGTCTGGGATAGATACCCTTCTTTTTTTATAACAAAAGAATAATTCTATATCAGTTTTAAGTCTTTGGCAATCCTACAGGCTTCAATTGAGTTCTTTACTTGCAGTTTACCTAAAATTTCCTGCCGATGTCGATTTACCGTATATATGCTGATAGAAAGCATTTCTGCAATATCTTTGCTCATCAACCCTTTGTCTATAAGTTTCAATACTTGTTTTTCTCTCACCGACAAAATCTTCTCGTTGTTATATTCCTCCAACTCTGTGACGTGCCCGTCAATAGAATTAATTATCATACATTTTGCAGGAATATCAAATGCTAAAGGAGTATAAAGACATAATGCCAGCCATAAAGTATCATTAGTAGGCATGGAAACATAAAATATTCGATGTAAGACGGGAATATAGCTGTCTCTTTTATTCTTCATGCGTAGTTTACTCATCAAATAGTAATCAGTACGTTTCTTTTTGGGTTGCCGCTTGACAAAATTATAAAAACAGAGTTCTTGTAAGTGCTTTTCAGCCAAATCATCCGGATGGACAATTTTGAATATTTCTTCTTCCCAAATAGAAGCCACTTTGCTGTCCTTCACGTCTTTTTCAATTCCAAGCATTTGCGAGAAGCCGCCATAATAGATATAGCTTTCATTCGTGTGCCAGTCACTTAACACTGCAATGGCATTTTCCATCCGCGCATAATTGCAAGCAATCCCCTTGTATATGTTTAACATCTTTGCATATGGTTGTCCTTCCGAAAAATTTTGCGCAAAGAACTCTTTGTTTAGTATATCCTTAGTATCCATTAGTCTGATATAAAATGGTTATTTATAACTATTGTGTAGCAAATTACAACGCCTTACATTTGCAAATGTAATTAAAGCCATGGTTATTCATGACAAGTGAGAAAGAAAAATGCCATTTAGGTACGTTATATGATGCCAATAATGATGCGGAATTGATTGCAGAAAGGCGAACTTGCAAGCTAATCCGCCACGAATACAATCATATACTGCCTACAGAGATTGGCAGAAAAAAAAGGTTCTTTAGCCGTTGGGAATCCATGCCACGTAATTCGGAAATTATAATAACAATATAAAAACAGAGAAAGATGAAAAAGATTTTATTAAGTGGATTAATGGGTGTTGCTTCATTTACCAGCATGGCTCAATCATTAGAGAAAATGCAATGGTTCAATGAACCTGCACAGTGGGAAATCAAAGGTGATTTGCTTTCAATGAATGTCACACCCCAAACTGATTACTGGCGCATATCTCACTATGGTTTTACTGTAGATGATGCTCCTTTTTTATATACTACGCGTGGTGGAGAATTTGAAGTAAAAGTAAAAATCTCAGGAGACTATAAGACTCGATTCGATCAATCAGGACTTATGTTGCGTATTGACCACGAAAACTATATCAAGGCCGGTATCGAATTTGTAGATGGCAAATATAATCTCAGTACTGTTGTAACTCATCACACAAGCGATTGGAGCGTTATTACATTAGACAAGCCGGTACCATTTGTATGGATTAAAGCGGTGCGTCGTCTTGATGCTGTGGAAATATTCTATTCCTACGATGATAAAGAATACACGATGATGCGCAATGCATGGCTTCAAGACAACCATCCTGTAATGGTGGGGATTATGGGGGCTTGTCCTGACGGAAACGGTTTCAAAGCTAAGTTTGAGAACTTTTCAATCAAGCATTTAGCAGATAAGAGACGTCTGGAATGGTTGAAAAATAACGCAGATGAATAATGTAATAAAGAACTAAAGAATGAAAATTGAACACTTTGCAATGTATGTTATTGACCTTGAAGCGGTCAAGGACTTTTTTGTGCGTTACTTCAATGCAGTCTCTGATAACATGTATCATAACAAGAAAACTGATTTCAAGTCCTACTTTCTATCTTTTGATGATGGCTCCAGACTGTAGATAATGACCCGACCGGGTCTTGCTGATGAACAGAAGAATCCACTTCAATGCGGCTATATACAAATACATCCCTTATATTAATCCCTTTCGCTGAAAGAAAAAGCCGTACAGAGCTTGTTTTTCTCCCCGCCTCATTGTACATTTGCATCTATTACATAATTCAAAACATAAAAAGCTAATATTATGAGCATCAAATTCCGACTCACTGCCATGCAATTCCTGCAATTCTTCGTTTGGGGAGCATGGCTGATTTCATTAGGTGGTTACATGGGCGGTACGTTACATTTTGAAGGCGGACAAATCGGAGCAATCTTTGCAACCATGGGTATAGCCTCACTGATAATGCCCGGACTGACCGGTATCATCGCCGACAAATGGATAAACGCCGAACGCCTTTATGGCATACTCCACCTCATCGGTGCCGGTGCTCTGATTTATGCTTCAACTGCCACCACATACAACCACATGTACTGGGCCATGCTGCTCAACATGCTTGTTTATATGCCCACGCTATCCCTGGCCAACACCGTGTCCTACAATGCGCTGGAAAGATATAAAATGGATTTGGTGAAAGACTTCCCCCCCATCCGTGTATGGGGAACAGTAGGTTTTATTTGTGCCATGTGGGCTGTGGACCTCACCGGGTTCAAGGCAAGTGCGGCACAACTCTATGTGGCAGCCATCTCGGCAGCCATGCTGGGACTTTACGCCTTCACCCTTCCTGCCTGCCCTCCCATGCGCTGCGAAGGAAAAACGATGCTATCTGCTTTCGGACTGGATGCACTGGTGTTGTTCAAACGCAAGAAGATGGCCATCTTCTTCCTATTCTCCATGTTGCTGGGAGCCGCCCTTCAAATAACAAACACATACGGCGACCTTTTCCTGGGTTCGTTTGCTTCCATACCCGAATATGCAGATTCGTTCGGTGTAAAACACTCCGTCATCCTGCTCTCCATCTCGCAAATGAGTGAGACGCTGTTTATCCTTGCCATCCCCTTCTTCCTGAAACATTTCGGAATCAAGCGTGTTATGTTAATAAGTATGTTTGCATGGGTATTCCGTTTCGGGCTCTTTGCCCTCGGAGACCCGGGAAGCGGACTCTGGATGCTCATTCTCTCGATGATTGTCTACGGCATGGCATTTGACTTTTTCAATGTATCGGGCTCGCTGTTTACAGAAATGGAGGCACATCCCAGTATCCGTGCCAGCGCACAAGGCTTGTTCTTCATGATGACGAACGGTGTGGGAGCCATCATCGGAGGTTATGCCAGCGGAGCCGTGGTGGATGCCTTCTCGGTATATGCCGAAGGCGGAGGACTGGTAAGCCGCGACTGGACACCGGTATGGCTTATCTTTGCAGGATATGCTTTAGTCATTGGTCTGCTATTTGGAATGGTGTTCCGCTATAAACATAATCTGGAAAAAATAGAGAAAAACTGATTGAGAGTCAGGTTGATTTAATAGGTATGAATAAGAAAAAGATAGAACTACAAGTACTAAACATTTCCAACAGCCAGGCGCAAGCGGGTGCCTATGCCCTGGTACTGGGTGAAGTGGGTGGCAAACGCCAGCTTCCGATTATTATAGGTGCCACCGAAGCACAAGCTATGGTCATCGAGATGAAAGGTATTGTACCGCCCCGTCCGCTGACCCATAACCTATTTGCTTCCGTTCTTGAGGTGCTGGGTGTAAAACTGATGCGTATTCTTATCTATAAAGTAGACAACGGAGTATTCTACTCCTACCTTTACATGAAAGCCGAAGAGACTATTCTCCGGATTGATGCCCGTACCAGCGATGCCGTCGCCCTGGCATTGCGCATGAATGCTCCTATCTTTGTCTACGAAGAGATTCTCGAAACAGAATGTCTGAAAACCGGCGAAAGCACCACCGACCCTATGGGAGGCAGCGAGCCGGACAAAGACGAACTGTTGCAGGAAGACACAATAGGCATATTGAAAACAGCCCTGCAGAAAGCAATCGAAGAAGAGGATTACGAACGAGCCGCACAGATAAGAGACCAAATCAACCAACTCAAAAACAATTTGTAACATGCACGTATTCTATACTCCCGACATACAGACCCACGCAGAACTGCCCGAAGAGGAAGCAGCACATGCCGTACGGGTCTTACGCCTGCAAGCAGGCGACGAGGCTATGCTGACAGACGGAAAGGGCTGCTTCTATCGCGCTGAAATCAGTACGGCTACCAACAAACGCTGCCTGGTGAATATTCTGGAAACCCTTCCGCAAGCCCCCTTGTGGAAAGGTCATCTGCACATTGCCATGGCACCTACCAAGAACATGGACCGTACAGAGTGGTTTGCCGAGAAAGCGACGGAAATAGGGTTTGATGAACTGACATTCCTGAACTGCCGTTTCTCGGAACGGAAAGTCATCAAGACGGAGCGCATTTCCAAAATACTGGTTTCTGCCATCAAGCAGTCGCTCAAGGCACGCCTGCCCCAACTGAATGAAATGACAGACTTCAACAAGTTCATCACACAGCCTTTTCCGGGTCAGAAATTCATCGCCCACTGTTATGAAGGCGAAAAACCGCTTTTGAAGGATATGGTACATCCCGGAGAGGATGCCCTCGTACTAATCGGTCCTGAAGGAGACTTCAGCGAAGAGGAAGTCCGGAAGGCGGCGGAAAACGGGTTTATCCCCATCAGCCTGGGAAAATCAAGGCTGCGCACAGAGACGGCGGCACTGGTTGCCTGCCACATCCTCAACTTACAGAATCAATGATACTCACTAAAACAAAAACTATATGAAAAAGAACCTATTCTTCCACTTCTCAGTACTGGCAATGCTCATCGTGCTGATAAGCGCTTGTTCGTCCAAAAAGTCGGAATATACCAATGTGATTCCCTCCGATGCCTCGCAAGTCATCGCTGTCAATTTAAAATCATTGGCAGACAAGGCCGGTACCAAAGATAAAGAAACTAAAGAAGCACTGCAAAAGCTGACAGATGCCTTGAAAAGCGATATGAATGCAGCCACTTTCCAACAAATGGAGGCTGTACTGAAAGACCCTGCCAAATCGGGAGTGGACGTTCATGCGCCCATCTATATCTTCAATGCTCCCTCGTTCCCCTACACAACAATGGTAGCCAAGGTTCAGAACGAGGATGACTTGCTGAAACTACTGGAAGTTACGGAGAAAGAACAGATAAGCAGCCACGTGGCAGAAGCGGACGGTTACAGCTTTGTACAAATCAACAAGCAGGCACTGCTCGCTTTCACTCCTACCACGCTTATGGTGGTGAACTACACCGGCACATCGCAACTGGAAAAAGTCAAGGAGGGAATTCCCGCCCTACTGAAACAGACGGAAGAAAACAGTATCAACAGCAATACTGCTTTCAAGAAGATGCAAAAGCAGAACGGAGACATTAACATGCTCATTACTCCCTCCAGTCTGCTGAGTGCCTATGCCAATCCGCTGAATTACGGAATATCCAAGAGTATTGATTTGAAAGACTTGAAGATGCTGGGAAGCCTCTCTTTCGAAAAAGGAAAAATTGAGCTGAAGATAGATAACTATACAGAGAATGCAGAACTGAAAGCCCTCTTCGAAAAGCAGGCCAAAAGCACTTGCCCCATCGAAAACACATTCCTGAAATATTTCCCCAAATCTACGCTGGCGCTGTTCAGCATAGGTATCAATGGAGAAGAGTTCTACAATGTGCTGCAAGAGAATGAGCAGTTCCGCAACGATTTCTCCATTACCAAAGCTGCCGAAGTGAAGGACTTGTTCAGTGCTTTCCAAAATGACCTGACCGTAGGACTTATCAATGTAACCATGAACAGCAACCCCTCTTTCCTGGCCTATGCCAGCGTAAAGAATGATGCTCCAATGAAAGCCCTTTATGAGAAAAAGTCCGAACTGGGACTGAAACGCGGCGAAGACATCGTGAAACTGAATGAGAATGAATATGTCTATAAATCACGCGCTATCAACATATTCTTCGGTATACGAGACAAACAGATGTACGCCACCAATGACGAACTGCTGTATAAAAACGTCTGCAAGGCTGTTGACCCGTCTGTTAAAGAAACGAACTTCGCTTCCGGTCTGAAAGGCAAGCGCACAGCCTTTGTCATCAATGCGGAAGCCGTACTCGACCTGCCCGTCGTAAAAATGCTGGCCGAATTTGGCGGACAAGAATATAGTACCTATTACTCACTGCTCGGCAATATCTCATATCTGGAAGCCGTTGGCAACGAGGATAAGGCAACCGTCACCCTGCAACTGAAGAACAAGGATGTAAATGCGTTGAAACAGATTGTGGACTTCATCAAACAGTTTGCGGGAATGTAATTTAAGGATTAGAGATTAAGGATTAATACCACTCATGAATAGGATTCACCTACGGCAAACACTACCTCAAGTGTTTGCCGACCGTGATGCCATTACCTCAGACGTATGGCATCGGGACATTACGTTCCACAAAGGGAAACGTTATCTCATAGAAGCCGCTTCGGGCACCGGAAAATCATCGCTTTGCAGCTATGTTTACGGCTACCGCAACGATTATCAGGGAATCATCAACTTTGATGAGCGCAATATCCGTTCACTCTCCGTCAATGACTGGACAGATATACGCAAACACTCCCTCAGCATTCTTTTTCAGGAGTTGCGTATCTTTCCCGAACTTACCGCCATCGAAAACATACAACTGAAGAACCGGCTTACCAATTTCAAAAAAAGGAAAGAAGTCCTTACCCTCTTCGAAGCCATCGGCATTGCCGACAAGGTAAACGAAAAAGCCGGAAAGCTATCTTTCGGCCAGCAACAAAGAGTCGCCTTTATCCGCAGCCTCTGCCAGCCTTTCGACTTCATCTTCCTGGACGAACCCATCAGCCATCTGGATGACGAGAACGGAACAATCATGGGCAGACTGCTGACAGAAGAAGCCAGCCGCCAAGGAGCGGGAATCATAGTGACTTCCATCGGCAAACATCTGGAATTGGATTATGATGAAATTTATCAATTATAAATGTGGCTAATATGAACCGACTTGTTTGGAAACTTCTCCGCCAGCACATCAGTGTCGGACAGTTGGCAGGCTTTTTCCTCGCCAACCTCTTCGGCATGATGATTGTATTGCTGAGCGTGCAATTCTATCGTGACGTCCTTCCCGTTTTTACGGAAGGGGACAGTTTCATGAAGAAGGATTATATCATTGCTACCAAGAAAATCAGTACTTTGGGCAGCTTTGCCGGGAAAAGCAATACCTTCTCCAAAGATGAGATAAAGGACCTGAAAGCCCAACCTTTTACTAAGGGGGTAGGCGCGTTCACTCCTTCCCTGTTCAAGGTTTCTGCCGGACTCGGTATGCAGGAAGCCGGTATCCGCTTGTCAACGGAGATGTTTTTCGAGTCTGTACCCGACGAATATGTGGATGTCAGTCTGGAGAAATGGCATTTTGACGAAGATGCCCGGGTAATCCCCATCATCATTCCGCGCAATTATCTGAACCTCTATAACTTTGGCTTTGCACAAAGCCGGAGTCTGCCGAAACTCTCCGAAGGTTTGATGAGTCTGGTACAGATGGATATCATGATGCGGGGCAACGGACGTATGGAACAATATAAAGGCAACATTGTAGGATTCTCCAACCGGCTGAATACCATTCTCGTTCCCCAATCCTTCATGGACTGGGCCAACAAGAATTTCGCACCGGAGAAAGAAGCGGAACCGTCCCGGCTGATTGTGGAAGTAAAGAATCCTACCGACACAGCCATCACCGACTATTTCCAGCAAAAGAATTACGAAACCGAAGGCAACAATCTGGATGCCGGAAAGACAACTTATTTCCTGCGCCTCATTACGGCTATCGTCATGGGCGTAGGATTATTCATCAGCATTCTGTCATTCTACATCTTGATGCTGAGCATCTTCCTGCTTCTCCAGAAGAATACGGTAAAACTGGAAAACCTGCTGCTGATAGGATATAGCCCGACGCGGGTAGCCACGCCTTATTATATACTGACAGTAGGGCTGAATGTACTGGTACTGTTCCTCTCCATCGGTTGTGTGATATGGGTACGCAGTTACTATATAGAAGTAGTCCAAAACCTCTTCCCGCAACTGGAGAGCGGTTCACTGCTTCCATGCATATTGACCGGCGGTCTGCTGTTTCTGGCAGTATCACTGCTGAACGTACTGGCAATACAACGGAAAGTCAGTAACCTCATCAGGTTAAGAAGATAAAGCCAGGCTCATCGGAAAACAGATAGATAAGTCCCGAAAATCAGGGTATTGCTCCTATCCCAACACTCGAAACAAACTTTATCCGTTTTCCTTTTCATCCAGCTTTTTCAGCCTCAACAATGCCTCCATATAGTAGTAATCAGCATAGATGATAGAGGCATCAATCTCCGACTTGGCAGGCCAGTGTCCGGTAGAGTGCAACAAGAAAGAGGGGTTGCTTTTTCTACTCTGATATTTATCCGAACTAAGACTTTTCAACATCTTTATGGCAGCACCCTTGTACTCCCTCCCCTTTTCACCAGGCAGATAAGTAGAAAGCTCCAATAATGCGGAAGCTACTACTGCGGCAGCCGATGCATCACGTGGAGCATCCGGGATGGCAGGGTCATTAAAATCCCAGTACGGCACATAATCTTCCGGCAAATTCTTGAGATATACATCCGTCACCTTTTGCACAAAATCCAGATAACGGACATCTTTTGTTTCACGATAGACAGTAGTATATCCATAAATTCCCCAAGCCTGCCCACGGGCCCACATTGAATTGTCCGCATATCCCTGATGGGTACATCCCCGGATAAAATCCCCCGTCAGCGTATCGTAAACTGCTACATGACAGGAAGTATAATCCGGACGGAACTGGTACTTCATTGTCTTATCGGCATGAGAGACGGCTATATCTGCCAGATATGGATTACCGCCATTCTTGGCTGCCCAGAACAACATCTCCAGATTAATCAGGTTATCCATAATCGTATTATGCCCACCGAACATCTCCACATTGCGCGGCCACGAAAGGATAGTGCCTACACGGGGATTGAACAAGGTAGCCAATGAATCTGCCGTATTCAGAATCACCTGCTTGTATTCGGGATTATGGGTCAACCGGTACCCGTTTCCATAACTGCAAAAGACCAAAAAGCCCAAATCATGGTCGAAAGCCGGGATTTCGGAAAGGAATTTCAGAGAAGCTGTGAATTTCTCCGCTTCCTCTTTAATCTTTTCATCACCGGTGTACTCGTAATCATACCACAAAATACCCGGCCAGAAGCCGCTACACCATTCATCTTTCGTAGCCTTGCGATAATTCCAGTCGTACTGGCCATCCAAGATATTACGAGGCATCATCGTATAGTCAATCTTACCTCCCTTTCCACGCATGATGTCCAAAGTACGATGCACCTGACGATTACAATAATCCAGTTCCTTATCAACAATCAACTCCTCTTTTGAAGTTGAACAAGCAGCAAGCAAACATAGTCCCAAGCCTGCCAATAGTGTTTTTGTTTTCATTTATCTTATCTTTTTATTTTTCTATGCGAAACCAGTCAGCATCAACCCAACCTCTGTCTTTACCGAACGGAGCCGTACTGAACAAACCGACTTTAGCGCCAATCCACTTGCCTTGACGTGCAGTAAACGGTTCACCGGCCGGTTGATATTTCTTTCCGTCCAAACTATAATGGAAATGGCAGACCCCATTCTTACCTACCTTTACCCGCAAATAGATGTCCCGTTCATAATTGGGGAACAGTCCGGCTTCAAGCTTCCGGCTTACCGGCAATTCCATCAAACGGGTAGAAGTTTCCTTATTTTGTTGCTCGGCATCTTTGCAGACCACCTGCTTTAGTACGAATCTGTCGCCTTGCTTCTCCACTCCAATGTAACAATAGTCCCATCCCATCACAATCAATCCGGATTGCTGTCCGTCAGCTTTAGCCACCACCTTCAACTTGGTCGTGGCAGCAAACTCTTCTGCCGGAAACTTTTGCAACAACAGATTCGGCACTTCCCAGAAATTCACGAAGTCCTCGGACAACACATGCCCATAGATACGCATATACCCCAAATCGGAAGTAAAACCAAAAGCATCCTGATAATTGGCATGCCATTCCCATTGCAGCCCCAACCGGCGGGAATTGAACTCATCACTCTCTGCCGGAGTCTCTACCGGATATGTCTTCCCGACATTCGGTTTCCGATACCGTCTTACCGGTTCTCCGCAACCGTCACCGTCCTTATCTTCACCAATGACAGGCCAACCCTCCGTCCACTTCACCGGATTAAGATGAATGACCCGCCCATACATTGCTTTATCCTGAAAATGTACAAACCAGGATTCACCGGAATTCGTCTCTACCCAAGCGCCCTGATGTGGGCCGTTGATGTCCGTACTTCCTTGCGCCATCACCCTTTTCACTTCGTAAGGGCCATAAACATTCTTTGAACGGAGTGCCAGTTGCCAACCGGTAACCACCCCACCGGCAGGGGCCAATATATAATAATACCCATTGCGTTTGTAGAATTTGGGGCCTTCCACCGTATGGTTCACCCCGTCATTGCCATCAAATACCAACACCGGTTCGCTGATGACTTTGGTTCCTTCCGGATTCATTTCGCATACCGTGACGACACTGTTGAAAGCTGCACGGCTTCCGGCCCACGCATGAACCAGATAGACCTTCCCGTCTTCATCCCACAAAGGCGTAGGGTCTATCATGCCTTTTCCGGCCTTTACCAATACCGGTTTATCCCATTCACCTTGCGGGTCTTTGGCCTTCACCATAAAAATGCCGAAATCCGGATCTCCCCAATAAATATAGAACTCACCGTTATGGTAACGTATGGAAGGAGCCCACACGCCCTTTCCATGCTGAGGCTTGTTATAGAATTCTTCCGGTTCGATAGTTTTCAACGCGTAGTTTACCAGTTTCCAATTCACCAAATCCTTGGAATGGAGAATGGGCAACCCCGGAGTACAATTAAAGCTGGAAGCGGTCATATAAAAATCATCTCCCACCGCACACACATCCGGATCGGAATAGTCGGCATGCAGAACAGGATTCATATACGTCCCATCCTTCCGGTCGGCAACCCAAACTTTGGAAACGGACTGTCCACATACAGCCTGACAAAATGCAAGTACTCCAAACAGTATAAAAAACATCTTTACCATAACAATACCTTCTTTGAATAATCCATCATCTATTACGTTCAAAGGGAGAATTACACCTAAACCTTTATAATATTTTTCCTTTATATTTTTTCAATCCCTTCGCCTCTTTCGCCTCCACCGGTACAAAACGAACCGCAGCACCGCCACTGGGTTTCAGGTCAAACTTCATCGTCATGGAAGCATCCACCAATAAATAGCTGCATTCCACCTGCGTACGTGTTTTCACCTTTTCGCCGCCATCGGTATAGACAGAAGCAAGATATACTTTATTCTTATCCAAGAAGTCCAAAGGAATCTCTTCTCTGGAACCTTCATTATTGGTCATCGCCCCCAAAAACCATTCCTGCCCTTTACGACGGGCCATGGTTACGTTCTTGCCGGGTGTGCCGTTCAGCACTTTTGTATCATCAAACACCGTTTGCAAATTCTCGAACCATTCCACTTCCGGTTCGCCGTGATAAAAAGAAGGTTTGTCATACCAGAAAATAGTCTGCAAAGGGCTATAGAAAACAAGCGAGGCAGCCAACTGGTGGGCATGGGTAGTCTTAAGCCGTTTGTCGAAATAGCAGATGGTATAGTCTGCCGCACCATTTATCATACGTGTAAAAGGAAGTATCGTATTATGCGTAGCATCCGGAAACTCCTCATTGCCACAGATTCCTTCCTGCGTCAACAGATTCGGGTAGGTACGGCTGAAACCGGAAGGACGGAACTCATCATGGATATTCATCATCAGATGGTTTTCCGCAGCCAACCGCACAAGGTCGTGCAGCCAAGTAGCCCAACGATGGCTGGCATATTGTACAAAACCGGACTTCACACCCACAATACCCCATTGACGCAATATCGGAAACAACTCCCGTGCCTGCTTCATCAGTGCATGCTGGTTGACGTATACCCAGATGCCGACTCCTTTTTCCTTTCCATAAGCGACTACCCGCGGCATATCCAGCTTATCCACCACTTTCGTAGCGTCGCCGTCATGCGAAGTGCAAGGCAGATACCATAACCAGTCAAAAAGCATATAAGGAATATGATGAGCAGCACAGAAGTCTATGGTAGCAATGGCTCCCTCGGTAGTGATGGTTGTCTCACGCATAATCTTTCCGGGTTTCACCCATGCGGCAGCATCGGCTATCTCACAAGGTGGATTCAGATTCTCGATAATCGTGTTATGTTCCAGCAACTCGCCCGGTTTATCGGCAGCCATAATGATTTTCCACGGAGTGGCATAATACGTCACAACATCCACGGGGCTATACATCACGGAAGTCAATGTGTTTTCCTTCTTATCAGAAGCGAGATATTTGGTCAGACACCAGTCATCCACATCCGCATCGGTAAGGGCAGCCCATACTCCACCGGGAAGTTCCAGTGTCAGGGCGCGTTCCACGGGTCGCTTGATATCATCAATGGCCAAATGTTCGAAGTGCGCTTGTGCCCATTGTTCCGTCCATGCCATCGTTCCTTCGGGGAATGTATATTCCGTCAGGTCAGCCACCACTTTATGGAAAATGGCTTTGGGATGTTCGGGGAAAAAATAGCGGAAAGCGACGCCTTCATCGTAGGCACGCACCTCGATGTCAAACCGATAGCCTGAACCATCCTTCTTGGATAAATGCATGGTAGCGGCATTATAATTATCACGTACCGTACTGCGCTCTCCATAAAAAGGCTGCCAAGTATTATCCACGCCCGGCAAGGTAGTGACCGAGTCCACCTCCAAGTTGTCCATCCAGCAAGCCGGTTGTTTCAGGTTACGAACACCCAACGCCATCTCCCAGATACGGTTGTCCACTCCGAGTCCGGCACGGGACTTCTCAACGACCGGTATTCCTTTATACGTCACTTGGTAATGCACCTCATTCACTTCTGGAGAAATCTGTTTCTGCTGAAACAAGACTGTATGTACCCCATTGGGAGAAGTCAGTTTCAAGTCTTTGGCATTGCCTGCCAAAGCTGAAACCGTACAAGCAAAAACTGCTCCTAAGATAAATCCTATTCTATTCTTCATATCCTCAACAAAACATTTTTACGGTTTATTATGAATACGGATGAGGAAAGAAATTCACTCAAAAGATTACTTCACTTTTATATTCTTAGGGTGATTTTTCTCAATAAAAAAGCTGCGTTCCACCGGCTCGGCAGTCTGCACCTTTCCAGACAGCCCGTATTGCCAAGCCACCACTGTCACTTTCAACGGGAACTTGCTACGAGGAGGTATCTTTTTCAGTACCAGTTCATTGCCTTCCACTTCAGCCGGGCCTTCCTTCACATAATAATATACCGACAGCCCACAATCCGATGTGGCGCGAAGTGGAACAGACTTTGCATCTGCGCTTACATTCTCTATCCCGGGGAAAAGAATATGTTGCCGCCTGCCTGCCGTCAAGGGATAAGGGATAGAGAAGCTAAGTTCCTGCACACATCCTTTATATTGCCGGTCGCCATCGGCGCTTGCCACAAGGGTGATGCTTGCTGTCCGCTTTTTGTTGTTCATACCCATGCGATAAAAGTTGAGTACAAAAGTCGTATCATCCGTCTGTCTCACCGGACCGCAGATTCGACTGATGCGGGGAGTGGAAACAGCATGCTCCTTTGTCAGGGAAGAACGAAGACTATCTGTATAGACTGCTTTCAGCCTGAATGTCACTCCATCAGCCTCCGGCAGGAAACGTGCGGAAAGAGTGACATGTGATGCAGGATTATAAGGAACCGGTTCGCCTGCCTGCATAAAGCTGACATATTGCGGCAGCAAATCATGGTCTTGACGATAAATCGCTTCGGTCAGTTCTGCCATTTCCCCGTCGAAATACCAAAAGGCATCATGCTTGTCTCCCTTATACTGAGAATAAGGAGCCGGGCGGAAACGACGGGGCTGTCTGGCAAGACGGGCGGTACGCACTTCTCCTTGCGGCTCGTCTTTTCCGGTTCGCCAGCGTTCGGCAAGCCATCCGTCGCGAGGATTAAGTTTTTTCAGAGCAACCGGCCGGTTGCAATCGGCTGTTTCAGGAATCCTTTGTTCTACCGCTTTCTTCAGAAACAGTCCGATATACTCCGCAGTACGGTCGGCTACATCAAAGTGCCCCCGTCCGGCATCACAAAGAAAAGAAATACAACTTTCGGGATACATCATACGAAAAGCCAACGCCGGATTGACACGTGCCTCCCACCATTCGTATTCCCCTTCGACCATCAGTCCGGGAATACCGTCAATATTGCGCGAACGTCCCCATTCCAGATTGGCACCTCCGTAACCGGTAAGATTGGTGCGCGGCGCATCTCCGTGATAAGAAACGACAGCCAACGTCCGTTCCGGATTCCAAGCGGCAAAGTTCCAGGGAAAAGTCGCCATGGCAGAATGTCCCAAAGGAACTATCGGAGCAAACCTCAATTCGGTATAACCGCTTACTTCCGCCAAATCATCCAATGCAGTCAATAGGGCATCGTTGCACCCGTTTGTCACATCCCAGGGGAAATCGAGTATCGGAGTAATCCATACCAGGGCAATGCCTGCTTCCTGCATTTTTCTCCGGAAAACCGGATTCTCAAACAAAGTCTCCTCACACATATTGTGCTGGCCCACTACCACAGCCTTCACTTGTCGGCAATCCGAAGGTATCCACAAGAAAGCCTGCGGATGCTCCTCCGTTTCAGCCGAAGTTATCGAAGGAACAGTTACCGACCACTGCCATTCGGCAGCAGCCACTTCAGGAGCCGCCCCAGCTACCGCACACAAAGCGGACAGAAGGACATAAACAAAAGTACGGAAATGCAAAGTAACCCTATCGAACATCATTCTTTTGATTTTAAATGGTTTAAAATGATTGAATATCAATCTGTTTCTACAAGATCCCAATAAACGACATAGCGCTGGCGATGTATGTCATACAGCGGACGGATAACGTCTCCTTGTGGGGTCGTGAAGTTCAACCCGTCACCTACGCGCTTCAATACCTGACCCAACTGTTTCCTATTCACCCGCAACGTTGTCGGCAATTGGGCCGGAACATGATAATCGTAGGTATAATAATCATTATACAGTTTCGGATCGGAGAACGGCGCAGGTTCCTGCATCCCTTCTGTGCCACGTTCGCCGGCCAAGACAATAGGGCCATAGAGCAATGCGCCTCTCTTCGGGTTATCCGGCGTTGTTTCCAAACGCACCTGCATCGGGTAAACAGCCTCTATGCAGTCACCCTCTTGCCAACGGCGGGTTAAAGCGATGTAGGAACCCGACTTCTGCCCGACAGCTATCTTCTTTCCATTTACACGCACCGTTGCCTTTCCGCTCCATGACGGATAACGCAGATAGACGGTGGTCATCACCGGTGTTTTCGCATGCACGGTCAGCGTTGTTTTTTCTTCGGACGGGAAAGCGGTTTCCTGACGGAGCACCATACCTTTTTCTTTCCAGTTCACTTCCGAAGGAATAAAGAGATTCACATAAATGCCTTTATCATTATGGTAGTAGATGGCTTCACCATACTTGGCATGGCTTTCAAATCCACTGCCCACGCAGCACCAGAAGGAGTTGTCCTTCGTGCTATACACCTTGTGCGCCCCGTTCAATAAAGGCAAGAAGTAACATACCATTCCCGATTCCGGGTCTTGTTGGCCAAGTATATGATTATAAAGCGCCCGTTCGTAATAATCGGCCACCTTCACGTCGCCTGTCCAGCAGAACAAGTGACGGCTCAGCTTCAGCATATTATACGTGCAGCAAGTCTCCCCCGTATAGCCGTTCAGGAATTTGGAGAAGTGAGCAGTGTCAAAGAAATGTTCTTTCTGGCTGCTACACCCCGGTGCAAACGTATGATGGTCAATCATCGTATGCCAGAAGAAATCGGCCAACTTCCGGCTTACTTCGTTTTGCGTCAACTCATAGTTACGTGCTTCGGCAATCACTTTCGGGATAAAAGTATTGGTATGCTTGGTTCCCAAATCATCGCGCAGTTCTTTCAGCGGGTCTATCACATCGTTGTGATAAAAATACTCCGCCAGCCAGCGATAGTTGTCATCACCGGTAATGGCATATAGGTTATAGAATGACTCATTGATACCACCAAATTCATTGCGAATCATTTTGCGGCGGGTTTCTTCGCTCTGTGGTTTCAGTTTGTGATACGCCCAGTCACCCATTCGCTTCACCATATTCAATGCCTGCTCATTATCTGCATACAGATATTGGTCTATCAAGCCCGAAAACAGTTTGTGAAGAGTGTACCAAGGTGCCCAGACGCCGGTTCCACGGATATTGCGGTTTATCAGTTCTTCGGGAAAAGCACTGAGATAACCGTTACCGAGAGCTTCCTGAACACTTGCCAAGCCATTTACGATACTATCTCCTTTCAACTTGAAAATTTCGCTACCGGTAGCTGCATACATTAATCCATAAGCAGATAAAAGATGTCCGGCAGTATGTCCGCGCAATTCGCAGTCCAGCGATTCCCATCCTCCCAGTTTCTTCACGGTCATATAACCTCCTTCGCGCCCGGCAAAGACACCTGCATTGGTGCGGAAACTGTGCAGCAGACGGTTTACATCAATAGATGCCATCCACGCCGAATCGCGCATCATGTTTTCACGGAAGCGGCTTGGCAACAAACGAATATCCTTCAAATCAAAACTTTTCACTTGAAGAGGAGCAACCGTTTCCTTCTCTATCTTTCCCCGATGCTGACCGGGATAAACGGACTGTGCAGACAATGTGCCGGATGCAAACAGACATAAGGCTGCAATAATAATTCTATTTTTCATACTTCAATCATTTTATCTATATTACGAATATCGAGACACAAATACTTAAAAAAAATCTTGCTCGTTTAATTAGCTATTCCCGTTCATCAAAGATAGTTACTTTATCTTTATTCCTTCAATAAACTCATTCGTCACACAGTCGTTCAAATCCCTCATCCGTTTCCCATTAATCACTACATTATCAAACGTTACATTCTTCACTTTGCGTTCCTTATCAAATCCTTGTATCAATGGAGGATTCTCGCCCACGCCTGTATAAGTGATATTACGGAAAGTAATCCCGTCAATACTATTCCCGGGCTGTTTGTCATATTTAGGATTAAAATTGACTTTCACACAAAACAGGCGCCCTTCTTGAATACTTTCTACACGAATATCCTCAAACAAAACATTCCGCACATGATTCCTATCGCCACAAACCACTGCCATACAGCCTTGATAGGGCACATCATCCTCATCCTGCTCCAATATATCGATATTGCGGAAAACAAGATTCCCAATCACTTCCCCGGTCGGAGAATCAGGGTCACCATGACCGCCTATATTAATGGGATGTGCAATATCCGCCCACAGAACAGAGTTCTGAACCGTAATATCACCCGAACCGCCCCACCAGTTCCAACGATGGTTATAGAGAGCGATGCAATCATCCGAATTGCGCATAAAGACATTATCAACCATCACACTGCGGCAGCACATCATATCAATGCCATCGCTCCAGCCTTTGCAACTGAAAGATTTCAGATTCCGTATCGTAATGTCCGAAGAGCCACCTCCAAAAACTGTATAATGGTCAGGATTAACTACCGTAATGCCATCTATCAGCACATTCTTAGAATCAGTTATTTCAATTCCCCGGATGGAATGATCCAATATTCCCCGCCCGATGATACGTACATTCTCGGCCTTATCTACCAGCAGTTTCGCTTTGACTACTGCTCCCGGTGCTAAGTAAACGGTGGTATTGCTTGGTATACGAATCTGATTGTTGGGCAAATCCTTGGGGCGATGCACACCGGGACCAAAATACATAACACCTTTTTCTTCCTGTCCATACTTCTCCGTCTCCAACGGGTTGGCAAAGAGATGCAGATTATGCAACCGGTCACCGTTGAACTCTACGGAGAGGTATTGAGGTTTGTCAAGGGTGAAGAAGACGGTATTTTGTAACTGTTTATAAGCCACATTATTATTCAGCGGACGAATAGCGGCCTCGCGTACAGTTTCGTTATTCTTTTTCACCATCACCTCTACCGGGCTGCCCATATCGAACTGCACCATCGAGGCATTCTGCACTTTGTCCATATCTACCTGTACATTGTACTCAAACAAGTCTTTCCATTCCCCACCCGGCACACGGACACGGACTGTATAATCATCGTTATGCGGCATTCCGGTAGCCAATCCTTCGGGATATGTCACTAACTGTGCCTGTACTCCTGCGGCAAAAGCCAATAATATGGCTACTGCCAATCTGAACATGTGTCTCATAAGTTCCATAGTTTTATACACAAAAATACGTTTATAATACCCAAACCACTTAATTGTACTTACGGAAAATTTCATTCATTTATTAAGTGAATGTCCGTTGCGAAACGTACTTCTACTAAAAATAACATAATCTTAATATCAATGAAACTAAAAAAACTAATCATTGTCTCGAGCTTGTTACTCGGACTTTGCGAAATGCTACATGCTCAAAATCATCTGGTGACCTATCCCGCTCCTCAGGAAGCGGAATTAAAGAATGACTTCACTGTCAAAGTACGCCAACCGGGTAAAGAGTGGCAAGACGTTGCCACCTATCCCGTAAAAGTAGATGAAGTGAGAAACACCAAACACAATGTTGAAATTGCTTCGATGGGCTATTTCGACTTTGAGGGAGAGGTGGAGGTATCGGTTACTTCCAATAACGGTAATATCAATACCGGCAGAGTGCGCCCGTTATCATACAAAATCAGCCCACAGATAGACGGGAACACACTCACTTTCAAACTAAATTCCCCCCGCAACTTGTCGATAGAAGTCAACGGCGACATCTTTCACAACCTTCACCTCTTCGCCAATCCGATAGACCGGAACAATCCGCTGAAACCGGGCATGAACCCGAAGAAGTTGAAAAAGGACCGCAACCTGATTTATTTCGCTCCGGGCATGCACCGGTTGCCGGGCAATACCTTGAATGTTCCTTCGGGCAAGACCGTGTACATTGCCGGAGGAGCCATCGTGAAAGGCTGCATCCAAGTGGTAAACGCACAGGATGTGAAGGTTTTCGGAAGAGGGGAAGTACACCCCGAAGGCCGTGGGGCAGGTATCAGAATCATCAATTCCAGAAACATAGAGGTAGAAGGCGTTATGACCACGCAATGCCCCACCGGTGGCTCGGACAGCGTGACGATACGCAACGTAAAGGCTATCAGCTCCTACGGATGGGGTGACGGGATGAACGTGTTTGCCAGCAACAACGTACTGTTCGACGGCGTGTTCTGCCGCAATTCCGATGACTGTACCACCGTGTATGCCACCCGTATGGGATTCAATGGCGGGTGCCGGAACATCACCATGCAGAACTCCACGCTCTGGGCGGACGTAGCCCACCCCATCTTTATCGGACTGCACGGCAATCCCGAGAAGAATGAAATCATGGAAAACCTGAACTACATCAACATCGACATCCTGGACCATAAAGAAAAGCAAGTGGACTATCAGGGATGCCTTGCCATCAACGTAGGAGACAACAACCTTGTCCGCAACGTCCGCTTCGAGAATATCCGCATAGAAAACTTCCGCCAAGGCCAACTCGTCAACCTGCGCATCTTCTTCAACAAGAAATATTGTGCGGCTCCGGGCAGAGGGATTGAAAACGTGCTCTTCAAGGACATCACCTACAACGGAGAGAACGCCGAACTATCCATCATTGCCGGCTACAACGAGGAACGGAAAGTGAAGGACATCCGTTTCGAGAACCTAAGAATCAACGGAGAAGTGATTTACGACGACATGCCGGGCAAGCCGAAATGGTATAAGACGGGAGACATGGCACGCTTCTTCATCGGCGAACATGTGGAAGGGATGACATTCACGAAATAATCACCTCACTATCCACTCTCCTATCGTGCGGGTGGCGCTGTCGAAGTTCACACCGACTTTGACCACCCTCCTGCCATCCGCCTGATAGGGAACGGCATACTGCTTGCTGTCTATCTGTGCCAACGCCTCCTCGGGAGTGCCGCAGATAGCGCTGAAGTCATCGCGCATGCTGATATTTTGCAGATTGTTCAGCTCGCTGAAGATACTCATCTGGCTGAACTTGCTGATGCCGGTGATGAAAAGGAAGCGGAGATACTGCCCCATACCCTTGAGAGGGCTGAAGAAATCGCGCATGATTCCCCGTAGCTCGCCCTGCAAAGCCACGTCACTGTTGGTGTCGAGCATGGGAGAGTCGTATTCGTCTACCAATACCACCACCGCTTTCCCCGTTTTCTTATAGGCACTCTCTATGACATTGCCCAGCCGGACACTGAAAGGCGTGCCCTTCTTATCCTCCACACAGCAACCGTATTCTCTCTCCCACCGTTCCAAGAACCAGTTTATGGCGGAGCGCAGATAATGGGCGGAGAGGTATTTGCTGATGCTGAAATCGATGTGCAGCACCGGATAGCTCTCCCAGTCCTTCTCCAAACGCTCCATAGCCAACCCTCCGAAAAGGCCCTTTTTCCCTTGGAAGTAAGCTTCGAGCGTAGAGACGAGCAGGCTCTTGCCGAAACGACGGGGACGGCTGAGGAAATAAACCTGGTCGGTATGCGTCAGTTTATAAACCAGCTCCGTCTTGTCTACATACACACAGTTGTTGTTGCGCAACTGTTCAAAGTTCTGTATCCCTATCGGATAACGCCGGATGTTCAGTTCCATATCTGCCTTTCTTTAATCAAACATTGAGTCAGGCAAAGATACTATTTATTCTTCACATAACTAACCTGAGCCTGATATAACTTTTGTTCGTTTCGGTTGGCATTCGAATCAGGAAACACCAATAAAAGTTGCAGCTCATTTTACCCTCATACCCTCATATCGCTCATTACGCACTCACTCATAGGCATTTACGCATGACAGCAAGCATGAGGGCAGCCATGAGGGTAAGCGTTTACTCTCATAGCCGCATTTGCACCATTCTTACTGAACCGCCTCATTATTACCGTAATCCCCCCTTCCCCGGCACATAAATCGGCTGCATCAGTCCTCCTACATTTTCCAGCTTTCCTTCGCTGCGCAGGCGGCAGAGATGGCGCATGACAGTACTTCTCACCATCCCGCACAGACTTTGGAAGTCCGTTCTTCTCAAAAACCGGTGAGTCTTGAAGTAGTTGCCCAGCCGCCGGCCAATCTCTTCATCGGTCAGGCGTTTGAATTCCAGGCTTCCTTTCAGGCATTTCACCTTGAGAGTGCCGAATTCATTCTTCAACGTTTGGTCTGCACGGAATTTGATGGCTTTCGGGTTTTAAATAAATGTACCGTTTCAGTCCGGTGTCGGTGCAGAAGGTGCCGGAGGCTCGCGTTTCTTGGGGTTGCCCCTCATGTTTCTTCCGTTCTCCCCTTATGTCTCTTCTGTCCGGCCCGTTTGTTCATCAAAAGCCCACTATAGTGAGCTGTTTTGTTCACTCTAGTGAGCTGTTCTGTTCACCATAGTGAGCCTTTATCAGACATCAAGCAAAGATACGACAAACAAAGGGGAACAACATACGAAAGACCTTGATTTATCGGAAAAAACAAAGGCATTTTATCGGCAAAAAGCTGGCTTCATCGACACCGGCAGTCGTTTCCAATACTGCCTCTGACATATCGGTAGGCGCGAATTTTCAGTTCTACAACTCCATTTTCAGTTCTTCATATAAGTCCACAGGCCCCAGATGCCAATATTTGGTACTCTCGGTTGACAGCTTCTTATAGAGTTTTGAACGATGATAGATGCGGTTTAAGCACTCTTGTAGCGTGAACCCGTAGTCATCGTACAGGTATTCCACCAGCCAGCTCATCTTTCCGGACAAGAGCAAGTATAGATTTTTTTGATTAATCTGGAACATCTTATTATTCTATTTTAGCGGTTGGGCTGGAGTATCATAGGATCTATCTCATCTATCAGCCACTGCCGACCTTGGGTATGAAGCGGCTCAAAGTACTTGCTGAGATAGTCGGTCACACCATAATGCGCAAACAAGTCAAGTACCTGCTCGCCAACCATTCCTTTGGCCACCCCGTATTCTTCAATGCAGAATGCCACGAAGAGGGCTATGTCTCTATCTTTCTTGCTCATTGTAATTCTCCTTTCAGCGGCTCTGCCACACATATTTGTCTTGTTACCACATCGTTTATCAAAACAAAATTACTATTTTATTGTGATAATCAGCCATAAACCATGAAAAAACACTTTTTCAAAACGACATCAGAACATTTCCTGACTTTGACAATGGGACATGAAGGGGACGCAGTAGCAAGTCATCCACCTTTATTTACAGTACGAAGCCGTAAAAGTGCTTCTATATAATAATAATCTGCATACATAATCGAAGCATCAATCTCACGCCCGCGAGGCATATGGCCTACAGAATGAAGTAAAAAAGCTGTATTAACCGTACCCGACTGATAAGCCGATGAGGAGAGATTCTCCAGCATAGCTATAGCTACATCAAAATAATGGCGTGATTTTATCTCATCATTTACATAGCCCGAAAGTTCAATCAACGCCGAAGCCGTAACAGCAGCAGCAGATGCGTCTTTAGGAGGGAGCAATGGTGACATTGGCGCATCAAAATCCCAATATGGTACCATATCTTCAGGCAAACGACGAAGATAAGCATCAGCCGATTGGCAAGCTACTTCAAGAAAACGTACATCACGAGTTTCACGGTAAACCATCGTATAACCATAGATGGCCCAGGCCTGACCACGAGCCCACATTGTACTATCAGCCAATCCTTGATGAGTGACACCTTTAATAAAATGGCCATCCAGTGTATCGTAAACCGCAACATGGTAGCACGAATGGTCTGCACGGAAATGATATTTCATAGTTGTTTCTGCATGTTTTACGGCTACATCATACAACCATTTGTTGCCACCGTTCTTAGCCGACCAAAAAAGCAATTCAAGATTCATCATATTATCAATAATGGTGTTATGAGGCCAATTCATCTTTTTGACCATACCCGGCCAAGATAATATGGTACCCACTTTGGGATTATAGAGTTCGGCCAACGAATCTGCCGCATGATGAAGTGCTTGAGCGTACATAGTATCGCCTGTAAGACGATAAGCATTACCCACACTTGGCATCATAATAAATCCCGAATCATGCGAACGAGCCTTACGATAAGCTTCCGGCAACAGAATACGAGTAACATTTTTAGCTGCATGCAACCATACCGTATCCTGAGTCGCTTCGTAAAGATACCATAATGTACCCGGCCAAAAGCCACATGTCCAAGAACCTACATGAGCATACTGCCATTTTTTCTGTCCTTTATCAATCGTATTGGGAATCGAATCTACATCAGAAAGCGTTTCAAGAGTTTTTATAGCCTGACGGCTACAGTAAGCAATAGCAGAATCCACATTAAAATCAGTGGTACGATGGGTATGGGAAGAACACCCAAATGCGGCAAGCAGTAATCCTGCAAATAACGCATTCCTCAATCTAAAATGTTTTTGCATAATTAGTAAGTAACAAGTTTATTAATGATATATTTATAAGCATATAAAAAATTACGAACCAAAAAGTAGAAATACTCAACCGCCCCGACAAATTAACTATCCGGTTTAGGTAACAGTCCTGCTTGATACGTATATTATAAAAACATCAACCAATTTGTTTTATATGAATAGATACCTAACGACCGTCCTTGTATCCATGATTTGCAGCCAGCAATTGTGGAGTAACTCGATACTCGATTACGAGAAGGACAAGTCAACCGTCAAAAACATCTATCACAAAGGATGGATTGACTTTAACAAAAATGGCGTGAAGGACATCTACGAAGACAGTTGCGCCCCACTTGAAGTAAGGGTGCAAAACCTGCTCTCGCAAATGACTCTCGAAGAAAAAAGTTGCCAGATGGCTACACTGTATGGTTCAGGCCGCGTACTCAATGACGCCCTTCCAAGTGATAACTGGAAAAACGAAGTATGGAAAGATGGCATCGGGAATATTGATGAAGAGCACAATGGGCTTGGCAGCTTCAAGTCTGCATACTCTTTCCCCTATGCACACCACGTAAAGACGAAGCACGCCATTCAACGCTGGTTCGTAGAAAATACACGGCTGGGAATCCCGGTAGATTTCACCAACGAAGGCATCCGGGGGCTATGCCATGACCGGGCGACCTACTTTCCTGCCCAATGCGGACAAGGAGCTACATGGAACAAAGAACTAATAGCCCAAATAGGCGAAGCTGAAGCCCGTGAAGCCTCCGTACTGGGATATACCAACATATACTCCCCCATCCTCGACATCGCACAAGATCCCCGATGGGGACGATGCGTAGAAACCTATGGCGAAGATCCCTATCATGCAGGACAAATGGGAAAGCAAATGATTCTGAGCCTACAAAAGAACAAGCTGGTCTCTACCCCAAAACATTTTGCCGTCTATAGCATACCGGTAGGTGGACGTGACGGAAAAACACGTACCGACCCCCACGTAGCTCCCCGAGAAATGCGCACACTCTATCTCGATCCTTTTAGAGTGGCCTTCCACGAAGCCGGTGCGCTGGGAGTAATGAGTTCGTACAACGACTATGACGGCGAACCCATCACAGGCAGTTATCATTTCCTCACCGAAATTCTTCGACAAGAATGGGGATTCAAAGGCTATGTGGTTTCCGACAGTGAAGCCGTAGAATTTATCTCCACCAAACATCAAGTGGCCAACGGATATGAAGATGCCGTAGCGCAAGCCGTTAATGCCGGACTCAACATCCGTACCCATTTCACACCACCTGCCGACTTCATCCTTCCGCTGCGCAGTGCCGTAAAGAAAGGAAAAATCTCCCAAGAAACACTCAACCAACGTGTTGCCGAGATTCTACGCGTGAAGTTCTGGCTCGGACTTTTCGACAACCCTTATCGTGGCGACGAAAAGAGAGCCGGACAAATAGTACACAGTCCCGAACATCAACAACTTGCGCTGGAAGCCGCACGCCAATCGTTAGTACTCCTCAAAAACGAACACCAGACACTTCCACTTTCCAAGTCGATACGCTCAGTAGCCGTCATCGGTCCAAATGCCGACGAGCGACAACAGCTAATCTGCCGATATGGCCCAGCCAACGCACACATTACCACCATTTACGAAGGTATCAAAAAGATGCTTCCCCAAGCAGACGTTGTTTATAAGAAAGGATGCGACATCATCGACCCCCACTTCCCCGAAAGCGAAGTCCTTGAATTTCCCAAGGCTGCCCAAGAAGCGCAAATGATGGAAGAAGCCATAGAGGCGGCAAAGGGAGCGGAAGTTACCGTAATGGTATTAGGAGGAAACGAACTTACCGTAAGAGAAGACAGGTCACGCACTTCATTGGACTTGCCCGGCAGACAGGAAGAATTACTCAAAAAAATCTGCCAATTAGGCAAACCAGTGGTATTGGTAATGATTGACGGACGCGCCTCATCCATCAACTTCGCCGCTACCCATGTTCCTGCCATCATCCATGCCTGGTTTCCTGGTGAATTCGGAGGACAAGCCATAGCCGAGGCACTGTTTGGTGACTACAACCCCGGAGGACGCCTCGCCGTGACCTTCCCTAAATCCGTTGGGCAGATACCCTTTGCTTTTCCTTTCAAGCCCGGTTCTGATGAAAGCTCCGAGACTTCTGTCTATGGTGCGCTCTACCCCTTCGGTCATGGACTAAGCTATACGACTTTCCAATATAGTGACCTTGTAATATCTCCATCCAAACAAGGAGTACAAGGCAACATCTCCATCAGTTGCACCATCAAGAACATCGGTCAGCGCGAAGGAGATGAAGTGGTACAGCTTTACTTGCGCGATGAAGTCAGCAGCGTAACCACCTATACACAAGTGCTGAGAGGATTCGAGCGCATCACTCTAAAACCGGAAGCATCGCATACCGTACATTTCGAACTCACACCACAAGAGCTGGGGATATGGGACAAACAAATGAATTTCACCGTTGAGCCGGGCATGTTCAAAGTCATGATTGGTTCTTCATCAAAAGACATCCGCTTGAAAGGAGAATTTGAGATTGCACAATAGGAACATCCGGACTGAGATAAATAGCGATAGACAAGAAAGAAGAGTCAATTCCATTCTATATATTATAACAAAACATATATAAACAAAATATACATTATGAAAACATTATTAAAAAAATTGATTTTGAGCTTTGTGCTAATCTTTGCTACAAGCATGAACATCGGAGCCAAAGTAGTTAGTTATCCGGTACCACAAACCGAACCTCTGTCCTCTGATTATACAGTTGAAGTCAACGGCATAACTATACCGGTATATACAGCCAGTACACAACACCACGACAAGAAATATTCAATTGCTTACTTCGATTTTTCGGGTACGGTAACGATTACTGTAAAAAGTAATTTCCAACTGAGCAAACTGAATATTTTGCCTGACAAATACGGCATCCGTCCATCGGTAAATAAAAACATAGCTACTTTTAAGCTAGATACTCCTTGTGACATTTCTTTTGAACCAGACGGTTGTAACAGCCCTTTGATTCTCTTCAGTAATGAATTGGAAAAAAGTATTCCCTCCAAAGATGACCCGAATGTAATTTACTATGGTCCGGGTGAACATAATCCGAAAAATGGATTAATAAAACTTACCGACAATCAGACACTATATATAGCAGGAGGTGCCGTAGTCAATGCAGGAATAGAAGCAACTGGTGACAATATTACGATTTGCGGTCGTGGCATTTTAGACGGTTCCGATTGGGAACACAATGCCGGTCCAACAGATTATATGATTAATGCCAAACATTGCAATAACTTGGTGATGAAAGATATTATTTTGAAAGGCTCTTATTATTGGACTATTGTTCCGCAAGATTGCGACCGTGTATTGATTGACCATATCCGTTTGGCCGGTTCGCGAGTGGGAAATGATGACGGGGTAGATCCTTGCAATTCCAGCAATGTAACGATACGCAACTGCTTCTTTCGTACGGACGATGATTCCGTTTCCCCCAAAGGCATCACTCGTGCAGGAGGTGAAAGTCATTCTAAGTCAGTAGAGAATATCACGGTAGAGAATTGTGTATTTTGGGTAGATTTTGCCAATGTATTTCGTATGGCTACTGAAAGTAGTTGTCCGGCATTCCGCAACTTCACGGCACGAAATATTGATGTCATCCACTTCCCTGACCGTGACCGGGTACAAATATTTTGGTTACACCCCACAGGTGAAATGAGTATGGAGAACCTCTGCTTCGAAAATATCAGAATCAATGGGCACAAACCTTATAATTTAATTAAAATGACTCCTGCCCTTCAGTTGGTTGGTACTCGTCCAATAGAGAAGCCGCGCCCCAACAATATCAAAACTGGCCCAGGACGGCGTGGTCCAGGTAGTTGTGGATATGGAGAATTCGTAGTAGTTCCATCTAGTGGTCCATATATACACAATGTAACTTTCCGCAACATATATACATACGGTACAAAGAATAGCCCTAAAGCTGGAGGAACTGTTTTGTTACAAGGGATTGATGACAAATACAATATATCGGGCGTTACTTTTGAGAATGTAAGTTATTACGGTGAACCGATAAACGCCCTAAGCGAAAAAGTACAAATGAATGACTTTGTGAAACACGTACAGTTCGTAGGCAAACACATTGAATAAATTGGGGATATTCAGTAAATGTTCCCGTTTCTAATAAATCAAGAGAAAAGTTTTACTTTACGTGAGCTTTTCTCTTGATTTTTCCGTTCAACTCTCCCGGTCTTCTATCTTTTTCATAGAATATTATTTACATATACTTATTCTTTTTTTCCCACCCATGCGTTATGTACATGCCTTTTTTAGGTGAAGTTAAAAACCTCCCCTCTTTTCTTCTTATTTTAGTCTGATTATGCAGCCATCCTTTTTTTCCTCTCTACTTTTTCTATCATACATACCGCATTGGCTGTATGTATCCCAAAGAAAATCCAAAGTA
>ENA-OYYC01000055-OYYC01000055.1-human-gut-metagenome-genome-assembly--contig:-NODE-55-length-78952-cov-14.205863_pt1 | contig 78952 bp, 73 predicted proteins | sample MGYA00243242_ERZ653433 | MGnify/ENA primary metagenome ERZ653433 (study PRJEB26926, sample SAMN06165127) | human gut metagenome | biome: ENVO:00009003; feature: ENVO:2100002; material: ENVO:00002003... | reverse complement strand
GCCTTATCGTCGGCAGCGTCAGATGTGTATAAGAGACAGATATAAGGGTTAATTCTTAGATAAACATTAAAATCCTGCTAAATACTTTGGGGCAAATGCTTCAAATATTAAACAAATTACTTGCATTTGGGTTATTTTCTATATATTTGCCCCTTGAATAAATTAACTTAAACAACGAATAACAATGAAAAAAGTATTTGTTTCCCTATGCATGGCAAGCGTGTTGATGGGCTTGTCTTCTTGTGCATCAACCAAAAATGCCGCAACTCTTTCTTCCATCAGCGGTGAGTGGAATATTATTGAAGTGAATGGTACTGCCGTAGTCCCTGCTCCGGGTCAGGAATTTCCCTATATCGGTTTTGACACAAAGACTGGAAAAGTATTTGGCAACAGTGGTTGCAACCGTATGATGGGTTCGTTTGACGTGAATGCCAAGCCCGGCACGATTGACCTTGGCGCTTTGGCAAGTACCCGTATGGCTTGTCCGGATATGACTGTAGAAAATAATGTGTTGTCGGCTTTGAACAAAGTGAAAAAGTATAAGAAGCTGGGAAAGGAAAATATAGCTTTATGCGGTGCTTCCAATCGTCCCATAGTCGTGTTGCAGAAGAAAGAATCCGTTTCCAAGTTGTCTGATTTGGAAGGAAAGTGGATAATTAGTGAGGCTGCGGGCGAGGCTATTCCCGACGGAATGGAGAAGCAGCCGTTCATTGAATTTAATATTGCAGAAAAGCGCTTGCACGGCAATGCGGGTTGCAATCTGATTAACGGCGCTTTCCAGGTTGATGATGAAAATCCGTCGGCAATCTCTTTCCCGCAAGTTATCAGTACCATGATGGCATGCCCTGATATGGAGGTGGAAGGCCGTGTGCTGAAAGCCTTGAATTCCGTTCAGTCTTTTGGCAAGCTGGCAGGCGGAGGCATCGGGCTGTACGATGCTGACAATAACCTGGTTATGGTGTTGGTGAAGAACTGACAAGATAGGTTGAAATAAAAAAGGCTCTTACAGAAATAATCTGCTAAGAGCCTTTTTTGCATCTTGACATAAAAAGGTCTTTTACTTTTTCTTTAATCCTGCGCGTATCCGGCTCAGGGATTGCGGAGTGATGTAGAGATAAGAAGCCAGATACTTGAGCGGTACATCCTGCAGCAGTTCCGGATTCTCTTCCATCAGCGTCATGTACCTTTCTTTGGCAGTGGGAGGGGTGCCGTAGGCTACTGTGGAACTGTCTACCGACAGAATTTCCCGCTCAAAGATTCTTCTGCCGAAGTTGGCCATGTCTATGGAATGCGAAAAAAGGGCTTCCAGCTCAGGCTTACTGATACAATAGGCGATGCTTTCATTCACCGATTCGATGTTGATGAGGGAAACCTCGCTGTCCACATATCCCCACGATGAGAAAGCTGTGTCGCCCGGTGCGGCGAACCAAAGGGAGTTTTCCGTGCCGTCTGTCAGGTAGTAGGCGCGCCAGATGCCTTTCTTCAAAAGATAGAAGTTGCTGTTCCTTTCCCCTTCGCTGATAATGAGTTCTCCCTTGCTGAAACGAACTTCTGCCATGTGTGACAGAAGTTCGTGCAAAGTGTTTTCCGGTAGTTTATACTTCTTGCAGAATTTCTTTATCATAGTTTCCATGCTGCAAAGATAGTGTAAACCGAAGACAGGACTTTTATGCTTGCATGAAAAAGTTATGTTGGGGTACAGCCCATCTTGTCTAAAGATACGGATTTTTCTTTATGCTCCTTTTTCCCGGATATGTAAATCACGAGGATAAAGAGGGTTGTCAGCATTTCTGCAAGAGGAGTGGCAAGCCAGATTCCCCGGTCTCCCAATAGCAGGGGCAGTCCGAAAAAGCAGGCTGTCAGCAGGATAAAACCACGCAGCAGGGTGATAACTGTGGCATACTTGGCACGCTCCACACTCTGGAAATAGCCGATGGATACGATGTTGACGGCAAAGAACACGAAGCCGGTGGCATACAAAGGCAACCCTTTTACCGCTATGTCATAAGCCGGATAACTGCGGTCTATGAACATGCCGACAATTTCAGGGCTGCAGAATATTGTGGTCAGGGCAAAACATACCCCGCAGCCTATGGCCGTTTTCAGTGCCAGCAAGTAGGCGCGGCGGACACGTTGGCTCTCGTTCAGGCCGTAGTTATAACTGATAATCGGCTGTGCCGACTGCGCAATGGCATTATATACCATAAATATAATAGGAAAGAAATAGCAGGCAATGCTGAATGCCGCCACTCCGTCTTCCTTCAGATAATGGATGAACACCTGGTTGCCGACAAACATCATGCAGGCAATCGCCACCTCGCACAAGAAGGCGGAGGAACCCAATCGGCACATATAGCCAATGTTGCGGCGCATCAGTTGCATGCTTTTCCGGCTCATCTTAATGGGGTGGAAGCGCAGTGTGCACTGGCGGCGCAGTAGATAGAATACTACCATCAATGCGCCTACCGTAGTGCCTATAGCACTTGCCAATGCGGCACCGAACATTCCCCAATCAAAGGGGAAGATGAACAGATAATCCAATAGGATGTTCAGAACGGCAGCCACCACATTGCACATCATGGCGAAGTTGGGCGAACCGTCCAGCCTCAGAAAAAACATACCCGAATTGAGCAATGCTGTGAACAGAGAGAAAGGCACAAACCAAAGCATGTATTCCACAGCCAATGGCGTGAGCCGTTCAGACCCTCCGAGCAGCTTTACCACCTGTGGGGCAAATGAACAGAATAGGGCGGAGGTGCACATCAGCAACAAGGAAGATATGACTACAGACTGTGTGATGTTGATACGTGCCACCTTGACTTTTCCGTGTGACAGATGAATGGAGGCCACCACAGAGGCGCCGACCCCGAACATAAGTCCCACACCCGTAGAGAACAACCATAGCGGTGCCACAATGTTGACCGCCGCCAAAGCATCACTGCCAATTCCTTTTCCGACAAAGATGCCGTCGGTGATAACGAATAGTGCGGAGAAAATCATCCCCAGTACAGTAGGGAGCAATAGTTTGCGGAACAATGTCTTGATGTCCGTGTTCTTGAAGTCGATACTGTCTCTCATCTTTTCCATACTCATCTTATTTATTTCTTTATATGTGAAAACCAATCATTTCCGTTGCTACGATTAAGCCCAATGTTAACTAATCCTTAATCGTTCCACCATGGTGGAACGATATTTCCCTCGTGGTGGAATGATATTTTCTCCACGGTGGAACAATATTTTCTCCATGGAGGAACGGTTAAAGGTATGCAAGGGAAATGATTAATGTTGTTCATGTTTTATCATCTCTGATTCGGGCGACAAAAGTAGAGCTTTTGAATGGAATGGAAATTAACAAATGGTAATTTCCGACAGAAAAAATGATTTTAATTCTGCCAAACTGACAGACAAACTGCCACAAGTATAAATCTGCGGCTGCTCTGAACAATTTGGCACAACGTTTGTCTTTTTATTGGCGTCTGCCACTGAGGCGGACGTCGAAACAGAATAATAACAAATAAAAAAATAACGATCATGGGAAAAATTATTGGTATTGACTTAGGAACAACAAACTCTTGCGTTGCAGTATTCGAAGGTAACGAACCTGTAGTAATTGCAAACAGTGAAGGCAAGCGCACCACTCCTTCAGTAGTAGCATTTGTTGATGGTGGCGAACGTAAAATCGGTGATCCTGCCAAGCGTCAGGCTATCACGAACCCCACCCGTACGGTTTTCTCCATCAAACGTTTCATGGGCGAAAACTGGGACCAGGTACAGAAAGAAATCGGCCGTATGCCTTATAAAGTAGTAAAGGGTGACAACAATACTCCGCGTGTAGACATCGACGGACGTCTCTATACTCCGCAGGAAATCTCTGCAATGATTCTGCAGAAAATGAAAAAGACTGCCGAGGACTATTTGGGACAAGAAGTGACGGAAGCCGTAATTACCGTTCCGGCATACTTCTCCGACTCCCAACGCCAGGCTACAAAGGAGGCCGGACAGATTGCAGGTCTTGAAGTAAAGCGTATCGTGAACGAGCCGACTGCCGCAGCTCTTGCTTACGGTATCGACAAGTCTCATAAGGATATGAAGGTTGCCGTATTCGACCTTGGTGGTGGTACATTCGATATCTCTATCCTCGAATTTGGTGGCGGTGTGTTCGAAGTATTGTCAACCAACGGTGACACTCACCTTGGTGGTGATGACTTCGACCAGGTAATCATCGACTGGCTGGTTCAGGAGTTCAAGAACGACGAAGGTGCCGACCTGACTCAAGACCCGATGGCTATGCAACGTCTGAAGGAAGCTGCTGAAAAGGCTAAGATTGAGCTGTCCTCTTCTACAAGCACTGAAATCAACTTGCCGTACATCATGCCCGTAGGCGGTGTGCCCAAGCACTTGGTGAAGACGTTGACCCGTGCCAAGTTCGAGGCTCTGGCTCACAACTTGATTCAAGCTTGTTTGGAACCTTGTAAGAAGGCTATGAGCGATGCTGGTCTGAACAATGCGGACATTGATGAAGTAATCCTCGTAGGTGGTTCTTCACGTATCCCGGCTGTACAGAAGTTGGTAGAAGACTTCTTCGGTAAAGTTCCTTCCAAGGGTGTGAATCCGGATGAGGTAGTAGCCGTAGGTGCTGCCGTGCAGGGTGCCGTTTTGACGGACGAAATCAAGGGCGTTGTGTTGCTGGATGTTACTCCGCTGTCTATGGGTATCGAGACTATGGGTGGTGTGATGACGAAGCTGATTGATGCCAACACTACCATCCCCTGCAAGAAGAGCGAGACATTCTCTACTGCCGCCGACAACCAAACGGAGGTTACCATCCATGTATTGCAGGGTGAGCGTCCGATGGCTGCACAGAACAAGTCAATCGGCCAGTTCAACCTGACAGGTATTGCTCCGGCACGTCGCGGTATTCCTCAGATTGAGGTAACGTTCGATATCGACGCCAACGGTATCTTGAAGGTATCTGCCAAAGATAAGGCTACCGGCAAGGAACAAGCCATCCGTATCGAAGCTTCCAGCGGTTTGAGCAAGGACGAAATCGAAAAGATGAAAGCCGAAGCCGAAGCCAATGCCGAAGCAGATAAGAAAGAGCGTGAGAAAGTAGACAAGTTGAACCAGGCCGACTCTATGATTTTCCAAACCGAAAATCAGTTGAAGGAACTCGGCGACAAGCTCCCTGCTGACAAGAAGGCTCCGATTGAAGCTGCTTTGCAGAAGCTGAAAGATGCCCATAAGGCTCAAGACCTGGCTACCGTAGACTCTGCCATGGCCGAACTGAATACGGCATTCCAGGCTGCAAGTGCTGAAATGTATGCCCAGAGCGGTGCTCAGGGTGGTGCACAAGCTGGTCCTGATATGAATGCAGGGCAACAAGGCGGTGCTCAGGATAATACAAAGCATGGCGATAATGTGCAGGATGCTGACTTTGAGGAAGTGAAGTAAGTATCGATAAATAACGATAACAATAAATAGGAATATAGGGTGTAACTCAACAAGTTACGCCCTATATCTTTTTGTAGACTTTTCTTTGGCTTTGCTTATTTCTCGGATTTTTATCGTATATTTGTACCATAATTGTACCGACACTTAAAAGTAGATAATGTGACACTTACAAGAATGCCGGTATTGAGAATGAGGAATATAAGTAAAAAGATTATGCCAGCAGCAAAATTTGAAATAAAACGGAAGTGCCAGATTTGTGGAGAAGAGTTTTTAGCCAAAACAATAGAATCTTGGTATTGCTCTCCCAAATGTTCCAAAATTGCATGGAAGCGACGCAAGGATGAAGAACAAAGATTGCAAAGGTTGGACGAAGTGGTTAAGAAGATACCCAAGTCCAAAGAGTACATCACGGTTCCTGAAGCATACGCATTGTTTGGCATAAGCAAGGAAACTCTTTATCGTTTGATTCGTAAGGGTACAATCCCCAGTGTAAATGCAGGAGAAAGACAGACATTACTATCAAAAGCAGAACTGATGAAACTCTATCCTCCACGCAAGAAAGCTCTCACAAAGCCGAAACCTGTTGCCAAACTATATAGTCTGGAGCCGAAAGATTGTTATACCATTGGAGAAATCACAGAGAAGTTTCTTGTGAATGAAAGTACAGTTTATCTCCATATACGCAAATACTCTATCCCTACTCGGCAGATTGGGAACTTTGTGTATGTACCCAAGAAAGAAATTGATAACTTATATAAAGGTGTGAAGCGATGAAGAAAGCATTAGTCAATACACGAGTGTCGGTAAAGCTCCGCAAATCTGAATATCGTGATGAATGGTATCTTTATGTGGAATCTTATCCTGTATTTCAATCCGGAAAAGATACGCCACAAAGAGTGCGTGAATATCTCAATCGTACCATTACAACACCTATTTGGGATAAGTCACGCAATGCAAGGACTAATGCCGAAGGCAAAACCACTTATAAGCCGAAGCGAGATTTGAACGGTGTCATTCAATGTAAGTCGCAATTAGACCAGGAATCATGTATCTATGCCGACAAGGTCAGAAGCCTACGACAAAAGGAGTACGACAATGCAGCTTTATATGCCGATACCGATGCAGAACAGGCGGAGCAGTTGGAACGCTCCCGAAGTAATTTCATTGAGTACTTCGACCATGTGCAGCGAACAAGGCATGCCCATAGCTCTGATTCTATCATTGTCAACTGGAGGAGAGTGCATGAATTATTGAAGATTTTCGCAAAAGGTGACACCATTCTCTTTTCGCAAATAGACTTAAAGATGGTTGAATCGTTCCGGCAATTCATAATGAATGCCCCACAAGGAGGCACTAAACGAGGTACGATTTCTCAAAATACAGCAGCAACCTATTTCTCTATCTTCAAAGCCGGATTGAAACAGGCTTTTATAGACGGATATCTGACTATTGATATTTCTGCAAAAGTCAAAGGCATTCAAGAAAGGGAAAGCCGGAGAGAATATCTCACGGTAGAGGAATTGAACCGATTGGCTCAAACACCTTGTGACCCATTACTGAAACGTGCTGCCTTGTTCTCTGCTTTAACAGGAATCCGTCATTGCGACATTCAGAAGTTGAAGTGGTCGGAAGTGGAAATGTTCAATGGAGGCTATCGGTTGAATTTTACTCAGCAAAAGACAAAAGGAGTTGAATATATGCCTATATCAGAGCAAGCATATAATCTCTGTGGAGAGCCAAAAGAGGGTGAACTTTTGGTTTTTGCCGGACTTCCTGACCCTTCTTGGATAAACCGTCCTGTCAAAAAGTGGATTGAAGCTGCCGGAATCACCAAACACATTACCTTCCATTGTTTTAGGCACAGCTACGCAACCCTGCAACTGGCTGGAGGAACTGATATTTATACGGTCAGCAAAATGTTGGGACATACAAATGTGCGAACAACACAGGTGTATGCAAAGGTTGTTGATGAAAAGAAAGAGAAAGCTACAGAAACCATTAAATTGGATTTATCTCAAACAAAATAACCATTATTATACTTTGTAAGTATAGCCATCTGCGTAAAATCTGCGTGGGTGGCTTTTTGTTTTTATCTATGGTCTTTTCTTCTGACCATCTTATGATCCCTTTATGATTGAAGACATTATCATAAAAATCTACTACTGATATTCTCCACTATTCATGTTGATAATCAATGGGTAATCCTTATGATGATTATGTTTCGTTACTGCTTATTTATGTGATGTATTACACTATGAAATCAGTATGCGTAATCGCTGTTATTTTGCCGAAAAATCAAAAAACAAGTAGCAATATGAGTGAGAAGAACATTACATTTGAAGATTTACCCAAAGCAATGTCGTGGTTGATGGATAAATTGAATGAGCTGGATTCTAAAATAGATGGATTAAACAATCAGAATCAAAGCGTTCCAACCGAACAATGGATGAACCTTAAGGAATTGTGTGATTATATTCCCAGTCACCCGGCAGAGCAAACTGTATATGGCTGGACGAGTTGTCATCTAATCCCATTCCACAAAAGAGGGAAGCGTATCATGTTTCTAAAATCGGAAATTGACGAATGGCTCCATGCTGGCAAAATCAAATCTGATAAAAACTTGGAAGATGAAGCCGCCCAATTCATAAAGTCAAAAAGAAATACCAAATTCTAATGGATTCAACCAATTTATGCAATGCGCTCAGAATGGAATTTGAAGGGATCTTTGAAAACAAGATTCCTTTGGATGCTTTTCCTGCCAAAATTCAAGATATGATATTGGCTCTATCCCGACAAGAGAATTATTCCATAGAATATATGATGGCTTCTCTTTTGGTGGCAGTGTCAACCGCTATCGGCAACGCTGTCAATATTCGTATTCGTGGTGGATGGATTAGTAATCCTGCCCTTTATATGATATTGGTAGGTCGTCCCGGAATGGGCAAAACCCCACCTTTGGATTTTGCATTCCGTCCTATCCGAAAGCATGATGCCAAAATCATCAAACAATTTAAATTGGATATGGAGCATTATAATAGCTTGGTTGAAAACAATAAGGCTAAAAAAGACAAGTCCTCTTCATTGCCGGACAAACCAATTTTACGAAGAACCATCATATCCGATTTTACACCGGAAGCTTTAATGCGTGCGTTGGATGACAATCAGCGAGGTGTCGTGGTATATGTGGATGAAATTATGGGAATGTTTAATGCCGTGAATCAATATAGCAAAGGACAACTCATTGAGCAGCTATTGACAGCCTTTAGCGGAAAACCATTGGATATTTCAAGATGTAGCATCCCTGTACCTATTCATATAGAGCATCCTTTTATAAATATTGTCGGCACGATGCAAACGACACGTATGCACGAACTGATAGAGAAAGGATATAAAGACAATGGGCTGATAGACAGAATAATTTTTGTTTATCCATCGTCTCAGGAAATTTCAGATTGGGGGCTGGATGAAGAATCTTCCGTATCAACTTTTGGTAAATACTCATCAATGTGGGATTCTATTATAAATAAGGTAATTAGTTTGCCATTTATAGAGAATGAAGATGACAGAGCCATACATAATGTATTGGAATTTTCTTCGGAAGCCAAAGCCTATTTTACAAACTGGCGCAATAATGCAGTTCGGGCTGTTAATCAAATCCAAGATGATGGATTGGTGGATAGCAGAGTGATTAAAGCTCCCATGATTACGGCTCGTTTAGCTTTAGTCTTGCAAATCCTTCGTTGGGCTTGCGGTGAAGAACACAAGGATTTTGTGGATATTGACTCAACCAAATCTGCTATTGCATTGAGTGAATACTTTGAGAACTGTTATACCAACATTCAGAAATATATGTTGCGAGAGAGCGTTGAACCGCAAAAAAGAGAATTGCTTGATTGCCTTTCCGCAACTTTCACTACTGCCGATGCCATTCAAGCCGGAAAAGAAGTAGGGTTGTCGGAAAGGTCGGTAATGTATTCTTTGGTTAGCCTTGCTACGAATAAGGTTATCAAGAAAGTAAAGCGAGGTGAATATGAGAAGCTGCAATAAACGACACCTTTTGCAGTTTGCAGTTGTTGCAGTTTGCACTTTGCGCTGACATAGGATTTCTGCAAAACTGCAATAAGTGCAGACTGCACGGACTGCAATAACAAAATGAAGAAGTATGGCTGAATATAGATTTTCTCTTCAAAAATATAAGCGTGGGTCAAAACTTTCATGCCCGAAGTGTGGAAAGAAACAATGTTTTGTCAAGTACATAGATAGCCAAGGAGAAATAACTTTTCCTGATTATGTAGGCAGATGTGACCATGAGCAATCTTGCCAATACCATTACACTCCATCGGATTATTTTCATGATAACCCAATGGTAGTGGATTACAACAAGGATAACTTCATTGAAGCCGATAAGCCTAAGCCCAATTTACTGTCTCCAACCTCTTTTGTTGACAATGAACTAATGAAACGTACTCTTACTAACTATGGTATGAATCCATTGTACATCTACCTGTCTGGGATGTTGGGTAAAGATGAGACTTCTCGGATATTCCAACTATATCATGTTGGCACATCAAAGAAGTGGGGCGGTTCTACTGTCTATTGGCAAATTGATTGGCAAGGTAATGTACGAACAGGAAAGATAATGTTGTATGATGCAGAAACAGGACATCGGACAAAAGAGCCAAGAAGTTATGTTAGTTGGGTACATACAGAACTGAATCTCCCAAACTACAATTTGAAGCAATGTTTGTTTGGCGAACATCTGTTATCTGAGAATCCGACCAAACCTGTTGCTATTGTGGAAAGCGAAAAATCCGCTTTGATAGCTACCCATTATATGCCGGAATTTATATGGTTGGCAACAGGTGGAATGCATGGATGCTTCAAGTCTGACGTGGTAAGTGTATTGAAAGGTCGGTCGGTTATGCTATGCCCGGATTTGGGTGCAAGAGAGGTTTGGCAAACCAAGATGGCTTTACTCACTTCCGTATGTTCTAAAGTTGTATTGAGTGATAGTTTGGAACAATGCGCCACAGACGAACAGCGCAAGAACGGACTTGATATTGCGGATTTCTTATTGATGACAGAAACACCTGCGATGATACTTCAAAAGATGATAAAGCGAAATCCAAACCTACAAACTTTGATTGACTGCTTGCATTTGGAACTGGTGGATTCCGGTTAGTGATGTGTTTATGGAGAAGCCAAACTAAGGGGAAAGTAAAACTATTGATTATCCAAATGGATATAGGTGACAATAGCCACTCTTAAAGTTGACAGACAAATGGCATAGTTCGGACAAAGACAATGCTTGCACTAAGGTATGTAATGCTCCATTTTTAATGGGTATTCTATGCAAGAAGTACCACCGTCCGACAAAATGGTTTCACTCATTTGTCGTCTTGGAGGCTTCTTGCATTACTCGCAGGCTCGCAATGGATAGAACATTTTATTAATAAATTCCAGTTATAAACGCTTATGGATATACAACAAAACAATGGAAAACAGGGTGTTCGTACTCGTCATATAGACATTCGTCTGACTGAAAATGAGTATGAAATGATAGTAGAAAAAGCTGCCGAATGTGGACTGACACTTAGTAACTACGGACGAAAATTATTGCAAAATCACCATCCAAACAAACGACTTTCAGACGAGGAAGTACAAGGATTGAACTCTTTATCGGATGCACGAGCCGACCTTATCCGCATTCAGAATGTACTCAAAGGTAAACCTGATGAGATTAAAAAACGATATTTCCGAGATGAGAATTATATGCGTGCTTGGATAGAGGCAGTAAATAGGCTTATTGTCCGATGGGGACAAATACGAGACAGTATAAATCAAATTTGAAATTATGATAGCACAAGGAAAGGCAATTTCTCATGGAGCAAGAGCCATTGAGTATTCTATGGAAAAAGATAAAGCCCAGCTCGTTAAGGTGCATGACTTGCCAGAAAATATAGAACCTTTGGCTATGTGGTCACGGATGATGCAACACCAGCATCAATGTATGAAAGACAGATATAATCCGAAGCCCATAAAGCTGAACGCACTGCGCTTTGAAATATCTCCAGCCAAAGAAGAATCGGCAGGATGGACAATGACGGATTGGCAGAATTTGGCGGATGAGTTTATTGCAGTACTTGACGGCATTGACCGAAGATGTGGCAAACCAGATAGTCATCTTAAACCGACCAATATCAAAAATAGCCAGTATGTTGTTTCGTTACACACCGACAGCAAAAGTGGCATCCCTCACTTGCATATTGTAGCTAACCGCATAGACAATATGGGCAAGACAAACGATGCGCATTATATTGGTGAACGTGCCGTTCATGTTGCCAACATCATCAATGAGAGACGTGGCTGGGTGCAATCCGTGCAACGTCGTGATGAGAATATTCAGCAAATCAGTGAAGACTGCATCGCAATATTGAAAGCTATGCCAGAATTTGATTGGGAAACTTATAGCCAAATGTTAAACGCTAAGGGGTACGATATTAAGTTGATAAAGGACGATAAGGAAGTGGTCAAAGGGTACGCTATACGAAAAGGGAACTCTATTTATAAATCCTCGATATTGGGTAAAAGTCGAAAATTGATGCCATCAAAAATTGAAGCGACTTGGGTGGGATTACATGCTTCTGATAAACAAACTGCAATTCAATCAAAGGAAGTATGTACTCAAACGATGGCGCATAATAATAAAGAGGTGATGCCACAATCAAAGCCTTCTATTTACCACTATTCCATAACAGTGGATGGAGAACAACTCGAGGTTGATATACCAGATATGGTTAAGTCTGTCTTTGACGAAGAGTTTGGAAGCCTTGATGAAGAAGTCAAACAGACCAATTTATTCAAAGTTGCCGCCTTACTATTTGCCGGATATTTGGATGCAGCCACTTCTATGGCGGCTTCAAGCGGAGGTGGTGGCAGCCCCGGTAGCGGATGGGGTAAAGATAAGGAAGATGATGAGCGTAACTGGGCTGTTCGTTGTGCAAAAATGGCAAAATGGCTCTGCAAACCGATTAAACGTAGCAGGGGTAGATAGTATTTCATTTATAATCACATATAACCATGCGTAAAAGTAAATATGACCAATCTTCTTTGCCTGTGCAGGATAGCAAGAGCATAGATAGTGATGATAACATTAGCAAAATTGAAAATCGTGTTGATTTTGAAACCGAGCTTGTAAATCTCACGAATCAGATTAAGGACATCAAAGATGTTATCCAAGAATTGAAACAGATAAAAGCATTTGTAGATGCTTCAGTGTTAACTTTTGAAGAATCAGCACAGGTTCTTAATGCTGCAGTGAAAACATCCGACAATATCCCTGATACTATTAGCCGTGCAATTATTCAGGCAGAGAATACTGTTGTAAATGTCAAACTTAGCGATGAAGACAAGTCTATTTTTACAGAATATCGCAATAAATTGATTGAAGAAGAAAAATCTTTATTTGAGAAGCAGATAACAGAATTGAAGACACTTCATACGAATCACTGGAAAGAAGTCCATAAATGTGTGAAATCTGAAACTTCGTTTTCTCTTAATGGCAAAATAGCCAAATGTGCCGTTGTCGGATTCTGGATATTGTATGCGTATTTCTGTTTGACATTGGGAGGATTGATAATCTATATGAAGTTCTTTTAAGGAATTGGAAGGATGGATTGACCAACCTTCCAAATACATCACCATGTTATGACCTTATCAACAATCTCTTGTTGTTCGGCACTGCTACGCCTCAAATAAATACGAGTTGTTTCAATACTTTCATGTCCCATCAGGTCAGCAAGTAGAGAAATATCGTTGAACTTCTCCAAGAAATTTTTAGCAAAGCGATGACGGAATGAATGGGGGTAAACCACTTTCTCATTCAATCCGTATTTGGCTGCGTAGTTTTTCAACTGTTGCGCAATCCCTCTTGTAGTGATACGCTCACCAAAGCGATTAAGAAAAAGATAGCCGGTGGTACGATTGACTTTGCTAAGCCATTCTGTGGCTTCCTTGCGCAAGGACTTCGGAATGTAAATACGACGTATTTTGCCACCTTTGGTGTAGATGTCAAAATAACCCATCTGCACGTGTTCAGCCTTCATTTGGATTAGTTCACTGACTCTTGCTCCTGTTGCTGCGAGGAAACGAACTACGAAATACCATTCTTGGTTTTCCTCCTTTTTTAGTTTGTTTTTTAGAAAAGCGTAGTCGGCATTACTGATTACATTTTCCAAGTAACTCCGCTGCTGCACTTTGACGGATTTTAATCTCAAACGAGATTTTCCCATGCTATCAAGATACTTGTTCATTGCCTGAATACGAAGATTCACTGTCTTAGGCTTGAATTTCTCAATGAGATAGGTTTTATACACAAGCAAATTGCGCTTGTTCAATTCTTTGTGCCGGGAATAATACTCTTTTACGGCATAGAGATAAGCTGCAATTGTGTTCTCCGCCATATTCCCTTGACGAAGATACGTTTCAAAATTTTCAATGTTCATGTCAGATACATTATTAGTTAAACAATTCGTTATCATAATAATGTATGGTATTGCCTAATTCATTGAGTTCCTATTATGAGAAGTTTCTCGCTACCGGAGAGGTGAAGTGCATCGATGAGGAGATTCCGTTTGAGATACCGCAGGGGTGGGAATGGGTAAGATTAGGCAATATTGCAACGATTATTGGTGGTTATGCTTATAAAAGTCAAGATTTTATTAATAGTTCCAATAATCAAGTTCTCCGCTTAGGTAATATTAAGAATGATTTTTTAAAACATAATGCTTCACCAGTATATATATCTGATGACCTGGCAACCAAAACCGATAAATTCAGATGTCATTTAGATGATATTTTAATCACAATGACAGGCACACGCAAAAAAAGAGATTATTTCTTTTCATATAAGGTGGAACAGAATGACCTAAATTATTTCATAAATCAAAGAGTGGGTATTTTACGTTTTTACATAAGTGAAGTATCTATGTTTATGATTTATGCTCTAAAAGCAGAAAACACCTTACAAAATGTATTTCAATATGAAACAGGAACTGCTAACCAAGGAAATTTAGGAGCAGAAAACATAGCCAAAGTTTATATACCCCTACCTCCACTTTCTGAGCAACTACGTATAGTTTCAAAAATAAAAGAATTAATACCATTAGTCGAAGCCTATGAGCAAACGCAGAATGAACTTAATACACTAAATACCTCTCTCAACGAGCTGTTATGTAAATCTATTCTTCAAGAAGCTATTCAGGGCAAACTTGTACTTCAGGTTGCAGAAGAGGGTACGGCACAAGAGTTACTTGAACGAATACGACAGGAAAAATTGCAACTTGTCAAAGAGGGTAAGCTAAAGAAATCCGCCTTAACCGATTCTGTTATCTATAAAGGTGACGATAACAAGTACTTCGAGAAGATTGGTAAAACAGAACAAGATATTACTGACGAAATACCATTTGATATACCTAATACTTGGGTATGGGTGAGACATAATGACTTATTTGATATTTCAGGCGGTTCCCAACCTCCAAAGTCTAAGTTTATTGAACGAGAAAAAGAAGGATATATACGATTATTTCAAATTAGAGATTATGGCTCTAACCCACAACCTATATATATACCGCTTTCTACAGCCAGTAAGATTTCTCAAAAAGGAGATATTCTGTTAGCTCGTTATGGGGCTTCTTTAGGAAAAGTATTTTATGCAGAATATGGAGCTTATAATGTAGCCTTAGCAAAAGTTATCCCATTATACGAATCCCGACTTATATTTCAGAAATATATTTTTCTGTATTATTGTAGTTCAATATATCAAAATGAAATTGTCAATCGGAGTCGTTGCGCCCAAGCGGGATTCAATAAAGAAGACCTCAATTCATTATTATTCCCCTTGCCTCCTTTGTCTGAACAATATAGAATTGTAGAAAAGTATGAAAAAGCAATAGCAAGTATTATGAGCAGGTAGGTAAAAAGTGCTTAGATATAACAGAACAGATACCTTTTGAAACTCCCAAGAATTGGGTATGGACAAGACTTTCTCATATTGCAAACATTTACGCTGGCAACAGTATTAGTGAAACTAAAAAGAAATCAAAATTTACAGATGTTATAGGACGTTATTATATTGGAACTAAGGATGTTGATTTTAATAATCGGATTATTTACGATAATGGCATTGCGATTCCAAAACAATATGAACCTGATTTTAGACTTGCTCCCAATAACTCAATATTGATGTGTATTGAAGGTGGAAGTGCCGGAAGAAAAATTGCAATACTGAATCAAGATGTATGTTTTGGGAATAAGTTATGTTGTTTCTCACCATTTGTTGGAATCGGGAAATACATGTACTATTATCTACAGTCACCATCGTTCTTTGAACTATTTAACCTAAATAAAACGGGCATTATAGGTGGTGTAAGTATAGCAAAAGTAAAAGAAATATTAATACCATTACCTCCGATTAAAGAACAACAACGCATTGTTGCTCAAATAGAAAAACTATTTGAGCAACTGCGATAGTTCATTTATCCGTTTTGCAATACGCTGCTGTTCTTGATAAGGTGGAATACCAATAGGCAGATTGTAGAATAACTCTTTATTGAGGTGCGGAATAGCCGCACCTCTTTTTGAATTTCTCAAATCCTCTTTATAGAACAGAATGAAAGCCAAAATATATGGTTTCCACATAGCCGAAGAGAGCCATAACTGTTTGAATGTACTCCCCATATACCCATCTTGCGGAACAGTGAAAACTTCACCTGAATTTTCACCATCTACAAGAATGATGTTATCTCCGGCATAGACAAATTTTCCTTTCTCTACAGTGGTAGCAGATGATTTACCACGTAGGTATTTTGCATCCAGACAGATGCCCTTTCCGTTTCTTTTTTCACCGTCTATCAGTTGGCATATATCTTTCAAACGTAGCACAGACCAATTGTTAGGATATTCAAAAGGAAGCTCAATCTCAACGGTTTGCGCATTTATCCTCTCATAATACTTGTTATCGTCACCACGGAAGATAATGGAATCGGTTAAAGCAGACTTTTTAAGTTTGCCTTCTTTGACAAGTTGCAATTTCTCTTGCCGTATTGGTTCAAGTAATTCTTGGGCTGTACCTTCCTCTGTAATCTGTGGAACTAATTTACCTTGTATTGCCTCTTGAAGAATGGACTTTTTTAAACTATGCCATATTTCTTTATTTATTTGGTTGAGTCTATTTTGACTATTTCCATATTGATAAATATATGGGTATAACTGATTTAATTTTGTAACAATGCGTAGTTGTTCTTCTTGTGGTGGAATAGGTAACAAGCAGTGCTTAATAATGAGTTGATTTATGTTGGGATCTTTTCTTGAACCTGCTGCAAAATCCATCCAAAATGGTCTTTGATATTCAATAAAAGTATGGATGTAATCCATATTACAAAATCCATTAGGCTGGATGGCACATACAGATTGGTTTATAGTTGTATCAAAATGCAAGATACAGTGTTTGCCTATTGTCCCAGCACCACCATACATTGCAACACACACTGAGGTTTGGGGTAAAATAGAAAGATTGTAGTCTATAATTGCTTTCGAGGTTATTTGTATTTCGGTTTTGTTCAAAATTCCATTGTTCAAGTCTGTTGTACGTACCCAATTGATATTGCCATTTTTATAATAATCTGGATTCCTACTTAATGGCGTAGAACCACTTGTTGTTTCAAAAATATTGCCAATTCTTTCCCATTGCCACCCATTTGGAATCTCAAACGGAATCTCCTCATCGATGCACTTCACCTCTCCGGTAGCGAGAAACTTCTCATAATAGGAATTATCGTCACCACGGTAAATGATAGATTCGTTTTTGTCTTTTTTGATTTTCTTTTCCTTGACCAGTCGGGCTTTTTCAGCTCTGATACGTTCAAGAAGTACCGATGCCGGTTCGTCATTAGGGTCTTGCGGTACAAGTTTTCCCTGTATCGCCCACTGGAGTATGCTGTTTTTTAATTGTTTTCCGTTCATCTTATTCTAACTGATTTAGAAGTTTTCGTCTTTTTGTTTTTCATTCAGATAGAACTGATATAACTTTTTCCCTATCTTATCTTTTTTGAAAGTACGTTCATGATTCATAGGAGTCATAGACAAACGAATTTTTGCCACACCTTCATTCAAAATTTCAAACTGCTGTGGAGTAATTCTAAATTGAGCAGTAGAACTAATTTCTGTGATTGGTATTACAATATTTCCACTTATAACACCAGCAGATTGACTTCCATTCCCAATCACAGTTCCTCTTAGTTCAAGATATTTACCTGTGAATGTTCTAATTTTCATGGTTGGTTTAGTGAGGAAATTCATTCTGTCTGAACGTACTGTGGCTACTATAGAATAAATGGTGTCTTGCTTAGCCACACTGTATTTCATATTGCAACCTTCAGCTGCGAGTGCTTTATAAGTATAACCTACTGTTTGTGCTTTAGCGTTAATTCCTAAAATAATACAGAACAGTAATAAGATAATTTTTATAGTTTTCATATTTAATCTTTTTCGTAATCCTCCCCTTGTATTCCTAACTCTCCTTTGCTCATGGCATTGGCAATATCTATTTTCAGTTCTTCGTCATAATCTTTACTTGTCAAAAAGCTATTGACGATGCGTAGCAGCAAATCTTGGTTGATATTCGATGCTGCCACATGATAAATGATAGATTCCAATGTACGCATACAGATGCAAGCGTGCCAGTAGTAATTATTCTTGTGTAAGAAGTAAGCTCCCAAAGTCAGCGCAATACGCTTATTCCCATCATTGAAGAAATGCCCAGAACAGAATCTATACATCAGATAGGTCAGTTTCTCTGCAAAGGTCGGATAGTATAAATCATTTTGTACAAAATCCAATGTAGCACGAATGCCACCTTCATCACGCACTCCTTCAAAGCCACCATCGCTAGCATCAATCATTTTGCCATAGATGGTTAAGGCTTCATCGTAGTCTATATAAACAATTTCCTCACTCATCTTCTGCCTGCTTTAAGCGTTTAAGCACATCTTTATTGTCCGCTAAGATACGGTCAAAATCAATAGACTGGTCACCGATGAATCGTTCAAACTCTTCAGGAGTAACAGCTTGCAGATAATCTGCTATATTACCATGATACGCATCCCGGAAACTGAAATCCCTTGAAGCCATTTTGGTTCTGGCATCATTTAAATAAGGTTTCTGCATCGGATGTTCGGCAAGTTCATTCACAATGCGCTCTACCTCGTCAATGGTAAGTAACCTGCCACCATTTTCTTTAAACCGTTCACTGAGAGCTGCCCCCACACCGTTTTCAAAAGAAGAAATAACCAATAAAACCTCTGAATACAGCGTGTGTCGAACATTGTCTTTGGAATCCAACTTCAATACTTCCCGATACTCCTTAGCATTCTCCTTGAATACAGCCTTATATATAAAGTCTGTAATTTGAGGATATTTGTATGTGGGATGTCCGTCCACATATTGATTGATGGCAGAAGTGAGATTCTTGCGATAGTTTTCTTCTGTGATTGCAGCAGGAAGATAATGTACATCTCTGCGGTTTATGTATTTTGTTCCGCCACCCGTCTTTTCATTGATGGTGGTAATCACGAAATCCAAGATAAGGCTACGTACTTTTTTTGCTTTCTCACTCTCTGTAAGCAACATACCTATATCCAAGAATGAGCGGAAATTAAACAATCCAAGTTGGGTCGTTTTGCTCCCGACATTTATGACGGGAGCAAATTGTAACTTTAACTCTTTCAGATGTTTACCTTTACATAAAACATAACCGTTAGCTGCTAATTCATCTGAATGTTTTTCCAAATAGCGTTCTATGGTTCGTTCTTCTACTTCGTAGAAATCGGCAACCATTTTTTTTGTAAAGCGATACTCTCCCTCAAAGAGCATTCCTTCAATGTCAAGATGCTCCTGTACTTTGCTGACCGCAAAACGGTTGTTAAGTACATTTTGTCTTTCTATGTTTGAGATGGTCAAATCTTTCATATCACTTCACAATTATCAGTTACACGATTTTATGTCAATGCCGAGAATCTTTTGAATTTCGGAAAGCGTTTTGTCTATTTCATGGTCGAGCGCAGCACGTTTTTCAAAATATTGTTTGAGCAGTTCTGCTGGAGGGAGTATTTCTTCTTCCTCTTTCGGGAACTTACATTGATCAAAATTGCAATCCAAGTCTATCAATTGTTGGGCAGTGAACACACGGCTCTTTTCACCCACTTCGTCACTGATAATTTCTTTCCTGTCTTTCCACCATTCCTGAATAGGTAGGGTATGCTCCACCTTCATTGGTTTGGTCTTTGAGAAGTGTTTGTACCCTTCCGGCATATCAAGACGATAGAACCATGTTTCTTTGGTCTTGAATCCTTCTTCGCAACCTTCGGCTTCTTCATTATTAAAGAAAAGGATGTTGGTTGCAATAGATGTGTATGGAGAGAATATAGAACCCGGCAAACGGATGATTGTATGTAGATTGAACTTGCGAAGGAGATTTTCTTTAAGTGCAAGTTTTGCTCCATCCGTACCAAATAAGAAACCATCAGGGATAATCACACCGCACCGTCCACCAGCTTTGAGGCGATACATGATAAGGGCGATAAACAAATCCGCAGTTTCACTTGAACGGTACTGTACTGGGAAGTTGCTTTTTACGCTGTCTTCCGTGCTACCACCATACGGAGGATTCATGCCGATAACATCAACCTTGTCGCTTTCCTTGAAATCAGTAACATTCGTTCCAAGCGAATCACAGTTGGTTATGTTGGGAGCTTCAATATCATGGAGCAGCAGGTTTGTGATGCTCAAAAGGTAGGGCAACGGTTTCCATTCCTGACCTACAACGGCATTTTGCAGTTTTTCTCCATCTGCCGCAGAGCCAATATTCCTGCCCATATATTTAAGTGCCGAGGTGAGGAAGCCTCCCGTTCCACTGGTGAAGTCGCCAAAGGTTTCGCCCAATTTCGGGTCGAGCATCATCACAATAAAATCAGTCAATGCACGTGGTGTGTAGAACTCTCCGGCATTTCCTGCCGATTGCAGATCTTTCAAAATTCCCTCATAAATATCTCCGAATGTGTGACGGTCGTCAGCATCGTCAAATTCGATTTCGTTTACAATGTTGACCACTTGGCGCAGAAGCGTTCCATTCTTCATATACTGGTTCAAGTCTGCAAATGTTTCTTGAACAATGCTTTTAGCTCTTGGGGTATTGGCATCTATCGGGAGATTCTTCAAGGTAGGAAACAGTTTCTCATTGACGAAAGAGAGTAGGGCTTCTCCAGTCAATGCTTCACCGTCTTTTTTATCTATTGCCCAGTTACGCCAACGCAAATCCTCGGGGATAATGGACTTGTATTTCTCATCTTTCCATTCCCATGTTTCTTCTTGTGTGTCATAGACTTTCAAGAAGAACATCCAAGTCATTTGTTCAATTCTTTGTGCGTCACCATTGATACCTGCGTCTTGACGCATGATATTCTGGATTCGCTTTATGATATTATTTACTGCCATTTTTAAGCTGATTTATATATTTGATATTCCAATTCTCTGATGGCTTGTTCAAAAGCGACTTTGCCACCAAATAGTTTTATGATTTTAGTTGGTTTCCCTATGCTGTTGAATGGAGGAATCTCCAAAATATTTGCCTTTTCAAAGTCAAGAATACCATTCTCCGCATATTTGTCAAGAAGAGCCTCCAATACTTCACGAGCCTTGCCTTCGTACTTTCCGAAGTAGTTACGTTTCTTTACATTGTTAGCCCTTTCTTTCCTCGTCAATGGTGGTTGGTCAAATGCAACGTGACATATCACATCGAAGATATCGGCATCTTTCAATGCCGGATTTGCTTCACGTACTGCGTCTATCAAGATGGCATATTCCTTTAACTCATCCATAACCGCCTGTTTGCGTTCTGCTTCAGTCCACGTTTGTACGAAATCATCCAAACTTTGATAGTGTCGCAACAGTTGCTTTCTCGCAAAGGACTGAACGCTTTCCGTTCTCATGGTTTTGCCATCCTCTCCCAAAACAGATACTATCTCATGAGCAATACGAATATCCTTTCCATTGATAAGATACTTTTCACGAGGTTCGTGAGCTGTTGGAGGATTTGAGGGAACAGGCGGATATGGCTTCGGCTTTTTTTCACCGCCTTTGGGTGGTTCAGGGTCGCCGTCAAATGACGGGTCTTTGAATTTTGCGGTAGCATTGCGGAAGTCGAGGATTTCCAGATGCCACTTGCCTTTGTCTTTTCTAAGTCGTGTACCACGCCCGATGATTTGCTTAAATTCCGTCATAGAGCCAATTTCTTTATCAATGACGATTAAGCCACAAGTTTTGCAGTCCACTCCTGTAGATAGAAGTTCGGAGGTAGTAACAATTACCGGATAAGGTTCGTCAACACTGATAAAGTTGTCTAACTGCTTCTTCCCCTCTTTGTCCTCTCCGACAATGCGTGTTACGTAGTAAGGAGATTTTTTACATAAATCGCTATTCATGTTGATAAGCAGTGTTCGCATTTCGGCGGCTTCCTCAATATCTGAACAGAACACGATTGTCTTTGTCATACGACCGATGTCGTATAACATTTGGGTAATCCTGTGTGCTACTACTTTACGCCTTAACTTAATGGCAAGGTCACGACCTATATTCTGTCTTTGATATAATTTCTGTTCAATCTCCTTTCCTAACAAATCTATTTCACCTTCATCGGGAGTCCAGCCCTGCAAATCAACGTTGATGAAGTCGGCAGTAACCCGATATGGAGCCAAGAAACCATCTTGGATTCCTTGAAGAAGGGAATAGGTATATACCGGCTCTCCGAAATAATCCAAGTTGTTTGCTCCTTCATCAGCTTTCGGGGTAGCAGTCATACCGATTTGGGTAGCCGAGCTGAAATACTCCAATACTTTGCGCCATGCAGAATCGTCTTTTGCGCTACCACGATGGCACTCGTCAACGATAATCAAATCAAAGAAGTTTGGCTGCACCTCCAAAAACGGATCTGGCTTGCCCTCTTTTCCAACCAGTTGGTGGTATAACGCCATATATACCTCGTATGAGGAGTCAATTTTCTCTTCGCCTTCCCCAACAGAAGTTATCTTAGTCATAAACTTCTTGAAAGGTTTGAAGTCTTGCACCATTGTTTGGTCAATGAGGATATTTCGGTCTGCAAGATAAAGAATCTTTTTCTTTGCTCCGCTTTTATGGAGACGATGGATAATCTGGAAAGCAGTGAAAGTCTTACCAGTACCGGTAGCCATTACGACAAGTACACGCTGTTGTCCTCTTGCAATGGCTTCCACTGTACGGTCAACCGCTATACGTTGGTAATATCTTGGCTCATGGCTATGGGCATCATAATAAAACGGTGTTTCTATTATGTTAAGTTCATCCGATGTATAGTTCTTGGATGCAAGATAACGATTGTATAATTCCTCTTCTGTCGGGAAATTCTCTAATTTGATTTCGGTTTCTTTCCCTGTGATAAAGTCATGTTCCAAGAAAGCATCACCATTACTGGAGTACGCAAATTTCAAGTCAAGGATTTGGGCATAATCCATAGCTTGTTGAATACCACCCCCAACGGCATGTTTGTTATCTTTAGCTTCTACCACTGCAATGGGCTTACCATTATGGTATAATAGATAATCAGCCTTTTTGCCCTCTGCTACTGAATGTTGGTTGCCAACAACAAGTACTCGACCATCCGTGAAATAATACTCTTCACGCATATTTACGCTTACAGCCCAGCCCTTTTGTTGGAGTGCAGGGGTAATGAACAAGGTGCGTATCTCTTGTTCTTTGAGTTCTTTCTTGTTTACTTCCATGATAATAAATTGTTTTAAGATTTATTACTGCTAACAATCAAATCTTTCACATCAATATCAAGAACATTAGCTATATCATTAAGGGTTTTGAGGTCTGGTTGAACAGAATTACTACACCATTTACTCACAGTGCAATTGGATTTACCAATCTGTTCTGCAAGCCATTTTCCTGTTTTTTGTTGTTCTGCAAGTACGACTTTTAGTCTGTTCAAATTAGCCATGAGGTAAAACGTTTTAATTCAAGAGCAAATTTATATAAATACTCTGATAACATAAGCAACTTCCGATAATAATTATTATTTGGAAGCGAAAAAATGGCTTAGATACCGTATTTCGACAGGATATTTTCGTCAATTTCAATTTTATGCCGACCTGTTGTAGTTCGCAGATTCTTTCTTACGGTGTCAAACGTGGAGTTAGTGAACCATTCGGCAAATGTCGCTATCACAAATGATGTAGTTACATCTCCACCTATATTATATTGGAAAGCGATGTTCCAAGCAAAGTTCTTTAAAGAGATTTGTGTGAGCGAACTATGTTTCTTAATATGAATCTCGGTCATGGAAAGCACTTGACGATTAGTCACAAAATAGCGGACAGATTCGCAAATTTGGAAAATCTCTGTTTCGTCCAAATCAAAACGCTTGAATGTGTCTCGTGTATATTTCAGGATAGCATTTAATTTCTCGTCTTCTTCTCTTTCTTTTTGTTGCTTGTATTGTTGTTGCTCATGCTGGTATTCATAATGGAATAATTCCATACGCCTTTTTTGTACTTCTACACAATCTTGGGTATGTAAGGATGCAACAGCCGAAGTCTTTTTATCTGTCACTTCATCGGCTAATGCCAAATGTGACAAAGGAGTTTCTATAATGTATCTTGCTATAGAGATGCAAAGATGATATAGAAGTTTCAGTATCACATATCCGACAGCCATAACGAACGGAAGCAAACTCATTCGTATGCTAAGCATATTGCATATTTGAAATGCAATCATTGAAGCCAGCAACACCGCAATGACCTCTATTGTCAAAGAATGGAGTATATATTGTTTTTGCTTCATGCCTATTGTTTTTTATTTAGCAATGCAAAGGTATAACACTTTTTCATAAAAAACGAAAGGAAAAAATAGATACAGTTTTGCAAATCAATAGCTTATGAAAAGAAAAGCATAATAAGAGAAAATATCGAAGACTATCTGAAAACAAGAGAAAATAGAAATCGTCAAAAACAGTATAGTTAAACTAAGTTAAAGTTTTTTTGCGGTAGCTTTTCTATTCTCGCTAAGGCTGAAATATAGAGTAAACGAAGTAAAGTAATCATATTTGTACCAAGTTGTATATAATACACTGATATACAGTAGTAATTATCTTTGAGGAAGTGAAGTAAGTTGCAATAGGTGATTTTATAGAAAAAAGAGGCGTGTAATCCATTAAGTTGCACGCCTCTTGTGTTTTTGAATTTCAAGTCAGTCTTATATACTTATTTTTCAGTTTGAGGATTAATGACAATGCGCCAATAGCCACCAAAGTTCGCACCTTCACGAGATAAGATACCCATAGACCGCAATTTTGCAATTTGTTTTTCTACGGCACGAGAACTTATACCAATCTTGTAAGCCATAGTTTCGGCTGACATAGAAGAATCGGAAATGACGAAATCGATAATCTTCTGTGCTGTCTTTCCTATGTTTTTAGGGGCATCTGTGCTCTCTCCGAACCTTATCTCCGAACTTTTGTCGTTTACACCGAACATTTTCGCATTTACACCGAACTTTTCGACCGAACTTTCTTCGTTTGCAGGATACTTTTTGAGGGGACTGTTTACCCTTTCGGCCACTTCTTCTACGGGTATTCTTTCGTTCTTTCCCCAATTCAGATTATAGAAATGTAGTGAAGAAAGAAGATGCTTCCGTATTGGCAAAAGCCGACACGGATTTAAGCCATGACTTCACTTTCTTACGTCCCAACATTTCCTTGAAATCATAAGCTGAACATTCCGTTATCAATGTATTGTTGCGTATCTGCATCGTTTTCTTTTTGTTGTTCGGGTATAACTCTCTAATATAGTTTACAAAGGTAAGGATAAAACCGAGGAATTGGTTAACCCCCTCGTTCCCTTTTGATCTTCATGCATTTACATTACGTAGTTTATAACAGTTATTTTATCTTTTCTTTATAACACTATTCACTACCCGTATAGAGGAAACCAGTTTATTGGTGGAAGTAAATACGTCCACATTCCACACATGGGATGAACGCCCTTTATGAACGATGGTTGCCACTGCCCTTACGGTATCTCCTTCGTGTGCAGAAGAAATATGATTTCCGCTGACTTGCATTCCCACGACAATCTCATCAGATTCGCAGATAATCATGGAGCCGAGCCCGGCAACGGTTTCTGCCAAGGCAAGGGTGGCACCGCCATGCAGAATGCCGAAGGGTTGGCGGGTACGGTAGTCGACCGGCATGGTTGCTTCTACGCGCTCATCCGAAGCGTATGTGTATTGAATGCCCAAGTTTCCCATCAATGCGTGTCGTGCCCGTTCGTTCAGTAAATCAAGAGGCACCTCTGCTGCACGCACTTCTGCCAATATTAGTTTTTCTACGGCCAGGGCCACTCCATCTTCTTCATTCGATGCAGTCACATAGTCTGCACAGACCTTTACAGAATCTTGTGAATGTCCCATAGCTACCCCCATGCCGGCCAATTGGAGCATGGTCACATCGCATACGCCATCTCCAACGGCAATGACTTCTTCCCGTGTTACTCCCAAATGCTCTAATAGGGCGCCTAACGTATTCGCTTTATTGACTCCGCAGGGCACCACCTCTAAAAAGTAAGGCTCGGAACGGAAAGCATCCAGAGTACCTGCCAGGCGTTTTTCCCAATGTTGTTCCAGCCCTATCAGAGCTTTTTCCTTGTCACTCACCAGCATGCACTTGCAAGGTGCGAAGTCTATGGCAGTAGAGAATTCATCTTCCCTGATTATCTTCAAATTGTTTAGCAGGGCTTCATTCTTTATATATTCATTGTCCGGACTATCCGTAATGAGGGTATCATCGTGGTAGGTGAAGATGGCAAAGCCGTTCTTGCGGGCTTTCTTTTCCAGATAAGGCAGCATTTCCGGATTGATGCGTCGTTCAAACAATATTTCTCCGTTCTGTGCTTTTATTATCTGGCAACCGTTATAGGAGAGAACAAACCCTCCATAATTGCCGAGTTCGAGGGTTTTGGCCAGTGGCATCAGTCCATAAGTCGGCCTACCGGATGCCAAAACTATGCGCACTCCCATTTGCTGGACCTTTAGCAGAGCAGCTAATGTCCTTTTACTAATTTCTCTTTCATCATTGAGTAGCGTTCCATCTACATCAAGAACCAATAACTTATATTTCATGGCAACTCGATTTTGGGGTTATTATGTTACAAAGTTAAAAAAATGACTGTTAAAACGGTAATATTCGTTTTATTGTTTACTGAAACTTCTTTTATTTATCCTATCTTTGTCCACGTTTTGTTCCGCGTTCTCTATCCGGAGAAGCGGATGAAAAGGGAATCGGGTGAAAGTCCCGAACAGTCCCGCTGCTGTGAGTTCCATGCTCGGTGTATCATACTTGTGCCACTGTTCTTCGGAAAGAACGGGAAGGCGATGTACCGGGAACGAGTCAGAAGACCTGCAAAACAAAGTCGAAAAATTGTCCATTCGAGGAAAGTGGGCAGTGCGCAAATGGTTTAAGATAATCTTCATTTATTCTATGTCAGGAAGGACTAAGGTATTACTGGTCTGTGCTGTTTCATTGGGTGCAAGTATACTCCGGCTCTCTGCCCAGGAGGTGGGGGGAGATACGATTACGGGGAAAGTGCATCAGATAGAGAAAGTGACAGTGACAGCACGCAGGTCGCCCAATAAAGTGACTTCTGCCGTACCCATACAGACAATGTCACGGCAGGATATCAGCCAGCTGGGAATACAGAATATGGCAGATGCTGTACGCCGTTTTGCCGGAGCCAATGTAAAGGACTATGGAGGCATTGGAGGACTGAAAACGGTTTCCATACGCAATATGGGAGCAGCCCATACAGCTGTCAGTTATGACGGGGTGGCGGTGAGCAATTGTCAGGCAGGGCAGATAGATATCGGGCGTTTTTCGCTGGACAATGTTTCCATGCTTTCGCTCGCCATCGGGCAGTCAGAGGACTTGTTACAGTCCGCCCGCTTGTATGCGTCGGCCGGTGTGCTGGGCATAGAGACGGAAAAACCTCATTTTGATGACGGGCGCAATGCCGCTTTTCAGGCACGGGTGCGCGGAGGGTCGTTCGGCATGGTCAGCCCCTCGCTGCGCTGGTGGCAGAAACTGGGCTGCCGTACACGCGTGGCGGTAGATGCCGGTTATATGAGGGCGGACGGTAATTACCCTTTTACGCTGGTCAATGGGAAATACGTGACGGAAGAGAAACGTAACAACTCTGGCATCTATTCCTGGCAGGGCGAAGCTACCTTTTATCATACTTTCAAGGATGACAGCGAACTGGATGTGAAGGGTTACTACTTCTATTCCCGCCGGGGACTTCCAGGGGCGGTTACGCTCTATAATCCCCTTTCCGATGAAACGCTTTGGGATGAGAATACTTTTGTGCAGGCACGTTATAGGAAGCATTTTTCGCCCCGGTGGAGTTTGCAGGCACAGGCAAAGTATAATCATAGCTGGAACAAATATAAGGATGAGGGCAAGGAATATACCGACGGATATTATCGGGAAAATCACCGGCAAGACGAATATTATATTTCCGCGACCGTTCTCTACCGTCCTTTGGAAGCTTTGACCCTTTCGTTGGCGCAGGATGGGGTGATAAACAAGTTGCGCAACAGTTTGCCGGAATGTCCTTTCCCCACAAGATATACTTCCATCAGTGCCTTCAATGCACGCTACCGGCAAGGATGGCTCACGGCCACGGCCTCGCTGGTGCATACTGCCACTTCGGAGCATGCCGAGAAAGGTACGGTCCCCGATGACTTCCATCGCTTTGCCCCCTCTTTATCAGTCAGTATGCAGCCTTGGCAGGACGAGTCGCTGTATTTCCGGTTGATGTATAAGAGTACGTTCCGTCTGCCCACTTTCAACGACCTCTATTACTACCGGCTGGGCAACCGTAATCTGCGACCCGAGAAGGCAGACGAATATAATGTCGGTATCACATGGAGCAAATCCGGATTGTCTGTGTTCGACTATATCTCCGTTACGCTCGACGGTTACTATAATGATGTGACGGATAAGATTGTGGCTTTTCCCACCACCTATGCGTGGAAGATGGCGAACTACGGCAAGGTGCATGCCGCAGGTGTGGATGCCACTTTGGCGGCAACCGTTCCATTGACGGAGAAAATAAGACTGATTATGTCGGGCGGATATACATGGCAAAAGGCCATTGACCTGACCGATTCCGACGCGAAGAACTATAAGGACCAATTGCCTTATACTCCTCTTCATAGCGGAAATGCGTCCGCCATTGTAGAAACGCCGTGGGTGAATCTGGGCTACTCGGCGGTAGGAGTGGGAAAGCGTTACTATTTGTCGCAGAACATTCCAGAGAATGAGATTGAGGGCTATCTGGAGCATACGATGAGCCTCTCTCATGAGTTTGCTTTGGGCGGTTGCCGGCTTCTGTTGCAGGCCGAGATTATAAATCTGACCGATGAACAGTATGACGTGATAAAATATTATCCTATGCCGGGCCGTTCGTGGCGGTTGACGGGTACTTTCAAGTTTTGAATAATCTATTTATGAACAACAAAAACTAATTATAAACAATAACAACTGTAATTATGAAAGTAAGAAGTTTATTATTCGGTATGCTCTGCATGCTTGCTTTGGGTGCCTCTTTGGCATCTTGTAGTGACGACGATGACGATTCTCTGGATGACGGCGGGTCGAAGGTGACACTGCCGCAGGCGCGTGTCTATATTCTGAATGAGGGTGGTTGGGGAGCTAATAACGCAAGACTTGCCTTTTATGCACCCAATAAGGATGCGGATTTCATCAGTGATATTTACCAGACTCAAAACAACGCCAAGTTGGGTGACCTTGGTCAGAGTATGATTGAGTATGAAGATGAAATATATATAGCTGTAAGTGGTTCCAATTATCTGACTAAGCTGAATGCTGCGGGTGTGGAGTTGAAACGTGTTTCGTTTGTAGACGACAACGACCTCAGTGCAGGCATTCGTTATATCGATGCTGAGGATGGATATATCTATGCTTCCTTCTACGGAGGAGCTGTAGCTAAAATCAATGCGAAAACGTTGGAGGTAGTGGATAAATTGACCGGACTTGGCGACAATCTGGAAGGTGTGGCAATCTGCGAGGATATGCTTTATGTGGCGAATAGCTGTACTGCTGATTGGAGCACTTATCACAATGACGTAAAGGTGATAGATTTGCGTACTTTCAAGTTGAAAGAGACGTTGACGGTAGGTTTGAACCCCAATGCTTTGGTTGAAGAGGATGATAAGGTTTTTTTGATTTCATGGGGTAATTATGTTGATATTGGCTATTCATTACAGATGATAGACCCTGCTGCCAACAATAAGGTGACGGAATTAGGCAGTGCCACCCGTATGTGTGCTACTGATGATATTCTCTATTTGACTTATTCAAATTACACCAATCCTACCGCTTCTTTTTTTACTTATAATATAAAGACTGGAAAGATGGATGAAGCTTCTTTCTTGAAGGATATACCGGAAAAGTTGAAAACTTCTACGATTTATATGTTGGAAGTAAATGATAATAACGGTGATTTCTATATTGGTACTTCTGAATATACCACGAACGGCACCATTTATCGTTTCAAGAAAGACGGTACCTTTATAGAGCAGTTCGATGCAGGAGGTATGAATCCTAATTCTGCTATCTTCTTCAATTAATATCAATGAAAAGAAATAGTTTACTTATCTGTCTGTTCGCAGTCTTGTTTCTTTCCTCCTGTGGGGGAAGGAGCAAGACTGCCTCTGCTTTGGCCAACGGTGACACCATTCCCTTACGTTATGCAGAGAATCTTACCTTAATGTCCTATCCCGGCTATACCCTTGCCACCTTGCGCAATCCTTGGGATACGTTGCACACGCTACATACCTATATACTGGTCCCGAAAGACCGCGAACTCCCGGCACATCTTCCGGCAGGTACTGTGGTACGTACCCCACTCTCCAAATCAGTCATCTACTCTTCCGTCCACTGCGGACTGATGGATAATCTGGGTGTGTTTGGTAGCATCGGCGGTGTCTGTGACTTGAAGTACATCAAACTACTCGCCGTGCACGAAGCCTGCCGCCGGGGTGCCATCGCCGATTGTGGCGACGGTATGAATCCCGATATGGAGCGCATCATCGACCTGCATCCCGATGCCATCCTTCTGTCTCCGTTCGAGAACAGTGGCGGTTATGGCCGTATCGAGAAACTGGATATTCCCATCATCGAATGTGCCGACTACATGGAAACCTCCGCTTTGGGACGTGCCGAGTGGATGCGTTTCTACGGACTGCTCTTCGGGGTTGCGCCACAAGCCGACAGCCTTTTTGCTGAAGTGGACAGTTGTTACCAACGCCTCAAGATGCGTGCGCAACTTTCATCCACCTCGTTCTCCGTTGTCAGTGAGTTGAAAAGCGGCTCGGCATGGTACGTGCCGGGAGGGCGTAGCACCATAGGAAGGCTTTTTCAGGATGCTTGCGGGCGTTACGCCTTTGCCGATGATACCCACAGCGGTTCTGTTCCTCTGGCTTTCGAGACCGTTTTCGACAAGGCGGGCGATGCCGACGTTTGGCTGGTGAAGTACAACCGCGACCACGACATGAGCTATGCTGATTTGGAGGCGGATTATATCGGCTACACCGGTTTTAAGGCTTTCAAGACCCGGAATGTCTATGGTTGTAATACGGCGAAAGTTCCTTTCTACGAGGAGACTCCGTTCCGTCCCGATTATTTGTTATCCGATCTGATACAGATTCTGCATCCCGAAATAGGAGATTTGGGAGGCTTGCGCTATTTTTGCAGACTGAAGGAGTGATGAACACAGAGATACGGAACTTTTGTGAAAGTAATAGAAAACTCTGTGCCTCCGTGTCTCTGTGTGCTAAATAATGTAACTATGAGTAAAGGCTGGAAATATGGTATCGGGTTGGGAGTAGTAATCTTATTGCTTTTTGCGGGCAATCTGCTGGTGGGGTCGGTTTCGATTCCGCCTGCCGATGTTTTCCGTATCCTGCTCGGTGGAGAGGGGGAGAAGGCAAGCTGGAGCTTCATCCTTTGGGAATCCCGTTTGCCCCAAGCGCTGACGGCGCTGCTTTGCGGTGGCGCATTGGCTGTCTGCGGACTGATGTTGCAGACGGCTTTCAAGAATCCGCTGGCAGGACCATCCATTCTGGGCATCAACGCCGGGGCAAGTCTGGGAGTGGCCTTCGTCATGCTGCTGTTTGGCGGCAGCATCACGGCAGGGGTGTTCAGTCTGTCCGGCTTCTTCTCCGTACTGCTTGGCGCATTTATCGGAGCCATGCTGATTATGGTACTTATCCTTTTCTTTTCCACGCTGATAAAGAGCAATATCATGCTGCTGATAACGGGTATCATGATAGGCTACATCGCTTCTTCGGCCATTGCCCTGCTGAACTTCTTTGCTACGGCAGAGGGGGTGCAGTCCTATATGATATGGGGGCTGGGCAACTTCGGTGGAGTTTCCCTACAGCAGATGCCGGCCTTTGCGCTGGTCACCATTGTGGGACTGTTCGGCTCATTATTGTTGATAAAGCCCCTGAACGCCTTGTTGCTGGGAGAGCGCTATGCCGAAAATCTAGGTGTCAATATCCGCCGTGTGCGCAACTGGCTTTTGATTATCACCGGGCTCTTGACGGCTGTCACCACCGCCTTCTGTGGTCCGGTCGCCTTTATTGGCCTGGCCGTGCCGCATGTGGCCCGCATGATATTGGGGACAACCAATCACAATTCCCTATTGCCGGTCACCATCCTGAGTGGCGGTGCAGTGGCACTGCTTTGCAATCTGATTTGCGTCTTGCCCGGCGAAGCGGGTATTATCCCCTTGAATGCCGTCACGCCCATTATCGGTGCGCCGGTCATCATCTACGTTATTCTGAGCCAGCGGAAGCCCCAACAATTCAACTAAGCTATTGCCAACAGTTTGACAAGGTTTTGCCTTACTATTGGCAAGACTTTGCCACCGCGTTGGCAAACTTTTGCCATAGGCATGGCAAAGTTTTGCCAAACCTATGGCAATGTCTTGGCAAAATTTCTCTCTGATTATCAACGTACTACTTTTTTGGTGTTTTTCTCTCCATTCCATAGGGTTTTATCTTTCTCACCGCTCTTATTAATAGAAACCCCTTAAAAACATGCCTTATGAAAAACTTTGTAGGATTTACACTTGGGTGTTTGTTTGCATTCTTATCTTCGGGTATCACCCCGTTGATGGCGCAGGACGCGGCAGTGAACGAGCTCGTCATCACCGGTACGGTCAAGAATAAGGACAGCAGGAAGAAACTCGAAAACGTGAACGTCTCTGTTGTCGGCAACAATATCGGAACGGTGACCAATGCCGACGGCACATTCTCCTTGAAAGTAGCGGAAGCGGAAGCTTTCCGTGGACTGGAAGTCTCCCATATCGGCTATCTCACTACACACCTCTCTCTGGAAGAACTTGAAAAAACGGGCGGGCTGACCATCTGGATGATACCGGCTCCCAATCTTTTGAGCGAGATTGTGGTCTATGGCAATAATCCCCGCGTCATAGTGGAAGAGGCCATCAAGAAAATTCCAGTAAACTATTCTGGCAATGACAACATGCTGACCGCCTTCTATCGGGAAACCGTGCAGAAGCGCCGCCGCTATATCAGCGTGTCCGAGGCAGTGATGGATGTCTATAAGACGGATTATAACTCCCGCGATGTGGACCGCGACAAGGTGCAGCTGCTGAAAGGCCGCCGCCTGCTGAGCCAAAAGCAGAGTGACACGCTGGCTGTGAAAGTGGTGGGAGGCCCCAATTTGTCCCTTTATCTGGACATTGTGAAGAATGGCGATGCGCTGTTGAGCACGGACAATCTGGACTATTATGAATTCCGTATGGAGGACCCCGTCAATTTGGATAACCGCATGCAGTATGTGGTCAGCTTCCGTCCGCGGGTCAGCCTGATGTATGCCTTGTTCATCGGGAAACTGTATATAGACTACGAACGGCTCTCCTTTACACGTGCCGAGTTTGGCCTGGACATGGCAAACCGGGTGAAGGCAGTGGAGGCCATTCTGCATAAGAAGCCCGTCGGCTTGCGGTTCCGCCCGCAGGAAGTCGCCTATCTGGTGACCTACAAGCAGCAGGGGACCAAGACTTACCTGAACTATATACGGAATGTCATCCGCTTTAAATGCGACTGGAAAAAAAGACTGTTCTCCTCCAGCTACACCGCTTTCTCTGAAATGGTGGTGACCGACAGGACGGAAAGCCCTCTCTCTGGCATCTCCAACAAGAACACCTTCAAACGGAAGCAGGTATTCTACGACCTGGTGGATGAGTATTGGAACGAAGACTTCTGGAGGAACTACAATATCATAGAACCTACGGAATCCCTGGAGAATGCAGTCAATAAATTGCGGAAACAATCCAATTGATTATCTGATAGTTTTCCTTATATTTGGAGCAACCGAGAAAAAACACCGTGTATGCTGGACGAACTGATGATACTGGCCAGAATAAAGGAGGGCGATATAAAGGCGTTCGAAGGAATCTTCCGCCGGTATTATTCCCCTCTTTGCTGGTATGCTGCGGGCATCACGGGTGATACGGCGTCTGCCGAGGAAATTGTGGAGGAGCTGTTCTACGTGCTGTGGAAGAACCGGGAGCGGTTACAAGTATTCCAGTCCGTGAAAAGCTATCTCTACCGTTCTGTGAGGAATGAAGCCGTGCAGTTTTGTGAGCATCAGGAGGTCAAGGAGCGCTATCGGGCATCTGTCCGTACGGAGTCCGGGCCGGGCTATTCGTCCGACCCCCACGCGCATTTGGAGTACGAGGAACTCCAGACCCTCATCCGGCATACGCTCGACAAGCAGCCCCGGCGCCGGCAGCAGATTTTCAGGATGCACCGCATGGAGGGGAAGAAATATGCAGAGATTGCCTTGTCGCTTTCGTTGTCCGTCAAGACGGTGGAAGCGGAAATGACCAAGGTACTCCGAACCTTACGAAACGAAATTGATAATTATATCCGGACACAATGATGGAAGTAGATAAAAAGAAGACAAGGACCGACGAGGCATGGGTACGGCTTTATGCCCGCTTCGAAACGGACTGCCTGCTGCCGGCAGATGCGGAACACGCTCCGGCAACGCACCGCAGGCTTTACCTCAAGTGGGGGAGCGTTGCGGCAGCCGTGATTGCCGGAATCGTATGTTTTGCCGCATGGTGGGCCGTACCGGAACAAGGTAGGGACAGTCGTAGCTTGCTGACGGAGGAAAACCGGGAGAAGCCCACACTGGTCAAGACCCTTGAAGACGGTTCGGTGGTATATCTGGCGCAGGAAAGCACGCTGAAGTATCCCGAACATTTTGCGGAAGACAAGCGGGAAGTGAACCTGCAGGGTGAAGCCTTCTTCGATGTGGCAAAGAAACCCGAGCAGGCTTTTACGATTGAGACGGCAAGGGTGCGTGTGGAGGTGCTGGGCACGGCTTTCAATGTCAGGAGCAATGAAGGGGCCCCCTTCAGCTTGTCCGTGAAGCGCGGGAAGGTGAAGGTGCTGCTGAAACAAGAGGAACAGACGGTCTTTGTAGAGGCGGGAGAAACGGTTATCTTGCAGGGGGGCAGTCTGCTCGTCAGCGAGACGGAGAATCCGGAGCTCTTTGACCGCTACACCAGCAACATCCGTTTCAAGGACGAGTGCCTGGAGGATGTGCTGCGTGCCATCAATAAGGAGTCTGCCGGCTGGCAGATAGAAGCCGCGTCGCCAACCCTGGGCAAACGGCGGCTGACGGTCGAATTTTCGAATAACTCCCCGGAGTCTGTGGCCGAGCTGATATGCTGGACGTTCGACTTGAAGTGTACACGTCAGGGCAATAGACTGATATTGTCGGAACGATGAATTCAATGAAATGCTTCATTCTCCATTGTTCACTCTTCATTTTCTTCCTGGCAGGCAGTGCAAGAGCGGACGGAGGCGATGTGCTGGACCGCATCGTCCGGCTGCCTGGAATGAAGGGAACGGTTTATGCGCTGTTGGGGAAAGTCTCGGAGCAGTCCGGCTATCTGTTTATCTATGATAGTAAGGTCATCCATAACGACTCAGTGGTGAGGGTCAGGAAGCAGGAGTGTTCCGTGAGGCAGGCCATTCATAGGATAACCGGCAGCCGGAACCTCGAATTGAAGGTATTAGGCAACCATATATTGATAACACGGGCGGCAGAAAGGAAGAGTATGGAAGAAACGGTACCCCTGCCGCCCCGACCGGCATATTCCACCATTGCCGGAATCCTGCTGGACAAGGAGACGGGAGAGCCCGTCGTCAGTGCGTCGGTCATCGCACAAGGAACCTCACTGGGTAACATTACCAACCAGAACGGTGAATTCCGGCTCAACCTGCCCGACTCGTTGAGGCGCTGCATGCTCTCCTTCTCCCATCTGGGTTATGTGGGGCAAACGGTGGAAGCCTCTGCTTTGGAAGGACGCAGCAATGTTCTGAGCCTTGAGCCGAAAGTCATTTCCTTACAAGAAGTGCTTATCCGCCTGGTGGAGCCTAAAAAGCTGCTTCGCGAGATGATAGAGCACCGGGATAGGAACTGCTCCACTTCTCCGGTCTATCTGACCACCTTCTACCGGGAAGGCGTACAACTGAAGAACAAGTTCCAAAGCCTGACGGAGGCGGTTTTCAAGGTCTACAAATCGCCCACGATGGAGCCCGGACTGAAGGACCAGGTGAAGTTGCTCAAGATGAGCAAGATAGACAACCGGGAGCAGACGGACAGTGTGCTTGCCAAAATCAGCTCCGGGGTGGAGGCGTGTCTGCAGTTGGACATCATGAAGAATCTTCCCGACTTCCTCTTGCTGGAATCCGGCGAGGAACTTTATACCTATACTTCGGGCGACATCGTATCGGTGGACGACCGTACTGCCAACGTCGTCTATTTTGAGCAGAAACGTGGGGTAAAGGAGCCTTTGTTCTGCGGAGAACTCTATATAGACTCGGAGAACAGCGCCTTGCTGCGTGCCCGCTTCGAGATTCATCCCCAGTATGTGAAGGCCGCCACACGGCTTTTCGTGATACGCCAGGCTCCGAAAATCAGGCTGACAACGGAGAAACTTGTCTATACCGTCTCATACAAACCCTGGAACGGTACCTATTATGTCCACCACATCCGTGGCGACCTTTACTTCAAGATGAAGAGAAAACGCATGCTCTTCAGTAATCCCACTCTGTATACCTGGTTCGAGATGGTGACCTGCCGGATTGACGGGGAGAACGTGACGCGCTTCCCGCGTGCGGAACGGCTGCCGGTGCATACCGTCTTCTCTGAAACCGACTTCAAGTATGATGCCGATTTCTGGGGCGACTTCAATGTGATTCCGCTGGAAGAGGAGCTTGGAAAGATTATCGAAAAGGTGTCCCTGAAGATAGAGCAGACGGAAGCTCCGTAAACATGGCCCTCAATCGTTTGCGGTGGTTAGATTGTATATTCTACACTAAAATTATCTCTATTTTGTTTTTTTATTGTAATTTTGCCCCTGGTATTAGTTTAAATTTAAAGATTGTAACTATGAGATTACCTGAGGACCCGGTGATGCTGTACAGCTTCATCAACATGAAACTGCGTGATTTCTATCCTTCGTTGGACGCGCTCTGCGAGGATATGAACGTAGAGAAAGAGGACATTGTACGAAAATTGAAGCTCGTGGGATTTGAGTATAATCCTGTAAAGAACAGATTTTGGTAAATAATGTTTCTGTATAAAACAACTCCCGTTGCTTGTTGTTGTAAAGCGCAAGTTAACGGGAGTTGTTTTGTTATGAAACTATGGGATAAGGCAGAACGTCTTTGGACGAGGGTCAAGAACTGGAAAACAGTACGCGGCTGGCACATCTGGAAGTTGAAGCTGGTGGATGCCCGGCTGTATTTCGTCAGCATGTTCGTCGGTTTGCTGACGGGACTGGTCGCTGTGCCCTATCACTATCTTCTCTATTATCTGTTCCACCTCCGCAGTGTTTTTTTCGCTTCGCATCCGGCCTGGTACTGGCACATTCCACTCTTTCTGTTTTCTTGGGGCATTCTCGTCTTCGTCATGTGGCTCGTGGGGAAAATGCCGCTTATCGGTGGGGGAGGTATTCCGCAGACACGCGGCGTGATTAACGGGCGCATCACTTACCGGCATCCTTTCATCGAGATGGTATCCAAGTTTGTAGGGGGCATTCTGTCCTTCTCGGCGGGGCTGTCTTTGGGGCGCGAAGGGCCTTCCGTGCAGATAGGCTCTTATGTGGGTAGCCTGGTATCCCGCTGGACCCATATCCTGAAAGGCGAACAGAAACAGTTGCTGGCAGCCGGGGCGGGAGCGGGGCTCGCTGCGGCTTTTGCAGCGCCACTGGCTTCCTCGCTCATTGTAATAGAATCCATTGAACGCTTCGATGCCCCTAAGACGGCCATCACTACCTTGCTGGCGGGTGTTGTGGCAGGAGCCGTGGCAAGCATGGTCTTTCCTGTGAATCCTTACCATCTGATAGAAGTAACGGAACCGGTTTTCGCCTTCTTTGTCCAGATGAAGTATTTCTTGATATTGGCGGTGATTGTCTCCGTATGCGGGAAGTTCTACTCCTCCACCATGAATGCTTTCAGGCATGTGTATGCCAAAGTCAATTCTCCGGCGTATGTCAAGATGTTCTATCTGGTGCTGGTGGCCTACATCATTTCGCTGATGCAGGTCAATCTGACTGGAGGCGGGGAGCAGTTTCTGCTGGCCCAGGCACAGAACGGCAGTACGCAGATTATGTGGGTGACGGCTGTCATGTTGCTGCATTTCGTCTTTTCCGTTTTCTCTGTCTCTTCCGGATTGCCGGGCGGCAGTTTCATTCCGACGCTGGTTACGGGAGGGTTGTTGGGACAGATTGTCGGTCTGGTAGGAGTGAGGTACGGTGTCATCGGGCAAGAGAATGTCAGTTATATCATGCTTGTTTCCATGTCGGCTTTTCTGGTGGCCGTGGTCCGTACACCGCTCACGGCCATTGTGCTGATTACGGAGATTACCGGACATTTCGAAGTCTTTTATCCTTCGGTGGTTGTTGGCGGGTTGACCTACTATTTTACGGAACTTCTGCAAATGAAGCCTTCCAACGTCTCCCTCTATGAAGATATGATTCATGCTCCCGATTTTAAAGAAGAGAAACGCTATACGCTTTCAGTGGAGATTATGACGGATTCTTATCTGGACGGGAAACTGGTGGACGAACTGTCCCTGCCGGAGCGTTGCGTCATTATCAATGTACATCGGGATGGAAAAAATCTGGTCCCCGCAGGAACTCGTTTGATTCCGGGGGACCAGGTACAGATTGAGATGGACTCGCAGGACATAGAGAAACTCTATGAACCGCTTGTCAGTATGGCGAATATCTATTAAGCCAGATTGCCTATCTCGTCCAGATTCTTCTGGATGTCGGCATCCGTCAGCTCGTAATTCACTAAATCGCCGGACAAATACTTGTCGTAGGATGCCATGTCGATAAGTCCGTGACCGGAAAGGTTGAACAGAATCACCTTCTCTTCACCCGTTTCCTTGCATTTGTTTGCTTCGCGGATGGTGGCGGCAATGGCATGGCAGGACTCGGGGGCGGGGATGATGCCCTCTGCTTGCGCAAACAGACAACCGGCGTCGAATGATTCGAGCTGCTTGATGTCCACCGCTTCCATATAACCGTCTTTCAGCAGTTGTGATACGATGACACCTGCACCGTGATAGCGTAGGCCGCCGGCATGGATATTGGCAGGGGCAAAGTTGTGTCCCAGTGTAAACATGGGCAGCAACGGAGTGTATCCGGCCTCGTCTCCGAAGTCGTATTGGAATTTGCCGCGTGTCAGCTTCGGACATGAAGCAGGTTCGGCGGCGACAAAGCGTGTTTTCTTTCCTTCGAGGATGTTGTGGCGCATGAAGGGGAAGGCGATACCGCCAAAGTTGGAACCTCCTCCGAAGCAGGCGATGACGGTGTCGGGATATTCACCCGCCATTTCCATCTGCTTTTCGGCTTCCAGTCCGATGACGGTCTGGTGCAGGGCCACGTGGCTCAATACGGAGCCGAGGGTATATTTGCAGTTGGGAGTGGTCTGTGCCAGCTCTATGGCTTCGGAAATGGCTGTTCCCAGCGAGCCCTGATAGTTGGGATGGGCGGTCAGTATATCTTTTCCGGCGCGGGTAGACATGGAGGGAGACGGGGTAACCTGCGCACCGAATGTCTGCATGATGCTGCGGCGGTAGGGCTTTTGCTCGTAACTGATTTTTACCTGATAGACAGCGGCTTCCAGTCCGAAGAGGCGGGCGGCATATGCCAGGGAAGCTCCCCATTGTCCGGCACCGGTTTCGGTGGTCACGTTAGTCACTCCCTCCTGCTTGCAATAGTATGCCTGCGGGATGGCGGAGTTCAGCTTGTGCGAGCCCATCGGGCTGACGCTCTCGTTCTTGAAGTAGATATGTGCCGGTGTGCCGAGCGCTTTCTCCAATCCATAAGCGCGCACCAGCGGAGTGCTGCGGTAGTATTTGTACATTTCGCGGACCTCTTCGGGGATTTCAATCCACGTGTCAGTCTGATTCAGTTCCTGGCGGCAGAGTTCCTCGGCAAAGATAGGATACAAGTCTTCTGCTTTCAGCGGTTGCTTGGTGCCGGGGTGAAGCGGTGGCATGGGCTTGTTCACCATATCGGCTTGTATGTTATACCAGTACTGTGGGATTTCCTCTTCCGGGAGAATGAATCTTTTCTTTTTGTTGCTCATAGTGGTTAAAATTATTAATAATTCAATGCCCAAATGTAGCTATTATTTTTGAACCAATTTCTTTTTCCTTTTGTTTTTTGTATATCAAGGTATATTTGTCTAAGTTTGCCGCGTTTCATTAATCGATGCATTTATGAAGATTTATCATAAATTCCTTTTGTATCAAAATAAATGGATTCACCCTTACGTACGGATGACAGTGGGAGTAATGACTTCCATCACTTATTTGGCCTCCATCCTGCTGATTGTCGGCGTGGTCTATGAGCATGGCTTTACGATTTCAGAGGTCGAGGCGCATCAGCTCCAACGCTTGTACCATGGGGTGTGGATTGTTTTTCTGGTAGATGTCACCCTTCGCATTTTGCTGGAATACAAGGATACCCGGCGCACCTTCAGTAAGCTCACCTGGATACTGACCATTCTGCTCTATCTGACCCTTATCCCGGTCATTTTCCATCGTCCGGAGGAGGAGGGCGCCATCTTGCAGTTCTGGGAATTTCTGCATGGCAAGGCCTATCATCTTGTCCTGCTGCTGGTGTTTTCCTTTTTCAGCCTTTCCAACGGGCTGGTACGGTTGTTGGGGCGGCGTACGAACCCTTCGCTTATTCTGGCTGCAAGTTTCCTGATAATCATAATGATAGGCACGGGGCTGTTGATGTTGCCGCGCTGCACGATGAACGGCATATCGTGGGTCGACTCGCTGTTCATATCCACCAGTGCGGTGTGCGTCACGGGGCTGACGTCTGTCGATGTGGCGTCCACTTTTACCCCGACCGGTTTTGTGGTAATCATTCTGCTGATTCAGATAGGCGGTCTGGGAGTGATGACACTGACGAGCTTCTTTGCCATGTTCTTCATGGGTAATACCTCGTTGTACAATCAGTTGGTGGTGCGCGACATGGTGAGTTCCAATTCCTTGAATTCCCTGCTCTCCACCCTGGTCTATATTCTGGCCTTTACGCTGGTGATTGAAGGAATAGGGATGCTTGCCATCTGGGGAGACATCCACGGGACGATGGGGATGGACCTTCAAGAAGAGCTGGCCTTTTCCGCTTTTCATGCCATTTCCGCTTTCTGCAATGCGGGATTCTCCACGTTGCCCGGAAATCTGGGCAATCCGTTGGTGATGACGGGGCACAACCCGTTCTTCATCTATATATCTCTGCTGATTATTCTGGGGGGTATCGGTTTCCCCATCCTGGTGAATTTCAAGGATATTATTCTTTACCATCTGCGTCGTCTGTGGCACTTCCTGCGTACGTGGCATTGGGATGGCAGGCGTTTTTACCATCTGTACAACCTGAATACAAAGATTGTACTGATAGTCACCTTCCTGCTGCTGGTACTGGGCACGGTGGGCATTGCTGTCTTTGAGTGGAATGCCTCCTTCGCCGGCATGTCGGTGGCAGACAAGTGGACGCAGGCGTTTTTCAATGCCACGTGTCCCCGTACGGCAGGCTTTACCAGTGTGGACTTGGCAGGCTTGGGGGTACAGACATTGCTTATATATCTGTTTCTGATGTGGGTGGGAGGCGGCTCCCAGTCTACGGCAGGCGGTATCAAGGTAAATGCCTTTGCGGTAGTGGTGCTGAATCTGGTGGCTGTGTTGCGCGGCACGGAACGGGTAGAGGTGTTTGGCCGTGAGCTGTCACACGATTCTATCCGTCGTTCCAATGCCACGGTGGTGATGTCGTTCGGCGTCTTGTTGCTGTTTATTTTCATCATCAGCATTCTGGAGCCGGGTGCGTCGCTTTTGGCCATTACCTTCGAGTGTGTGTCGGCATTGAGCACGGTGGGGTCCAGTTTGAACCTTACCCCGCGGTTGGGAGACGACAGCAAGCTGCTGGTGGCACTGCTGATGTTTGTGGGGCGTGTGGGACTAATTACGCTGATGCTTGGCATCATCAAGCAGAAGAAGCATACGAAGTATCAGTATCCGAGTGGTCAGATTATAATCAATTAAATAAGATGAAGTATATTATTATCGGTTTAGGGAATTATGGTCACGTGCTGGCAGAAGAGCTTTCTGCACTGGGGCACGAAGTGATAGGTGCGGACGTGAGCGTCGGCCGGGTGGATAGTCTGAAGGAAAAGATTGCCACAGCCTTTGTCATCGACGCTACGGACGAGCAGGCCTTGTCCGTATTGCCGCTGAACAGTGTGGATGTGGTGATTGTTGCCATCGGCGAGAATTTCGGTGCATCCATCCGTGTAGTGGCTTTGCTGAAGCAGAAGAAGGTGCAGCATATCTATGCCCGCGCCATTGACGCTGTCCACCGTTCCGTACTCGAGGCTTTTGAGCTGGAACGCATTCTTACTCCCGAGGAGGATGCCGCACGCGGACTGGTACAGTTGCTGGAATTCGGTGCCGATATGGAGACCTTCCGCGTGGCACCGGATTATTATGTAGTCAAGTTCACCGTTCCGGACAGGTTCATTGGCTATTATGCCAATGAATTGAATCTCGATAAGGAGTTTGGCCTGAAGATGCTCGCCTTGAAACGTGCCGAGACTTTGAAGAATTGCCTGGGCGTCTCGTATGTGGAACACAATGTACTGAACGAACTGCCGGAAAATGACCAGATACAAGCCGGCGACCAGTTAGTGTGCTACGGACGGTATAAGGATTTCCAGAAGTTCTGGAAAGCACTATGATAATTGGTAGTTGGAAATGTGTCAAAAGTGGTATTCACCCCCCATTTTCAACTAATCAAAGTCTTTCTCCCGACACCGATAATGGAAATAATCAGTCAGGAAGTGTGCATTCTTGCGTATGAACTCTTGCCCGTATTCTTTTCTTTGCAAACTGTTCAGATAAGCATCCGGAAGCATGCCTTCGTCTTGCAGGATGCAACTCAATTGGTAGGGGATAATGTCTGGGTTGACGATGAACATAATGGCGTTTTTCTCTGCTTCCTCCTTATTATAATTGGGGTTGTCCGGAGATTTGATGCATTCGCACAGCTTGAATTGGATATGTAGGCCGGTGTGCGGGTTGGCCATCAGCATGGCTCCGTTTTCCGTATTTATGCGTGGTATGTCCAGGCCTTCTTTCAAATTGTAGTCCATCTTGTTCAGCAGAAAATCAGAAATCTCCTCTTGCGATTGGCAGAATACAAAAGATTTCCCGCCGGATGCTTTTATGAAATCATGGAATGCAGCCTTTTCATTCGTCTTTTCTTTCTGTTTCGTCAAGTCGTCCACATATTCCGCCATTTTCTGGTTGTACTTGTTCTCGAGAAGCATGCCGCACTGCCACCATGCGTTGCCAAAATAAATCAGTTCGCAGATAAGGGTGCTTTTCCCTACCTCTCGGCTACGGATGGCCGAAAGGTTCAAGGACTTCTTGGTTATCTTGAATTCGCCTTCGTCCTCACTGCACAAATCTTTGACGTACAGATACCTGTCATCTTCTTTCTCCAGCAGATAACAACTGTTTTCCCGTACCTTCACCTTGCCCCAAAGCTGATGTTCGGGATGGGCATTGCCGATGAGAGCCAGCCATTCCGGTGAGGTCAGCGACAGCAGGTTGCGGCGGCCTTTGAACGTCAGTGAGGTGCGTGTGGCATATATGAGGGTCTCTGCCATTTCGGGAGTAATCTTTTCATCATCCAGCAACCGTTCAGCTTCGTCCCGGCATTGGGCGACATTTTCGATGTTGAAGTAGCATTGGTAGTGAAACCAATCCAGTATCTCCCGGTAGCGGAAGAAGTCTTCTTCTCCCATGGCAGAGTGGTATAGAAATTCCTGCATCCTTTCATTTTCGGGAGCGGTTTCGTATTCCTCTGCAAGCAGTCCGTATATCTCTTGTGCAGTCTGCTCTATTCCGGGATTCTCGGGGTTGATGGCGCTTATTCCCCGGCACAGATATTGTATATGGTGCCAAAGCAGAAAGCGTATGTCCTCCAGATTGATTTCATCCGGAAAATAATCGCCTTTGATGGGGTAGAAGGGCAGATAGGCTCCGTATCGCTTCCGGCACTCGGCAGTGAATGCCTGCCAGATGCCGGTCTGGGAGATGACGTCCTCAAACCATGCGGCGAGGCAGAGGCTTGTATAGCGTATGTTTTCCTCTTCTTCGAAGGCGTCGGCTATCGTTGAAGAGTAAAGTCTTTTGTGGATTTCGTTTGCAATGCCGACGTAGTACTGGTCAACGCTGTTTGTCTGCTTGTACGGATGCAGTTCCAACCATTTTTTGGGATATATTTTCTTCATGACTCTAAAGTGAGTTTGGGGTGTATTTTTTATATGTTTCATTTCCAGCGTAAAGATATGTTTTTTATGGGAATTTTCTTGTTTTTCCTCCTTTCGATTAGTATATTTGTATGCTACTATTAAATCGTTCCATCGTGTGGAAAAAATCGTTCCACCATGGTGGAACGATTTTTCTTCCGTGGTGGAATGATATTTTCTCCATGGTGGAATGATTAAAGAATAGCATTTCTTCTCCTTAATGCCGTGGAAGAAGAAATGACGGAATTGCAGGACCATTTAAAAACAGAATATATATGAGTGCGTATTACGACCTTTTCGAGAAACCCGACGTCCGCCAGACCGGCGAGCAACAATCCCTTTATGCCCGCTTTGTCCCCAAGGGCACCATCGACCGCAAGGAATTTATCGAGCGTGTACATCTTTTCACCGGCCTCAGCCGCAGCCTGCTGGAAGGAGCGATGGCAGGCTTTATGGACGAGTTGCGCGACTGCCTTGCCAATGGCTGGACGGTGGAGCTGGGCGAACTGGGTTACTTCACCCCCTCTTTGAGTTGTACCCGCCAGGCGACGGACAAGAAAGAGCTTCGTGCTGCCTCCATCGCTTTGCGTGGGTTGAATTTCCGTCTGGGCAGGGAGTTCTATAAGGATTTGAAAGGTAAGATGCAGTTGGAGCGTTGTCCGCAATCGGCATCGGCGCCTGCTTCGTCTGCCGATGAGGCGTTGGGCGTGGAGCAGCGCTGGCAGTTGCTGGATGAGTATTTGCAGCAGTATCCCTGCATCAATCGCTCCCAGTATGCACGGCTGGCAGGACGTAGTTATAAGCAGGCGGTTGTCGATTTGAATAGGTTTATAGAAGAAGGGGTGCTGATGAGGCATGGGATGGGGCCGAGTGTGGTGTATGCAAGGAAAAAGTGAGCAAGATTTGGCTATTTGCAATTCAGAAACGTATCTTTACACTATTATAGATTGTGTTATGGACAAGATGACTCCCGAGCAACGGCATCACTGCATGAGCAGCATCCGCAGCAAGAACACGAAACCGGAGATGGTGGTTCGCCGTTATCTCTTTTCCCGTGGTTTCCGTTTCCGTGTCAATGTGAAGCGGTTGCCTGGCACGCCCGACATTGTACTCCGCAAGTATCGTACGGTGATATTCGTGAACGGATGTTTCTGGCATGGGCACGAGGGATGCAAATACTTTGTACTTCCCAAAAGTAATGTGGAATTTTGGAAGGACAAGATTGAACGGAATCGGCGCAGGGACTTGAAGGAACGGATTCAGTTGCGTTGCATGGGGTGGCATGTGATGCAGGTGTGGGAATGCCAGTTGAAACCCAAGGAGCGAGAGATGACACTGAAAGGGATTGAATGGGCACTGAATAGGATATTGCTGGAAAATTACGGAATGCGTAAGAAAGGTGAAATGAAACCTTATCGGGAATATGAAGAGGGAAATGGTAGGATGATAGCAGCCGATGGGATGGAGGATTACGGAAAGTGAAAAATTGCGTGGATAGAATAATGTATTATTTCCTTAAATAAGAAGTGGACCGCAAGTAAGGTTGCTTGCTTTTTATTATCTTTGCCCATTAAACGGAGAAAGAATATTTTTTATAATATTCTCATAAAAAGTGGAAAGATCATAAAAATGAAACATTCTAAGTTTATAGATTTATTTGCAGGATGTGGCGGATTAAGTTTAGGTTTAGAAAATGCAGGTTTTGAAGTCGTGTTTTTCAATGAGATAGTACCTACTTTTGCTGCTACTTATCTGGCTAATCATCAATTGGAGGCAGGTAATTATTATATTGGGGATATTAACGGGTTGAATGCCAACATTGAAACCTATAGAGATATAATACTTAATCCGGAGAAGCCTATCACTCTTGTTTGTGGAGGACCTCCGTGTCAAGGATTTTCAATGGCGAACAGGCAGCGGATTATTGATGATCCAAGAAATCAATTATATAAGGCATATTTGCAATTTTTGTCATATACGCGTCCGCAGTTTTTCATAATGGAGAACGTGAAAGGAATGGCGAGTAAGATAGATGAAATTAAAGATAATTTTATAGAGTATTTAGGTGATGAATACTTGTTTGATTATCGTTTGCTTAATGCAAAAGATTTTGGAGTTCCTCAAAATCGTGAACGTTTCATTATGATAGGAAACCGTATAGGTATTAAGCCAGGCATGATTTTTAATCAGATAGATTGTTTTAGGCGTGAGCCATTTGTGCTTCGTGATGCTCTGGAAGGGTTGCCATGCCTACAATCTCGCAAAATGAAAAACCAAGGAGAATTAGAATCGGAAGAGTCTGGATACACAGAACGAAATTTCGAATACCCTGACACTTCCTTTTATCATTTTATTAATGGGGACAGGGTCGTAAAAAAACTCTATAACCATAAGAATAGATATAATAATCCGCGTGATATTGAAATTTATCGCAGGCTTCCACAAGGTGCTAATTCATTGCACGAGTCGATAAGGGACATTATGCCTTACAGTAATAGAAACCATATGTTTAAAGATAAATATTTTAAATTGGATGAGACACAGGTTTGCAAAACAATAACGTCGCATATGAAATATGATTGTAATATGTATATCCACCCAAGAGAAGCAAGAGGACTCAGTCCACGGGAGGCTGCCAGAATTCAGACTTTTCCGGATGATTTTGTTTTCTGTGGAGCACAGAATTCGTGGTATGCACAAATAGGAAATGCTGTACCTGTCAAATTAGCAGAAGCTATTGGACGGGGAATAATGAAGTTTGTGAAATGATTATACGTCGTACACTGCAACATATAGAACTTTTTGCCGGCATTGGCGGATTCCGTACTGCTATGGATATTCTTGGCAGGGATAAGATTGCACGATTTAAGCATGTGGGATATTCTGAGATAGATAGAAAGGCTGTTCAGACCTATTGTGCCAATTACGATACGGAAAATGAGGTGGTAATGGGGGATATTGTTCATTTTACAGAATCTGTTGAAAGAATCGGAAAACTGCCGAATTTTGATTTGTTGACAGGTGGTTTTCCGTGTCAGACTTTTAGTATGATGGGACATCAACGAGGCTTTGATGACGAACGGGGATTGATGTTTTTTCGTATTATGGATATTGTCCGTGTTAAACATCCACCATACATATTGCTGGAAAATGTAAAGAACCTTTATACACATGATAAAAGACGTACCTTTACTCGTATTGTTGAAGAGCTTAAAGCGGCAGGGTACAATGTAGTGTATGATATTTTTAATACTCAGGATTTCTGTCTTCCCCAAACCAGAAATCGTGTATTGATTTTTGCAACATTAGAACCATTGCCTAATAATTTTATTTTTTCATCTAAGGCCGTTAAAGAATGTTTTGAATTTAATAAGTCGAGGATGAGTGTCCGACAAAGTGACACTGTAATAGGTATCCTAGAAAAAAATGTACCAGACAAATACATGCTTTCTGAAAGAATCAAACCAACGTTATTGGCTGATGGATCTGCCGGGTTTAAATCGAAATCAGAGATAAACCAATTGATAGCGCGCCCGCTAACAGCTTCAATGCATAAGATGCATCGGGCATGTCAAGACAATTATTATAGTCTGGATTTTATAGCCTCAGATGGTGCCGTGAATCAAGCGATTAATTTGAGCAAAGACGAGCAGGCTCGTTTGCCTATTCGTAAATTGACGCCTAAAGAAGCTATGTTGTTACAGGGATTTCCTGAGGATTTTGCAGCAAAAGCTTCAGCTATGGGCGTTGCTGACGGAGCTCTTTATAAACAGGCCGGCAATGCTGTAAGTGTAAATACTATATATGCTGTACTATTTTATTTGATTACTAATAAAATCATCCAATAATTATGTTCTTTAAAATAAATGCAGAATGCCATATCGGTTTCAAGAAACTTACAGCTGCTGACTTGGGTATAGGCACAAGCCATCAAACCCATATAGGCTTATATGAGGGAGTACTTAATTTTCTCCCTGATGTGGATGTCGTTTCTACGGCTATGCTTATATGCGATGGCTATTGTGATATCATTAAGTGTTATTTTGATCGAATAGAAAATCCAGATGGAACATTCCGTAGTCCTAAGATTAGAATTGGTGGGTCTGAAGAGTCAGTAGTAAAAAGAATAAGGGAATTTGCTTCCGCGGATACAGGTGCGGATTGGTATTTACTTTGGTTCGGCTTGGAAAGTGAAGAATTGGTTTTTATTCTTTTAAATGCTAATTCGGAGGATTATCATAGATTACATTCTTATATTTCTGATAATGATAAAATATTAGATGAATCCCATCCTGCTTTTGCAGCTATCTTGCAGTATATTGAAGACAAAGTGAACAGGGTTAGCGTTGATTTGCAGAAAGATTTGGAGGTTGTGGCACAAACTGGTAGAGGAGTACATGAATATAAACCGAAAGATATCGAGAAAGCTAATAAGTATTTCTGTCAAACAGGAAGGGCCGGCGAAGAGCTGATTAATGAATATTTTGATAAAGAGTGTGCGGCCGGACATATAAAGTCATACCTATGGATGAATGCGAGTCGGGAATCGGGGTTGCCTTTTGATTTTATTGTTAGCTCCGATTCATCGGCCGCTTTGCATGTAGATGTTAAATCAACTCAATTTGATTGTAATCAACCTATTGTTTTTAGTGATGGTGAGATTCGTTTCATATCGGAGTACGGGCGTGATACTTACCAGGTGTATCGTGTATTTGATATGTCGAATGAGCAGAAAAAACTTTGCATATACCATGAAATTTCATCATATGCAGATGCAATATTGGCAAAGCAAAATATATTTGGTGCGGAAATATCTCAGTTATCTACATCGGTAAATTTAATAAAATATGCTGTGCGGCCAAATATTTTTAATGTTGGACAGGAAATAATGTTGTAGAGATGGATAAAGTTATAAAACAGATACATTCACAAGATGCCGGATTTAAATTGTCTCCTAAAAAGTCTGGAGAGACAAGTTTGAATCTTTCCAATGTAATTTTGAATTTCTTGGTAGATAAACCTCTTTCGAGAGGTGATGAAATTTCTGTTAGTTTTAATCTGTATAAAGAGGACTTCTTGAGATGCTTGAGCTATATCGTGATGCATCTGCCACTTTATAGGTCGTCTTCGCAGGAGTCTATGAAAATAACATTCTCGACAGGGATGTTTGCTTCTTTATATAATCCAATAGAGGAGTTTTTTGGTGCTTCTGAGATACAGAGATACGATGTGAATTTACTGTATCGCCTTGATGGACGGATTTATCTGAATGGCTTGAAAAAGGGGACCTTTTCTTTACGTAACTATCTGGTCGAAAATAATACGACTTTAAGTTTTCTGAAAGATGAAAAAGGGGAGTATTCTTTACGTATGGAAATGGGGGATTTAGAAAATGTAGTTTTGGAGACTGATGTTTTACCGCTTTCATCAATAATAGCTCAATTCCGTCCTTATATCACAGCCATTAAATCCAAACCCTTCATTCTTCTTGCCGGCATTTCGGGTACAGGAAAATCTCGTATTGTTCGTCAATTGGCTTATGCTACCGGAGGTGAGAATCCGGATGAGGTTAAAAAGCCGTATAATTATGAGATGATACAGGTGCGTCCCAATTGGCATGATTCAACAGAGTTACTGGGCTATGAGACAAGAATCTCTGGGGAAACAGAATATGTGCTTACCGATTTCTTGCGTTTCCTTGCAAAAGCCTGGTATTTTGAGGAGACTCCTTTCTTTTTGTGTTTGGATGAAATGAACCTGGCTCCGGTAGAGCAATATTTTGCAGAGTATCTGAGTGTGCTTGAAACCCGTAAATTGAACAATGGAAGAATTATTTCCGATTCATTGTTACCGCCTCTGAATAATTATGGAAAAAAAGGAAATACATGGGTGGGGGATATCATGATGAATGATCTCTTCGGAAAAGATTGGAAAATAAACGGCAAGTCTGTGGAAAAAAACAAGGAACGTGAAGCTCGATTGAGAGAGCAGTTTCGTACGGAAGGTATTGCATTGCCACCCAATCTGATTGTGATGGGGACAGTAAATATGGACGAAACAACCTTTAGCTTTTCTCGTAAAGTCTTGGACCGTGCCATGACTATCGAGATGAACAAGGTGGATTTTTCCGGAGGACTGACTAAAAAGGATTGCCGAGTGGCTCCTATTGCTTCCGAAATTATTTTACCTAATGCAGTAGAGGCTATGGATGTATATGAGGCGAACCAGATTATCTGTGACCATGTGATTTCTTATTTGACAGAGATCAATGGCACACTTGAGGGAACACCTTTTAAAGTGGCATACCGGACGCGTAATGAGTTTATCCTCTACGTGCTGGCCAATCTTCAATATGAGGGTAACGATGTGTGTTACAGGATGATTAGAGCTTTGGATGAGATGACTTTGATGAAAGTTTTAAGCCGGATTGAAGGTGACAAGAATAAATTGATGAATTTGAAGCAGACCGGCTGTGTTTTGGACGATCTTGCTACTCAAATAAAACAATCGTTGGAAAAAGTTTATCAAGATTTTGACGCTTCGGATAATGAGAAATCTATCTACAACGACTGGGATAAAGAGTCCGTATCTCTATGTAAGCTAAAAGAAATGAAGCGTAAACTGGACAATACTTATTATTGCACTTTCTGGAGCTGATGAAATGGAGGCACTTCTGAAGTTGGTACACGAAGATTTTGAACTGTTGGTCTCTTGTAATTCTTATGATAGGATTTACAGGAAAGCGGCGGAATGCATGCGTGTGGAACAAGATTCAGAAGCTTTGTTGTCCTATTATATATGGGATGGAGATAAAGCGGTTTTGACTTTTCGTGGGATTTCCATAGAAAAAGGAGCGTATGTCCCTTCCGTTTTCTTTGAAAATACGGATTATCAGTATTGGATTCATTTCAAGAAACAAGTGACGGAGGCTTGCATAGACACTCCGTTAAGAAAAGTAAGCGATGGCTTCTGTTTCAATGAGGATGCGCAAGTGCTTTATGGACACATCAACTATGGCAATGATATTGGCCGGGCAGACTTGAAGATTGCATATCGGCTGCGAGAGGGGGTAAGAAATATCTTCTCGTTCGGTTATGATGTATTGGCCATAAAATTGGATTATCACAGTGATTTGAAACATATTATTGCTGATATAGAGGCTGAATATCGCATGCTGTCCTTAGACTTCTTTAGGCGTACTCACCATTCTTTTTCGGAAAAACAACAAGGAGAAACACCCGATATAATCTGGTGGAATTTATTCCGGGAAGTTAACGAAGAATTTGTCCGTGCTGTGAAAATTGTGGTGGATAGCCCCCGTAACAGGATAGTATGCGAAGAAGTATATTTGCGTGCCGATAAATTGAAGCGACTCACACCGAAACTGGAAATGCAGTTGGTGGAGCATCGTCAGGAGTCGGGACATTTATATCGGACGGAAGTGTCGACCATGAGTGTTGATACTTTTGAAAATCGCTTTTTGAAATATGCCGTTCGTTTTGTGATGCAGAAGTTTGTCTCTTTGAAGGAACGGATAATGGCAAACTATCCGATGGACTCCAATGGGAAGTTTATAGAAGGCTTGGCAGATACGGAAGAGGAATTGAAACGTTTGGTATATCATCCCTTCTTCAGGACGGTAGGTGCTTTTAAGGGCATGAACCAAGAATCTCTTGTCTTGAAACAAGGAACAGGATATTCGCAGGTTTATCGTGATTGGCTGTTATTGACTTGTAGTTATGATTTGGAAGAAGGAATACGGAGCCTGGAACTGAAAGATATCGCAACCTTGTATGAGATATGGTGTTTTATAGAGGTTAAAAATCTTGTGCAGCAACTCTTGGGGGGGGAGAAGGTTGTGGTTGACAATCAAAGCCGTATGGAATTGAACAAACATTTCACTTATTCATTGGCAAAGGGGCAGAAGTCGAAGGTTGTCTTTTCACGTAGAACATCAGAAGGAGATTTGGTCGAGCTTGCCGAAGTGATTTATAATCCGAGGGAAGTACTTGGAAAAAGTTCGACGGAAACATCAATAGACCATACTTATTCGTTCACCGTGCCACAGAAACCGGATATCGTGCTTCAGTTGACGAGACGTGATGTAGAAAACGGATTCAAGCTGACTTACCTTTTCGATGCAAAGTATCGGATTGGGGATACGGATATAGATGGAGTGGATGTTCCGCCTGATGATGCTATCAATCAGATGCATCGTTATAGAGATGCTCTTTATTATGATCCAAAACAAGAAGGGCTTCCTATCAAGAAAGAGGTGTTGGGAGGTTATATACTTTTCCCGGGAAATGGAAAGGATGAGGATGTGGAAAATGCCAACTTTTATCGTTCCATTGAAAAAGTGAATATCGGTGCTTTTCCGCTTCGCCCTAACAATGAGGGGAGCGCACATTTGCTGGAACGGTTTCTGCGTTCGCTGATTTGGGAACAACCTACGGTACAAATCCTTCAAGATGTAAAGTCGCATAAGGGGACAAGCCTAACGATAGAGAAAGTCGGGAATATCTTGGCGGTTACTGTCTTTGAAAATGGAGAACGTGAATATTATGACAAGTTCCGGAACCGGGAAAACGAAATAGAATATTATTTTGGAAAGATTACTCCTTCTAATAAATTAGGACTATTGAATTTCCAGAAATATGATTATTTTGTGCCTGTGATTAAAGGGCAGATACGTGACATTTATCAGATAGACTTCTGTTCGGTGATGTATCGCAAGGATCTTCCTCATCGGGAGGGAAAGCAAATTGCCGATGATGATGTAAGAATTGTGATGAAACTGGTCAAACCTTCTTATTTGATAGGAAGCAAACAGTTTGTCCCCTTGAAGTCTGTATTGTTTCCTCCTCGTCATTGGGGATTTCGAGAGTTTACATCCGTACGTGAACTTTTGAGTTTTACGGTTTAACCTTCTTGGTTCATTTGCCAAACTATCGGCTTCTAACTTCCGATAACTCCGGGCGAAGCCTTGACTCCCGATAACTGCCGTGAATAATATAGGTTAAACCTCCTTTAACCTCCTTAAACCTCCGTTAAAGCACCACCCCGTTTTCTGCCCGTTGTATCTTTGCATCGTGGTCACAAAGAAACTGGTTTTGCAGACTGACGAGCGAACAAGACCGATTTTTATTAATCAACTTAAAATTAAAAAACTATGGCTTTGAATTATGAAGTAAAAAAGAGAGTATTCGGTTTTGACGAGACAAAAACGGAAAAGTACGTGGCGCAGATGAAAACTTTGGGTGTGGTAGGTTTTAAGGATTTATGCGACGAGGTTTCCAAGATAGGCATGGCGCCTCGCGGTGTGGTGAAGTTGGTGCTGGACGGATTGATCGACACCTTGAATATGGATATCAACAAGGGATTTTCAGTACAGCTGGGTGAGTTCGGCTGTTTCCGTCCCGGCATCAATGCCAAGAGCCAGGACAAGCTGGAAGATGTGAAGGCAAGCACGATTTATCGCCGCAAGATTATCTTCACCCCGGGCTTCTACTTTAGGGACATGCTGACCCGCGCCAGCGTAGAGAAGATGGATTGGTCGGGCAACGGCACCGTTTCTGGCGGGGGTAGCTCCAAACCAAATCCGGATGGCGGCGGTTCCGATGGCGATCAGGGAGAAAATCCGTTAGGATAAACATTCTGTAAATAAGGAGAATATGAACTTTCTCAGAAAAAGGTTCATATTCTCCTTGAAATACTTGACTTCGCCTTTTGAATATCGTATCTTTACATCAATCATTTAAAAATCAGACAAACTGCTATGGAAACAGAAAATGGCTTTCGTATCACGACTTATAAAAAGAAAGATTTGGCATGCCTCTATTGCCCCAATGCTACTGCACGTTGCGCCATCCGCACCCTGACGCGGTGGATAAAACGGAATCACGAACTGTATGAAGCCTTGGCGCATACCGGGTACAATGTAAGGACACGGACATTCATGCCGAAGCAGGTGAGCCTTATCGTACAGTATCTGGACGAACCTTAATATTCTTTTCAACCTCATTTATTATGTTAAAGCGGGAAGTTGCGGTTAAACTTCCCGCTTTTGTTTTTGTCATAGATACGTTGCAACACAATAGGTATAACTAACATAAGGTATTAATTAAAAAAAGAGAAAAATGATGAAAAGAATAGTTCTGATATGGATGGCCGCCTTCCTGATGGGTGGCATGGCAATGGCACAACATGCCCGCCACAGTGATAAAATGCCCGAACCGAAAGTCCGTGCCGAGCGCATGACGGAACGGATGGTGAAAGAGTACTCCTTGAACGATACGCAGAAACAACAACTGCTGGAGGCAAATCTGGCATTGGTTGAGAAAATGGGAGATATGCCGATGCATCGTGCCAAAGCACACAAGCATCATAAGAGAGATGGCAAGCGCCATCAATTGACGGATGAGCAACGCGCGCAGAAAAAAGCGGAGATGGAAAAGAAGCGTGAAGAGATGAAGACTGCCCGTATTGCTTATGATTCACAACTCCAGAAGATTATGACGGAAGAACAATATGCTGCATACAGCAAGAAAGTGCAGGATAGAAAAGCAAAAATGGAATCTAAAAGAAAATAAATTTTCTATTGCATTCAATTTGTACTATTTTTGTCCGGTCAACTACTAAAAAACAGAACGATGAAGAATATAGTCTATATTTTAGTGTGTGCATCGGTCATTTTCTTCACTGCTTGTTCGTCGCAAGACAAGAATAAGAAAGACGGTACGCAGGTATTGATGCAGGATAGTACAGAAATTGCCGGCCCACAGCGCATGCAGGTGTCTGATGTAAAAACATCCTTTACGTATAAGGGAAAAGAGTATCAGTCTTCTGTAGTGCGCCGGCCGGATGAATCTCTGCCGATAGTGAAAAACGAGCAGGGGGAGAAATTTGTGGATAACCGTATCACCTTGCGCATCACGTGCGGCGGGAAGCAGGTGGTGGATAAAGTGTTCACCAAAGATAATTTTGCTTCGTTGGTGGATGCCAAGTTCATGAAGTACTCTATTCTTGAGGGGCTGGTCTATGACAAGACCACTCCGCAAGGAATCATATACGCGGCCAGCGTCTGCTATCCGCAATCCGACCTTTATGTTCCCATCAGACTGACCATTACGGCTGACGGGAAAATCTCCATGGCAAAAGAAGAACTGATGGAGGACTATCAGACAGACAGCATTGATTAGTGGATAGTTTTCCAGATTGTTTCCAGTTTTATAGACCATCTTTGCCGGTATGAAAATCCTGATTGTAGAAGATGAGCAAGATTTGCGGGAAACCATCCGCACTTCGCTCCTGAAAGAAAAGTTTGTTGTAGAGACCGCTGCCGACTATTTTTCGGCATTGGATAAAATCAATGACTACGATTACGACTGCATTTTGCTGGATATCATGTTGCCTGGCGGGAGCGGTCTGGACTTGCTGCGTGAGCTGAAACGGCTGCACCGCAGTGACAGTGTGCTTATTATCTCGGCCAAAGACTCGCTGGACGACAAGGTGGACGGGCTGGAACTGGGAGCCGACGATTACCTTACAAAGCCTTTCCATCTGGCAGAACTCAATGCACGTGTCAAGTCATTGATACGTCGGCGGCAAGCGAAGGGAGATGTGACCGTCACCCTTGGAAATCTTTTGCTCTACCCCGACAAACGGCAGGTAGAGATAAACGGAAAACCCTTGCAGCTGAACCGCAAGGAGTTCGACCTGCTTTATTATTTTGTAGTCAACCCCGGTCGGGTCATCAATAAAATGAGCCTTGCCGAGTCGGTGTGGGGAGACAATATAGACCAGGCGGATTCGTTGGATTTTATCTACTCGCAAGTGAAGAATCTGCGTAAGAAATTGAAACAAGCTGAGGCTACCATAGAATTAAAGGCTGTCTATGGATTCGGCTACAAACTCTCCGAACGATGAAGCTGCTGAGCTACACCTACCGCAAACTTGCATTGCTGCTGTTTCTGTTGATGGCAGTGTGGGGTGTGCTGTTCTATTACGCAATCATTGACGAGGTGGTGGATGAGACGGACGATACGTTGGAGAATTACGGTGAGATATTGATGGAGAGTGCGCTTCACGACCCCTCGATACTCGAAACGGAAGGCTCGTTGATGTCTTTCTATAAGTTCACTCCTATATCCGAAGAGGAAGGGCGGCATTACAGACAAGTGTTCTATGATGCTACGGTTTATATCGAACTGGAGGATGAAGACGAACCGGTACGTGTCATGTGTACCGCTTTCCGTATGCCCGACGGGCAATATTATGAGTTGAAACTGATGATTTCCATTTTGGAGCGGGATGACATGGTGGAGGCTATGCTTTGGTATCTGGGAGCGCTGTTCCTGTTGTTTCTCATCTGTACTTCCATCGGCATCCAGTTGGTGCTGAAGGGAGTGTTCCGTCCGTTACATAGGTTGCTTGACTGGCTGCACTGCATTCAGCCCGGCAAGGAGGTGCCTCCATTGGACAACCCGACGAAGATACGGGAGTTCCGCCAGCTGAGCGATGCTGCATTGGATATGGGTAACCGCAGCTACAAGGCATACGAGGAGCAGAAGCAGTTCATCGAGAATGCCTCGCATGAGTTGCAGACACCGCTTGCCATCGTGAGGGGAAAAGTGGAACTGCTGGCTGAGAGTGAAGGGATGACGGAACAGCAAATGGAGCAGCTGGACGAGATATATGCCACGCTGGGGCGTGCCGTAAAACTGAACAAGTCCCTGCTGTTGCTTTCCCGTATAGAGAACGGGCAGTATACCGAGATGGAAGATGTTTCGGTGGATGAGATATTGGATGAACTCTTGCCCGACCTGATGGATATCTATGAACATAAGCAGGTGAGACTGATACGAAAACGGGAGGAGCAGCCTTTTATCATCCGTTGCAACCATTCGCTGGCGCAAATACTGGTTTCCAATCTGGTGAAGAACTCGTTGCTGCACAATAGGGAAGGGGGAGAGTTGCAGGTGTTTACTACTCCCGCTTCTCTGGTCATCAGGAATACGGGGGATGCCCCTTTGGATGGAGAGAAGTTGTTCCGGCGTTTCTATCATGGCATGGATGGCAAGAAGGACTCCACCGGACTGGGGCTTGCCATAGCGCGTTCCATTGCGTTGTCGTCTTCATTGAAGCTCACGTATGAATGGCAGGACGGTATGCATACCTTCCGTCTGGTTAAAGAAAGTAAAATTTACTGTTAACTGCGGTTATTCCCAAATCTTTCCTAATTCTCTACCGTTATTTGCAGTGTGAATAATATGAAATTTATTAGTAACATTAAAAAATAACGATTATGAAGAAAGTATTGTCTATTCTTGTGTTGGCTCTTGTAGCTGTTCAGTTTGCCTTTGCCGGTGATGTCATCACTCAGGATACCAAGCAGCTTCCGCTGACGGCACGCAATTTTATCAACCAGTATTTCTCGAAACCGCACATTTCACACATCAAGATTGAAAGTGAAATATTGCAGACTAAAAAATATGAAGTGCTGTTGACAGACCGTACGGAAATAGACTTCGACAAGAAAGGAAATTGGTTGGAAGTGGATTGCAAGAAGTCCGCTGTTCCCGAAGCATTGATTCCGGTTCCGGTAAAGGAGTATGTGAAGGCTAACTTCCCGAGAGAGATTATTACTAAAATCGAACGCGGACGTACCGGTGTGGAAATTGAATTGGGTAATGACTACTCTTTGAAGTTCAACAAAAAGGGAAAGTTCGTCAGCATGGACGATTGATTCTCCAGTAACTATTAACCTAAACTTTATAGAGAAATGATGAGAATGAAGATTCAAATGTTGGCGATGATGTTCATCGCCGCCTTGGCACTTGGTGCATGCAGTGATGATGACGACAAGGATGATGTCAAAGTGCCCGAAGCAATGTCACAAGCATTGAAGTCCAAATACCCTTCCGCAATCCATGTGGAATGGGAACAGAAAGGGGGCTATTTCGTTGCAGATTGTAAAGTGGATGGGCAGGAAAAGGATGTATGGTTCAATAATCAGGCGGAATGGCAACTGACGGAAACCGAATTGCTTTGGAATAATCTTCCGGGAACAGTACAGACCTCTTTCAGCGCCAGTGAGTATGCCGGTTGGAAGATAGAGGAGATTGTTCTTTTGGAGTATCCGGTAGTGCCTATGCAGTTTGTCATTGAAGTTGAAAAGGGAAATGCAGAGTATCAATTGTTCTATTCGGAAGAAGGCGGCTTGCTACAGACAAAAGATGTGAGCGGTAATAGGGATGATACGCATTGGCCGGTAAAACTTGATTAGAGAAGAGTTAAGGATAAGGGATTAAGGACATTAGTGTTGTGCAATCATATTGAAAACTTAATCCCTTAATCCTTAATCCCTTATCCTTAACTACATCGGCTTATAATCCTTCGCCAGTCCTCCTTCGCTGGTTTCTTTGTAGAGGGAGGGCAGGTCGTTTCCGGTTTCTTTCATGACTTCCACCACTTTGTCGAATGACACGCGGTGCATGCCGTCGGTGAAGGAGGAGTAAAGGTTGGCATCCAAGGCGCGTGCGGCGGCGTAGGCATTACGTTCGATGCACGGGATTTGTACCAGTCCGCAAACTGGGTCGCAGGTCATACCCAAATGATGCTCCAATCCCATTTCGGCGGCATATTCTATTTGTGCCGGACTGCCTCCAAACAATTGGTTGGCTGCGGCTGATGCCATGGAACATGCTACACCTACCTCTGCCTGGCATCCGGCTTCTGCTCCCGAAATGGAAGCGTTGGTCTTCACGATGTTTCCTATCAGTCCAGCTGTGGCAAGGGCACGAAGTATGCGTGTGTCGCTGAACTCCCGGCTTTTTTGCAGATGATAGAGCACTGCCGGTACAATGCCACACGAACCGCAAGTAGGTGCAGTGACAATGACCCCGCCTGAGGCATTTTCTTCACTTACTGCCAAGGCATAGGCAAATACCAGTCCGCGCGACTGGAGGGAAGCCTTGTAGCCACTGGCACGTATATAATAGGTAGAAGCCTTTCGGCGCAGATTCAGAGGGCCAGGCAAGACTCCTTCACTATCCAATCCCCGTTTTACTGCTGCCTGCATGGTTTTCCATACTTCCTGCAGGTAATCCCAAATGTCGCTTTCCTCGCATTCTTTGACGTATTCCCAATAACTTCTTCCGGTACGTTCACACCATTGCAGTATCTCGGTCATGCTGTTCATTTCGTATACATCCGGAGTGTTTACGGATGATGCTCCGTCATTCTCTTCTGCCAGGGCGCCGCCGCCGACACTGAATACAGTCCATTGGTCCGTCTCCTTGCCTTCGCTGTCCAAAGAAACGAACTTCATGCCGTTGGGATGGAAGGGCAGGAATATTTTGGGTTCCCAGATTATTTCTACCGGTGCTGCGGGTTGCAGTGTCTCGGTGATGGCAACATTGGTCATGTGTCCCTTGCCGGTAGCGGCGAGGCTTCCGTATAGGGTTACTTGGAATGCGGCTGCTTCGGGATGCCTTTCCAGGAATATCTGAGCTGCCTTGCGCGGCCCCATAGTGTGGCTACTGGATGGACCGGTACCGATACGGTAGAGTTCTTTGATTGATTTCATATATTTCAGATTTATGATTTTAGATTTATGATTTAATTATCAACTGTCAATTATCCATTAACTCAAGTCTACTACGGTAATGCCTGCTCCGCCGAACTGTATATGTTCGTCGGCAAAGTGGCGCACTCCGGGAACGGTTTCCAGATATTGGCGGATAAGCGTGCGCAGGATACCCGTTCCTGTTCCGTGAAGGATACGCACACGCGACATGCCGACGAGGATAGCATCATCAATGAAATAGGTGACGGCTTGCAGCGCTTCGTCGCCACGCATGCCACGGACATCAATGTCTTGCTTGAAATGTAGTTTCTTCTCATACATGCTGTCTTGGGTCTGGACGCTGATGAAAGTGCTTTTGGCGGACACGTCAGCTTGTTTGGGCTGCGCGTTGGTGCGTTCCAGCCTGTCCAGCTTGACGGTAGTCTTGATGCTGCCGAACGCGATAATCGCATTCTTGCCGTTCACTTCCATTACCTCGCCCACAGAGGTCTGTCCCTTTATTCTGACGTTGCAGCCGGGGACGATTGCCGCGAGGCGTTCCGCTTCTTTCCGCGCCTGCTGTTCTGCCAAAGCCTGGGCAGACGGTCCGTTCTCTTTTCCATTGCCTGCTTTCTTTTCCTTTTTCCGGTTCTGCTTTTCTTTCAGCTTTTCCATCTTGCGGGCAATTTTTTCTTCCAGTTCCTTGTTGGCAAGCGCTTCCATTGATTCGCGGAAGTCCGTCAACTCCTGGCGGGCCTGGCGTGTCTTTTCTTTTTCTGCCTGGGCTTCTTTGATGGAGCGTATGGTGTTCTCGATGCGTGCATTGGCTTCCTGCATCAGTTGCTCCACCTCTTCTTTCGCTTTGCGCAGAATATCCTTCCGGGATTTCTGCAAATCTTCGATTTCGGTCTGATAACGCTCGATGGTCTCTTCCATGTGCTTTTCACGCTGGCGTATTGTCTGGCGTTTGCCTTCCCAATAGCGTTTGTCGCGCACAATGTCCTGCAGGTACTTATCGGCGTTGATGTATTCGCTGCCCACAATTTCCGAGGCATCGGCGATGACATCTTCCGGCAGACCTATTTTGCGGGCAATCTCTACAGCGAACGAACTGCCAGGATTGCCTATCTGCAACTGGAACAGTGCTTGCATCAGATGGCGGTCATAGAGCATGGCGCCGTTTACTACACCTTCGTGGTCTTCGGCAAAATGTTTCAGATTCTGATAGTGTGTGGTGATGACACCGAACGTCTGTTTTTGGTTGAAGCGTTTCAATACGGCTTCGGCGATGGCGCCTCCTATCTGGGGTTCTGTTCCACCACCGAATTCATCAATCAGGATGAGGCTCCGTTCATTGCAGTTTTTCATCATGATTTTCATGTTCGTAAGGTGGGAGGAGTAGGTACTCAAATCATCTTCAATGGACTGCTCGTCACCGATGTCAATGAATATGCTGCTGAATATTCCGGCATGACTGCGTTCGTGCATCGGGATGAGTAGTCCGGATTGCAGCATGTATTGTAATAAGCCTACTGTCTTTAGGCAGACAGACTTGCCGCCTGCGTTCGGACCGGAGATAATGAGGATACGTTGCTTTTCATTCAGTTCGATGTCAAGCGGTACGACTTTTTTGCCATGTTTGGCGAGAGAAAGTTGCAAGAGTGGGTGTACCGCCATTGTCCAGTCCAGCAGTTGTTTGTTTTCGAGAGCCGGTTTCAGTCCGGATATTTGCTCGGCAAACAATGCTTTGGCACGTATGAAGTCTATTTCGGCAAGGAACTCGTATGATAGCAGTACGTCGGGGATGGAGGGACGCAACTGGTTGGAGAAGCCCGTCAGGATGCGGATAATTTCTCTGCGTTCGTCACCTTCAAGTTCTCGTATGCGATTGTTGGCTTCCACTACTTCGGCAGGCTCGATGAATACGGTTTTACCACTGGCCGACTCGTCGTGTACAATACCGCGTATTTTCCGTTTCAGTGCCGGTGCAACGGGAATGACCAGACGGCCGTCACGCATGGTGGGTGTTACGTCTTTGTCCACAACGCCCTCGGACTGGGCATTTCGTAGAATACTGTTCAGTGAGCGGGAGATGCTTCCCATGGTACTTGCCAGTTCCCGACGGATGCGTGCCAGTTCTGCGGAGGCGTTGTCCTTGATTTTTCCGTAAGGAGAGAGGATGCCGTTTATTTTCGCTATGAGCTGCGGGAAGACGGTGATGTCTCTCGCCAGCTTTTTCAGGCAAGGGTAGGGGGAAGCGCTTTCTTCCTCATCATCGTCGCTTTTCTGTAGGAAGCGTACTATATCGCGTATGGTTTCCAGCGAACGGCGCAGGTCGAAAAGTTCTGGCTCGTCCAGATACATGCCTTCCACGCGTATGCGTTTCAGTGACGGACGTACATCAAAAAAGTATTGTGCCGGGAAGTTGTCTTCTTCTTGGAGTATGCGTACAAATTCGGTGACTTGGTCCAGACGCTCCTCCACCTCTCCAAAGTGGTCGGAGAATGCCATGTCCATCACCCGTTCTTCACCAAGTGTACTGAGGCATTTTTCTTTCAGCAATCGGCGTATTTGGTCGAAACCTATTTTCTGTTCAAAGTTCTGCGGATATATCATGGTGCAAAAGTACTATTAATTCATGAAAAAAGAGAAAGGAAGTTTGCAGAATTAAAAATGATTTGTACCTTTGCATCGCTTTAAGAAAAAAGCACTTCCCGAAAAGGAAGTTTTTAGGAGAGGTGGCAGAGTGGTCGATTGCGGCGGTCTTGAAAACCGTTGTACTGCGAGGTACCGGGGGTTCGAATCCCTCCCTCTCCGCTGAACACTAAAGACAAATGGTGGAAAAGCTAAGACAAGTCCCGCAAAATCAAGGTTTTACGGGACTTTTTCGTTTTGTCGGCAGACAAGCAAAAGACAAGAAAATGCCCCGTTTGGACAAAGTAGTGTTACTAAATCGTTACTGAAAATTGGGCGAAATGAAATAGTAACGATTTTGATGTTAAGTTGTTGATTTGTCGCTTGTTGTCTCTTAGATGTCCGTTCATAAACTAATTGTTAATCGTTCCTTTGCAGTGGGAAGTTATAACCCATTGTTACGGACATAAAAAACAAAGTATATGAGCAAAAGTACATTTAAGATTCTCTTCTATATTAGAAAGAATCAAGTAAACAAGGATGGAACAGTCTGCATAATGGTCAGACTGACAGTAAGCGGTGATGTGAATTGCTTGCTATCCCGGTAGCAAAATTCAATTTGAAAACGAGTTCTGTAATAATCCAGTATATCCATCGCTTTCATCTGCGTGTCCGTAGAGAAATATAACTTACGCACCTTCTTGTCATCACTTTCCCAAATACACAATCGAATATTTCTCCCTAGGGAACGGGAGTGGATGATTGCTGAAAGTATTCGTTCCTCTCCCTTTTCCAATTGAATAATTTCAAAACGTTCTTCTTCCAAGTGTTTCATATCAATTTTACCATCATACAATTTAGGTCGCCCCTTTTTACCCGTAGGTTGTTCCATCGTCAGATACCGGAAATAAGCGTCATCCCGAAAACGACTGATTACATGGAATCCCATATCCAGGGCACCATCCACAAAAGTGGATTTAGAGAAATATGCATCGGCAACTACATACTTGGTCAGCCGCTGAAGAGTTCCCTTACGGGTACGAAGTACATGCAAATACCAATCTATCAATGTTCATTTAGCTTGTTCCAAGGTTTTCACAGGCGGCGTTTAAACGGCCTCCAAATGGAAGCAGGTATGAAGATCCATATCAATAATACCTATACCGGAGATTTCAAGACCATGCTTAGCCATTTTTGCACAACCGAACCAAAAACGGCCCAGATAGGGAGTGCATTTCCCTGGCTTGGTGATATAACTCGGATCGAAAGCGATAGCAACACGGTTACTTATCTGAGATTCAGCTAAAGTTGCATTGAAGGAGAGCCAGTCAAACTTGCGACCAAACTGCTGACGATAACGTTGTTCGCCAAAGTCGCCATACCGACTCAGTTGAAGGAAATTAATCCTACCGGGGATAATCAGATATAAAAGTAGTACTTCAAGCATAAATTTCTCACGCTATTTGTTTATCTTTGCAGCTGACTGAGTCAGCACATTATTTATTATCTCAAGATATTGGTCAAGTTCGTTTCTATTCATTGTTATTAAAGATGTAGGAACCCTTAATATAATGAATTGGTAGGACTTGATCTGCTTTTTATTTGTTAATTCAAAACTTAACGAACTCTTGCATTGAATTCTGAGATAATATTTATATTTTTGTCATGCTTGATGAAGATTTATTTGACTTTCATTTGCAACACTAAGATAAGTGAATCTTCTGATATAGCAATATCTGTGTAATATTTTGTTTTTTAGGATGTTATAATAATGTTTAAAAAGTGTTGTAAAATTAAGGAGCTGACTGATACGAAAATTTTATTAGAAAAAGATTTCAGGTATTTTTAAACAGGCTCTAAAAACGATGGAAATTCTACAAATTATTAGTTGTTGTATGATAGTGTTATGTGCTTTATGTGGCATAAGTATTTATTTGTTAGCTATTGGCTTCTTGGAAAAAATGCATTTGCCAACGATTGTTTGGTTATTTATTTTCTCGACTTTAGCAGGGGGAGGCTGCTCTTTTTTTGCAAGTCAGACATACCAAGGGGTACGCTACCTCTCAAATATCTATTTGATATTGGGAGGTATAGCTGCTGTGACATTGTTCAAATCCATATTTGGAATGAGCTATAAAAGACCGGAAGTTCTGTGGATTTTCTTTTTGGGGCTATTGCCATTAGGACTATTTGGACTTTTGTTCGCGGACCACTTTTTTGATTGAGTTTGAAATCACTAGAAACAATTAACATTCAAAAATAATGGCTGATCTATTTGATGAATATAATGGGTATATTGATATGTTTTGTGAGAACCTCCGTAGAGAAGTGAAACAAATCATAGAAAAACGGCAAGAAGATTATTCTGGAAAAGTACATTTATGTGCAATAGCCAGGAAAACGCCCAAATTGCTTGATATAGTACATCAACGATTGGACGATATTTGGAACAAACTGATTGTCGTTACAGAAATCACCTTGCCATTCCTTAATTGGAAAGACATAAAAGTGATTTTGTTAGCAGATGATGCAATATATTATGGTTCTACATTTAACTCGGTATATCAACAGATAAGACGTTATACCCCCAATGTCCGAATTATACCCTTATGCTGCATAAAGGCAACAGAATTGGCTTTACCTTTTGATAAAGATATACTCACCTCTTCAGTTCAGCGTTCAGTCGGTCATTATTTTGTAAATTGCTTGAGTATTGATTTCCGTAAACAATGCACTCCATTTGAAATAGAATTTCCCGTATTTTGTGTTAACCTTCCTGATGGTCTCATACTTGACAAGGAAATATTTCGTGAAAACTTGCAAGGAATTGGTTGTATGTTCTACATTGTAAACAACCATATAAATCAGGTTTTGGAGCAAAGACAAAATGAAATGGATATTTCTGAATTTGGAATAGACTTATCAGACGATGGCAAAACTTGTAAGAAAATCCGATTTTACTTAAAAAATGGTTGTTTATTGGTTTCGAGTATTTGTACACATCCTGTATATCAAAAAGATCTGATAAGCAATATTCCTTTCGATGGGACGATTTATGAAGAACTGTGGAAGTATATCACAGAAAGAATAAACGGACAACTGAAAGATGAAAACTATTATAAAACCTTGTGTATTGCTTTAAATTTCATCTATTCCATTGACACATTTGTTTATATGCAAGGAATGATAAAGGATTGCATTTCCGACTCGTTGGGAGGTATTCCCATCTCCTTTGAATTTCGCCAAAGAGAAGTTATATTATTGTTTGGACAGGAAATAGCAGATTTTATGCAGGATTGGTATAGGAGAACATTTTTTGAAAACAAAGCCGATGTTTCAAGTATGCACAAGCCCATGCCGGTAAACGGCCTATACCTTGATGATGAATATCTTCCTAATGATTTTAGATTCAGGGACTATTATTATGCTGTACAAAATCGTTTGTCTGAAAAGTTTAAGAATGTGTCAGGCATGTTAACTGCTTTGTTCTATATCCAAAATGTAATGTTGGATAAAATGAACCGTTCTTTCTTTCTGATAAAAGAAGAAAGATTAAAGTATGGACACACATTTGGTTCACTTGCCTATATATTTGGAAAAAATGACCTTTTGATGAGCGACTCAAAAAATAGAATGGACATACACCGTTGGGTAGATGCCCATATTGACAGCGCAACAATTGTACCACAGTACATCAAACACAACAATGTTGAAGAGGAAGCGGTATGGATTAGGGTGTTTCGATCTGGTGAAAACGAATTGTATTTCATATCTCATTGGGCGCGACTATGTGTTGCGATACTTATTAAAGAGCTAGAATTGACAGGATCCGAAATGATTGCTCAAGAATATTTCAATAGTTTAATAACTTGGATTTACAAAAAGTTCTCGCTTGTAGATTACTTTTATGATGATTCAACCTATGTGTATGAATCTCATACTTATAAAATGTATATGACTACAGAAGAAAAGTTGGTTTCAGTCTATGATATATTATATAAACTTGAAATTATTACAGAACCCCGAATAGGTTATGTTACTTTGAATGAAGATTTGCTGGATGTGGAATTGAAGAAAGCTTCCGTATTGCCCGAAAAACTGATGGATAGTATAATCGAATATTTGACACATCTGCATAAAGAGTTCCCCTATATAGAAGATTATAAATTCTATCTTCCATTTTTCGATGCAAAACTATATGATGGTTCGAAGATAAAGAGGAATGAGGACTATCTTGAAAAACTATTTTCTTTTATAAAAAATATGGTAAATGAGAATTTCAGCGATAGTTCTGTTATGGTTCAACAATTTTTATCTCTTAAAAAAAAGGTTTATATGGGTGTGCTTTCTGAAAGGAGTCATACCCAAGATTGGATAAATACTATCAGTAACAACAATGAGATTTTAAATCAGCAGATAGATGAACTTATTAAAAAAGAGAATAAAAAAGGAGTACTATCTTTATTGCAGGTTATAAATTCGGCATTAATCGGTGTTATTGACAAGAAGATTTTTGTTCTGTTGCAAGAGACAGATAACTCTAATGTGAAGTTTCTGATGGATTATGTCTCCGGGATACAAGAGAATCATACTTCAAATATCTCATTTTTTAAAAAGATACTGGAAAGGGGGAAACAAGTATGGCTTTTCTAATTGACCGTTATTTTCAAGAACTTCCTCAAGAAATAAAAGAACGACCTGAGACTAATACTGTATATCGTATTCTTCTTCAAGGAAAAGGATTTGATTACAATGAGTTTGTTGCAGGTATAAGTAGTATTGAAAAAGGACATATTCCGCCCCAAAGAACAGAGACAAATGTTTCAAGTAATAATATTTTTGATTTTAGAATACGGAAATACATCATTACGCATTTTCGTAAATTCGATGAAAAAAATGGAAAGCCTTATATGCTAAACTTTATCAATGAAAAAAACGAAGTAAATTCATTGTTTTTAGTTGGGAAAAATGGATCAGGAAAAACAAGTTTATACAATGGGTTGGAGTATATATTTACCAATGCACATATAAGTACTATAGAGCAACGCGCAATAAGTAGTAATGAATCATTTCTTCCTTATGGAAAAAGGAAAATGGATGAAATAGGTATTGACATTGAGATAAATAGCCAAGAGAACGGAACATATAAAGTTTTGTCTTCGCCTTTGCATACAGAATTGAATTTCAGACCTTTTTTCTGTAGTGAATTTGATTTATTAGAAATACATCGCAATAATAATTTAAAGTTGATTTTTACCAATAATTTAGGCTTAGGCGAGATTGGAACAATTTTGTCTCAAATAAAGGAGAGTATTGAAAATTTAAAATCAAAGGGGAATTTAAACTTATCTTTGATAGATGCCATTCCAAATGCAGATGCGCTACAAAGTGACATATTCCTTTTAATGAGTGAGAAAGAAAAGAAAAAAGGTGAATATCGGACAAGGTTGGAGCGCTTGAATAGTATATCAATAGCCACAAAGGATTTTCAAAATATAAAGATAAAAGATGACGTATTGGATAAAATGGATGAAATTAAGCGTAATATAGAATTTATAGTGAATAGTGCGCTAAAATTCACTTCAGAGTTAAGCTCTTTTAAATTTTTTGTTGAAAAACAACCTGTCATAGATAAATATAAACGTGTGTTACGCTTAATGGATGATTCAAAAGTGGATGCCTATGAACTCTATATTACACTTCCACCCATTGAAGAATTCGGTATGGAATTATATAATTACGCTTCGTATATTTCACAACGTTTCTTCGATTGGAAACATGGTGAAATTAAGTCTGTTTCCAAGCAAGAAGCATTAAAATATATAGAAGAATTGATGAAATCGGAAACGGAAAGTGAAAGACTGCGAATATTAAATGAAGATAGAGCCAGCACCATAATTTCTCCCTATTATATTGAACGTTTGGAAGACTTGTACCATGCCTTAGTAAAGACTTATCGGAAGGATGAAGAATATATGTTGGAGACCTGTAGAGAAACAATTATTCCATTACTGAATGAATTTACTTATTTGGGAGATATATCCGCAGGGAATGAACAAATAGACGTAATCACCATAGACAATGAAATACGTGCTGTCATTAGCAATGATAAGATTTTTGGTGAAAACGTTACAACCACGCCTGAACTATTTTACAACAGCTTTAGATATAAACTATATTGCATTTCCGTGAAAGTGGCATTGGCGTTTATGACGATGAAATTATCTGGTATCAACGCTCCATTGTTTTTTGATGACGTCTTTAATGCAAGTGATTTTGATAATAGTATCAATATTGATAAATTTTTTAACATAATTCTTACATCCTATGAAAATTTAAGTCTAGGTAAGAGAAAAGATTTGCAAATCATATTATTTACTCATGATGAGGTTGTACTCAACAGTATATCTCAAGCAATGGGGGAATATGGTTTTAATATTGGCATTAAATACATAAGCGGTATTCTTCAAGAAGCTGAATCATTGAATGATAATGATTTGCAAAGTATATCAAACGGTCAAGCGTATTTATTATATGATAAAATCAATTAATTGATAGATGAATTACTCCGGCAATGAATTTAAGAGTTGGAAAACTGCGAAAGAAAAAATCTTTTTCAGTGTAGTCACAATATCCGCAATTGCAGTTGTCATGCTTTTAGGCTCTATTTTTGATAATACTCGCAATCAATCTTTACCAAGTGCTGATATAATTACCATTGATAGTATATGTCGGAAAGTCGGATGTGGTATTATCTCTTTACAAAAAGATTCAATCGGTAAAAATAAAACGAATATCCAACAACTACAATGGAAAGTTGACTCCCTCGTCATTATGCACAATGCCTTGCAAATTGCATTATCTGAAATTGAGAAACAGACAACAATTCGACAGGATGATATTCGCCAAGAAACCAATAATATCATAAACAAATTCAACGGCGTCATCAGTTGGTGGCTTTTGCTATTAGGTATAATTTGTGGTTTTGCCCCATTGGTACTGACATATCTTAATCATAAAAATGATAGCGATTATATCGAGTTGCTGAATATGAATTACAAAGAGACCATAAGTAATATGCTGTCAATGAAAACGGAAATCGAACAAGAAATAAGTAAAATGAATGGCCTTTCCCAAAAATTGGAATCAGAAGAAAAGAAACGTAACCATATATTAGAAAAAAGTCGCGATGAATTGAGATTGACACATACTTTTTCATACATTACCTCTTTTACTAAAGATTCCAAGTTTCAACAGTCTCCTGAAAGATTTCGAATTTATGATAAACTATTGCGCGAGATTATTCAAAATATACTAGCTTGTATAAATAAGTATGACAATACCGAAGTAGTAGATATTGATTGGACTTATTGGAATATGGTATCGTTAGAAGGTATCAGATTGCTTGTTCCGTTTCAAAAAGATAGAGGTAAAATCCGTAGGATGAACAATTTGATTACGAGATTACAAAATCTACAAAGTATATATAAGACTGACGGTCTATCTGTTTTTGAGGATCAACCTCTAATTGATTTACGAAAAGAGTTGAAATCTTTCTATAAAATGTATTATGAATAAATCTAATGAAAGATGAGGAGTAAGCGGTAAGCGTTCAAAAATGATGTATTGCTGTTAACGTTAGGTAGCTTAATATACCCATAGCTAGCAATCTTATCGTTATTATGTAGAACAAAACCATTAAGAAAAAGCGAGACGGAAAAGGTAAGACGCAAGATGAGACTATAAGATAAGGTTACCTCAATCCTTATATCCCGATTTACCTCTTTCATATTTTAACTTGATACCATCATGCAAAGTGTGTAACTCATCTTTTAAACATAAAAAATGGATATGGATAATTATATACATTCATATATAGATAATGATGTTGGTTTTAGATATATTCCTTTATCTGATGGATATTATCCTGTAAATATAGTTATTGAATCAACCGATGCTACGAAGCGTAGCAAGATAAAAAATGCATTAAGATTATTTCATACTCAAGAAGTTTATAATGCTCATGTTCTATTTGAACTTCAGGATATAATGGGTTTGGTTAATGTCAATAATCAGGATTATAAAGAACCACTTATTCATAATACTATTAGAGATTTAGGAGTAACAATGATGCCTACAGAATGTTTTTTGGAGTTGAGTTCGAAAAGGATTTGTTTCTTAATAGACCTTTTTCCAAATTTAAAACGGATATACCAAAACGATTAAAGGAAGAAAAGGTAATAAAAAAGTAGATATATAAGAGAACTTTTATTTCGAGCAAATGATGTCTTTGAGATTGGGTTGTTAAAAGTTACTAGGGGACTTGGATATGCTAATATTATTTCTACCTTTGTATCGTAATGTTGGATGAACGGACATCATGAAGACAATGTGAGACTGAATCCGACAAACTTCAGTTACTAAAACATTACTAAGAGTAAAATTGACATTATTATAACCTTGTAAATAAGGAACTTGAAGAGAAAAGGTTCATTGCCCTCCCTCTCCGCTGGAAAGAATTGCAAAACAAAGAAAATCTCTGTAAATTAATACTTTACGGGGATTTTTTGTTTTTGGTGCATAGCAAAAATAAGCATATCAAAGCATTCTTTCGGTGTACTATTCGGTGTACCTGTTTGCCTTCAATGTCAGGTACACCTATTAAGTAAATAATTCATTGTTTATCAGTGTTTTGCATCTTTACTTGTTGCTCTTGGAAATTTAGTTTTGTGATTAAAAAACAAGTAAGATGGAAAGAACAACATTTTGTCTATTGTTCTACATTCGTAGGACGAAATTGAATCGGAACGGTGAGGCTCCGATAATGATGAGAATTACAGTGAATGGAGTGCGGGTTGATGCTTCAGTGAAGAAAACAATTCTTCCGGAATTCTGGAGTGCGGCAAAAGGAAAGGTTCTGGAAAAGAAGCGTGAAACCATTCTTGCGGAAGGTGTTGCAGAGCGCATCATCGGACTTTATGCTTTGGGAAACAGCACACGTGAGATAAGTGACTGGATGGAGGAGAACTTGGGTAATCGTGTGTCTGCCGAGACGATTAGCGCCATCACCGATCGTGTACTTCCGGAAATAAAGGCATGGCGTTCCCGTAGCCTAGAGAGCGTTTATCCGATAGTCTGGATGGATGCCATCCATTATAAGGTAATGGACGAGAGAGGCTGTGCCGTAACCCGTGCGATTTACAATGTACTGGCTCTGGACAGCGAGGGACATAAGGATCTGTTAGGGATGTATATCTCTAAGAATGAGGGCGCTAACTTCTGGCTGAATGTATTGACAGACTTGCAGACCCGTGGTGTCTGTGACATACTCATAGCTTGTGTTGACGGATTGAAAGGCTTCCCAGATGCTATCCAAAGTGTGTTTTCTGATACTATTGTCCAGCTCTGTATTTTCCATCAGATACGTAACTCCGTCAAGTATGTCGGCAGCAAGCACCAAAAAGAGTTCATGAGGGATCTGAAACATGTCTATGGTGCGGTAAATAAGGAATCCGCTGCGACAGGACTTCTTAATCTGGAAGAAAAATGGGGTGAGAAATACCCTATCGTTATCAAGTCTTGGCAGGATAACTGGGAAAGGCTTACTGAATACTTCCAGTTTACGTCGGATATACGACGTATGATTTATACCACGAATACAGTCGAGGGCTATCACCGCCAAGTGCGGAAAGTGACAAAAAACAAGGGCGTGTTCCCTAACGACACCGCCCTTGAAAAGTTGGTTTATCTCGCTTACCGCAACATACGTAAGAAATGGACCATGCCCATAGCCAACTGGGCGGCCATCGCACAACAATTAGCGATAAAGTTTGGAGACAGATTTAAATTGTTGTAACTTTACGCTCGTCGGGAGTGCTGGTGCACCCCCTTGGCGCTGGCCGATCCCCGACCGATGAGCTTGGAAGAAAACGCCGCATGACACAGTTTATTTTACGCCCCCGCAGTGTACACTTCATGTGTATTCTTTTTAATCTGTTTACAGTCAAATAACAACTTAAAACTGTATCAAATAAACATATCCAAGTATTCTTTTTTTGCCATATTTTCAAAAGGACTATGCATCACGCACTGTCCTTTTCTTATTAGAACTTTAAACACCCGAATATCTTACCAATTTGGTTTTCGTCATTACCTGTCTAGCCATGCTCCTACCTTCTCTTTAAAGAAGAAAGTATAGAGGAATGCTCCTATCCAGCTTGTAAGGACTACCAGCAGGATTGCCATAAGTTTTTTTTCTTTCGGTATTCTCAGGCAACCTATTTCCCAGGCGCATCTTATAGTCAGAACTATTCCAACGACCCAAATAGCAAGAATATTCATACCTGTATAAATTAAATGAGAGATAGTAAATCGAGATATAAAGGTTTATATGACAGTCTTAATCAAGCTGCTTTTTTACTTCATCTTTAGCTTTGTTATAATCCTTTTTTATTTCTTTTTTTACCTTTTCTGTACCTTGTTGCACGTCTTTCTTGGTTTCTTTCCAGGCATCTTTAACTTTGTCGGCACTATCCTCTATTTTGTTAGAGGCCTTGTCTAATGCGTCATTTACGTTTTCTTTTGCATTTTCAATCTGCTGTTCTGTCCGGTTCTGTTCTTTTTTGTCCCGACAGGATGATGCGGACAGTGCAAATAAAATTGTCAGTGTGATAAACATTATCTTTTTCATATAGTTCTCTATTTTTGCTTGTTATACAATATGCTTTAGGATTTCCGGTGGAGAAACCAGTTCTCCACCGGGATGAAGATTTAGACTTCATACTGTCGGAAGATCAAGTTATTTCTTTTCCGATTTTTTGTTTGAAGCAGCAGGCTTACTTTCTTTAGCTTTGCTTTGGGTACACTTTTTGCCACCCTTTGCTTCCATCTGTTTTTTTTCGTTCTTTGTTGTCATAAAATTTAGTTTTTAAGTTAAACAATAGTAGAACTGGAAGTCTTATTTGTTTCCGTTCTTAGCATTTCCATATTCACACCAACGCATTTCTCCTTTAGGGATATGGGAGAGTATCTCGCTGCTCCGTTCCTTGGCTAGTTTTTCATCTGTCTGGCGTACTTCCTTTTCCGTACGTTTGGTGCCTTTAGGTTTACGTTGAAGTAGTCCGTCAGTACTTCTGACTTCCTCCAGTGGATTCTCAATATATTGCCATTCTTCTTTGAGCCTCGTACTTTTGCCTTCGTTCCATGGTCCGCGGGCTTCCTTTCCTTTGGAATCATTAAAATAAAGGTTACTGTATCGGGGGGATGTTTGGAATACTCCCGGAGGAAAGTTAGGCTGAATAGTTTCCAGAGCGGCCTCAAACTGTTGAAAATGGGTCACTTCGCGAGTCATAAGGAATGTGAGCGTTTCTTTTACAAGTGGGTCATCCGTAAGTGGGATAAGGTTTTCGTAACCTATCTTGGCACGTGCTTCACCCGCCATGTTGGAACGCAGGTCCACTGTCAGGTCAGCATTGGCCGATACATAGGTGGCACACCATGGGTTCCCGTTGCTATCGGTCAGTACGGGACTACCGGGAGCTGTTACCAGAAACGCAGGATTGGTGAAGGCTTGGTGGATAAGATCCTCTTTGCCTGCTTTTCCTCCCATCATGGTACGCAGAGGAGTATCTTCCAATACATCCTTCATTTCTCCGTTTACTGGTCCGAGGAGCATCTGGATGGTTGCACCTACGATTTCAAGATGGCCGAATTCCTCAGTGGCAATATCCATGAGCATGTCATATTTGTCAGGGTAGGGGTTATGGCAACTGAATGCCTGTACAAAGTACTGTAGAGCGGATTTCAACTCACCGTTGGCCCCTCCGAATGCCTCAAGCATCACACGAGCAAAACGAGGATCCGGCTGTGATACACGGGCATTGAACTGAAGATCTTTTACATGGTAAAACATAACAGATTCATTTTTAAGTTAATAATTCAGGTTAATTTTAGATGTACATCTGTATATTAAAGATAGGAATATCCTTGCCGGGCCGTATGTACAGACCGGAAGAGGTTTGTCCAATCAAGTCAAGAGGGTAAAGTTGTCGGTAGAGATATAAATGAGAAAGGATCGGAGAAAATGAATTTTATTCCTCCAGTTTGTCCAGTTCAGACATATATTTCTTTATATAATGACAATTTCCGTCGCATATCCTTTTCCGCACTCCCACGGAAAGGGAAGAGTCCATACATTTGTTTCCGAACAGACAGCTGCACCTGAGTCTATACGCTTCCAAGCTTTTATTCCTCTCATCCGTACGGCCCTCTGTATAGGCGGACAGGCATAGCGTGTACAGTTCTTCATAACTCTTTTCCCGCAGGGATGCGGGAGTATATTGGCATTTATTGTTCCATTTCATATTCATTAATCATTAATTCAGGTGAAATGGATCGGGAAGCATTGAAAATACATCCCGTAATTTTAGTTGTTTGTTATAGTAGCCTATTTTTTGGCTTCTAAAGCAGCTGCATGGACTTTACTTTTCAGAGTGTCAGCCTTTTCGGCAACGTCAAAGGTCGCATCTGCAACCTTGTCGGCGGTTTTGGTACTTGCATCCAGTGCTTTGTCTCTCACGGTTTCTGTAAGGCTTTCAGCGCGATCGGCAATCTTTGCCATGGCATTATGAATTTTCTTTTTTAGCATCTTGGCTTTTGCCGTACGTGAAAAACGTTGAGCAAGTGCTCCGATGGCCGAACCTATTGCCAGCCCAATCAAAAAGTTAGATTTACTAGTTTCCATAATCAAAAAGGGTTTAGGTTAATAAAAATTTAAATATCAGTTCTCTTGGGATGACGAAAGAAGGATATGATCCACAATAATAGGACTGCACCGATAACAGAGGTGAAAAGGCTACCCAGAAGGCCTGTGGTAGTAATTCCCAACAAGCCGAATACCCAGCCACCCAATACGCCACCTACAATACCTACGAGTAGGTTAATGAGAAGTCCGAAACCGCCTCCTCTCATAATCTTGCCGGCTATGAGTCCGGCAACGATTCCAATGATAATGTACCAAATAAAATACATAATATTAAGTTTTAGTTAAAATAATATTGTTGGGACAGATGGTTTGAGGAATCATATCAGACGGAAAACCATCGGTCCCGTTTTGAAAAAAAAACATGTTGTGTAAGAAAATGGTTTGGGTGTAAAAAAAGGATTTAACAACAATTTTCATTTTAATAATAGGCTGGCTGGCTATATTAGTACTATTTATATGTTTATCCCATGTAGTGTTTTATTGCTAAGTAACTATGCCGTGCAGTCAATATTTCAAACTTGTAATAGATAAAAGTTGTGGCTTAATATTTTGATAATAAATGATATAACTCCATATATCGTTCTTTCTGATGGCCGTTGGCTGAAGATGTATAACAACCGAAGATGCCTTCATACTATGGTATTGAATTCTCTCAGAGTCGTTTATAAGTAAACATAATCCTTCTTTCATCGTTATAATCTACACATATAAGATTTATGATATGAAAGGATTATTGTTAATTGGAATTTTTATGTTTTGCCCCGTTTCCATCTTATGGGGACAGGATAGGATACAACAATACGCGGGGACAGCCATGCCGTATCCTATTGTGAAAGACTCGTTTGTTTTTTTTCAGGATAGTATGGTTCCGTTTTATGTTAACCATTTGGGAAGACATGGAGCGCGTTTTCCAACTTCAGGAAAGGCTTTGAATAGAGTGAAGGAGATTCTGGAATTGGCTCAGCGGGAAAATAGGCTAACATCAGGAGGGGTAACCTTGCTTTCTACAATACAGAATCTATCGGAAACTTTTGACGGACAATGGGGGAAGTTATCAGTAGTGGGAGAGGAGGAACAACGGGGTATTGCCAGACGTATGATAGAACGCTATCCACAGTTATTCAGTGATTCTGTCAAAGTGCAGGCAATTGCGACATATGTTCCCCGTTGTATACATAGTATGGATGCATTTCTTGCTTGTATGGTAGAGTTTAATTCTTCTTTACACATACAACGCAATGAAGGGAAGCAATATAATGATATTCTTCGTTTCTTCGATTTAAACCAATCTTATGTTGATTATAAAGAAAATGGTGATTGGCGTCCTATATACGAGACTTTTGTGCGACGAAAGATTTCTTCTGCTTCTGTTATGGAAAACTTCTTTCTGGAATCAGGACAGGAAACAGATAAGGAGGCAGAGGAATTTGTCATGGCTTTATTCTCCATTGCTGCCATACTACCAGATACAGGTACTCCGATAAATTTGGATGGTCTTTTCACAATAGGTGAATGGGATAATTACTGGCAGACTCAGAATTTGCGACAATATATGAGTAAAAGTTCTTCGCCGATTGGGCGAATGTTGCCTGTTGCAATTGCATGGCCTCTGCTATCAGAATTTATTCATTCAGCTGATGAAGTGATAAAGGGCAAGTCGGATACCAGGGCGAACTTTCGTTTTGCTCATGCAGAGACAGTTATTCCTTTTGTAGCATTAATGGGTATAGAAGGAACGGATGTTAAAGTTGTTGTTCCTGATTCTGTATCTAAATATTGGAAAGATTATGAGATTGCTCCGATGGCTGCTAATGTACAGTGGATTTTTTATCATGACAAGGCTCGAGAAATATGGGTGAAATTTCTTTTGAATGAAAAAGAAATGACACTTCCTGTTTCAACTTCCCGTTTTCCTTATTATCGATGGGAAACTGTCTGCATGTATTTAAAGAAACGGGTTGAAATGGCGAAAAAGGTACTTGAGTCTTTTTCAGATGATTGTAAATAAGGTAGATATGGGTTGAGTATTGGTGTGGTATGAGTGTGATAGAATTGAAAAAGTATCTGTATTATCCCGGCGGTATAGAAATCATTATATACCGTCGGGATTTTTTTTGTTACATTGGATTTATATTAGTGGGGTGATTTGAGGATAAAGTGTGCGTACTATTTTTTCTCTTTTGCCAAATCAGCCAATTCATCCTTTTCAACGTAAATCGTTCGTGTTGGGAATGCGAAATCAATGCCTGCTTTATTGAATGAGTCTAGAATCTCCATATTTACATTTGAAGTTACCATTAAAATATCTCCCTGTTTTTCTATAAAATATATGTACATGATATTCAGTGCAGAGTCTGTGTATTCTGTAAAAACAGCTGTGGTATCTGATGGTTTGGAAGATACATTTTCTATTCTTTTAGGAATGGCTTTCAGTATATTTAAAGCTTCTTTCATTTTTTCGGATGTTGTGTTGTATGTCAATCCAAGTTTCAAGACGACTCGACGCATCGGTTCGGAAGAGATATTTATGATAGAAGCATCTGTAACTTTATAATTAGGGAAAGTGATGATACGTTTATTGTAGTCCATGATTTTTGTACTTCGAACTCCAACATCAATCACAGTACCTTCGATATTATCCACGCGAATCGTATCACCTATGTTGAAAGGCTTATCTGTCAATATAGTGAAAGCGCCGAACACATTTTTTACAGTGTCTTGGGCTGCTAAGGCAAATGCGATACCTCCAATACCCAGAGTACCTAATAATGCACCAATATTGACTCCAATATTACTTAAGGCCATTACAAGACCGATTATCCACACAATGACCAGTATTGTCCGTCTGATAATGGGCATCATTTTGTTGTTTTGTCCATCCGATTGTCGTCCCCAGTAGATTTGCAATAAACTACTGGATAATCGGGCAAATATCCATGTGATATCCAGAATAATCAGTATCTTGTAAGCATTATCTATTACTTTTACAAAACTATCCGGAGAAACAAGCCTGTGAATAGCTATCCAAATACCTAATAACATAATTGCAAACTTGACGGGCGATTCTAAAGAATAATAAATTATATCATCCAGCCGATTATTGGTACGGGTGATAAATGGATTGAGTACTTTTCTGCTGAAGAATGATATTAACTTCATCAAAACAATTGTTCCTAAAATAATAAGTATGGAAATACCCCAGTCTTCTAAAGTATTTCCCCAGATTTCTCTTTCTAACATAGCTGGAAATTTTTTAATTAAACATTTTATGGAATATCCTTGATTTTGGATGATGTAAAAACAAACGGATAAAGGAAAAATCCTATTCATAATCAAGTAAATTATATATATGAAAAGAAACATTAAGATAATTTTTATTACTCTATTGGAGATGGTTAAAAACCTTGGAGGCGTTTTTATAATGC
>ENA-OYYC01000044-OYYC01000044.1-human-gut-metagenome-genome-assembly--contig:-NODE-44-length-88513-cov-9.172873_pt1 | contig 88513 bp, 47 predicted proteins | sample MGYA00243242_ERZ653433 | MGnify/ENA primary metagenome ERZ653433 (study PRJEB26926, sample SAMN06165127) | human gut metagenome | biome: ENVO:00009003; feature: ENVO:2100002; material: ENVO:00002003... | reverse complement strand
ATCCTCGAAAAGATCGCTCCCGGCAGCGGCATCGGGTCGAGTGCGGCTTCGTCGGCCGCAGCGGTTTGGGGCGTGAACGAACTGTTGGGACGTCCCTTTTCAGGGGAGCGGCTCGTGGAATTTGCGATGATGGGCGAGGCGCTCATCGGCGGTACGCCCCATGCCGACAACGTGGGCCCTGCCGTGCTGGGCGGCGTGGTGCTGATCCGGGGGTACGAACCGCTGGACATCGTGCGTCTGCCCGTCCCCGAGGGCTTTTTCTACGCCGTGGTGCATCCCGACATCGTGGTCAGCACCAAGGAGGCGCGCGAAGTGCTTCCCCGCGAGGTACCCCTGCACGATGCCGTGACGCAGTGGGGCAATGTCGGCGGGCTGGTGGCCGGGTTCGCCCTGGGTGACGTGGCGCTGATCGGCCGGTCGATGCACGACGTGGTGGCGGAGCCTTACCGCAAGGGGTTCATTCCGGGTTACGACCAACTGAAGGAAGGGGTGCTCGCCGAAGGCGCCCTGGCGATGAACATTGCCGGGTCGGGGCCTTCGATCTTCGCCCTGGCCGCCGATGAGGCCGTCTCGCAGCGGGTCTCGCAGCGGATGCGGGCGCATTTCGCCCGCCCCGGTATCGGCTGCAAGATATATGCGGGCCGCGTGTCGAACTGCGGGGCAAGGATTGTGGAATAGTATAAAACGACAAACAGATGAAATATTACAGCACGAAAGACAAAGCATGCGCACGCGCCTTTTCGCTTCGCGAGGCCGTGCAGGCGGGGCTGGCACCCGACGGCGGGTTGTTCGTTCCGGAACGTATCCCGCAGGCCGATATGGCCGTCGCGGAGCGGCTGGCCGGGGAGTCCTATGCCGCGCTGGCCGGATACCTGGCGGAACTTTTTTTCGGTGACGACATCGACCCCGGCCTCCTGCGGCGGGAGATGGAGCGGATCTACGACTTTCCGCTGCCGCTTCGCCGTGTCGGCAGCCGCTATACGCTGGAGCTGTTCCACGGCCCGACGTTCGCATTCAAGGATTACGGTGCGGGCTTCATGGGGCGGATGATCGGCCTGATGGGTGGTGCCGGCGAAAAACTGGTGATCCTGACGGCTACGTCGGGCGACACGGGCAGCGCCGTGGCGCACGGGTTTTACGGCGTGCCGGGCGTCGAGGTGGTGCTGCTCTATCCCGAAGGGAAGATCAGCCGGCTGCAGGAGTGCCAGATGACCACGCTCGGCGGCAATATCCACCCGCTGCGTGTGGCCGGGACGTTCGACGACTGCCAGCGGCTGGTCAAGGAGCTGTTTGCCGACGCAAAATTCCGTGCGGGGCACCGCGTGTCGTCGGCCAATTCGATCAACCTGCTGCGCTGGATACCGCAGGCATTCTATTATTTCTATGGCTATTGCCTGTGGCGGCAGCAGACGGGCGGCGGGCGGCCTGTGGTCGTGGTGCCGAGCGGTAACTACGGAAACCTCTCGGCCGGGATGCTCGCCCGCCGCATGGGGCTCCCCCTCGGCGGCTTCGTCGCGGCTTCGAACAGCAACGACGTGGTGCCCGAATTCCTGCGCAGCGGCGAGTACCGTCCGAGGCCGTCGGTGCGGACGCTAGCCAATGCGATGGACGTCGGGGCGCCGAGCAATTTCGAACGTATGCTGTGGCTCTGCGGCGGTGAGCCGGATGCCCTGCGTAACGAACTGGAGGGATTCCGCTGCGACGATGCCATGATCCGCCGTACGATCGACGGGCTGCACCGCAATTACGGATACCTTTCCGACCCGCACAGCGCCATCGGATATGCCGCTTCCGTAGCGTGCGGGAAACCGGGATTTTACCTCTCTACGGCGCATCCCGCCAAATTCGGGGAGGTCATCTTCCCCGTCACGGGGGCTGCGGTTCCGCTGCCGCCGCGGCTGGCCCGGCTCGCCCGCCTGCCCCGGGTTTCGGAACCGATGGCGGCCGACCTGGGGGCACTCGAGCAATTCGTGGCCGGGATATAAACCGGCTGCCGGGCCGTGGCGTTGCTGTCCGGGCGGGGTGCGCCTCGTGGCCTGCACGGAAAAAGGGGTTGCAACTTTTGCGGTTGCAACCCCTTTTTTATGGATAGGAGCCCCCGGAGCGGGGCGTGCCTAAATATGCGCGGCGATGAAGTCCCCGACCTCGGAGGTCGAGTAGCGGCGTTCGCCCTGTGCGGCGAGGTCTTCGGTGACGACGCCTTCGGTGAGCGCCTTGTCTACGGCGGCCCGCACGGCGCTGCCTTCCCTGTCGAGCCCCAGGTGTTCGAGCAGCATGGCGGCCGAGAGGATCGTGGCCATCGGGTTGGCGATGTTCTTCCCCGCAGCCTGCGGATAGGAGCCGTGGATCGGCTCGAAGAGCGCCACTTCCGACCCGACGCTCGCCGAGGGGAGCATGCCGAGCGAGCCGCTGATGACGCTGGCCTCGTCGGTGAGGATGTCGCCGAACATGTTCTCGGTGACGATCACGTCGAAATGGGTCGGCTGGCGTACGATCTGCATCGCGGCGTTGTCCACGAACATGAACTCCAGCTCCACCCCGGGGTACCGGGGCGCCATATCCTGCGCGACTTCCCGCCACAGGCGCGAGGTTTCGAGCACGTTGGCCTTGTCCACGACCGTCAGGCGCCGCCGGCGGCTCATGGCGAGCCGGAATGCGACGTCCAGCACACGTTCGATCTCCGTGCGCGTGTAGGTGCAGGTGTCGAAAGCCTCCGTCCCGGCTTCGTTGCGCCCCTGCGGCCGGCCGAAATAGATGCCGCTCGTCAGTTCGCGCACGCAGATGAAATCGGTGCCGCGCACCACCTCTGCCTTGAGCGGCGAACGGCCGGCCAGCGTGTCGAACAATGCGATGGGGCGCAGGTTGGCGAACAGTCCCAGCGATTTGCGCATGCGCAGCAGTCCCTGCTCGGGACGTACCGGGGCCTTGGGGTCGTTGTCGTACTTGGGGTCGCCGATGGCACCGAACAATACGGCGTCGGCAGCCTGGCAGATGGCGTGCGTCTCGTCGGGATAGGGGTCGCCCGTGGCGTCGATGGCGCAGGCGCCCACTAACGCCTCGCGGTAGTCGAATCGGTGTCCGAATTTCGCCGCCACGCGGTCGAGTACTTTCGTGGCCTCGGCAATGATTTCGGGGCCGATGCCGTCGCCGGCTAAAAGGGCTATGTTAACATCCATGGTCGTTGTATGTTGGTTCGATTATGTTCAGCATTTTGATCGTCGCCTTGATGGCGGCTTCGGTCTGGTCGGCATCCAGCCCGCGGGTCTTGAACTCCTTACCGCCCGTCTCCCACGTGATGATCGTCTGCACGAAGGCATCGGTTCGTCCGCCGGGCGGGATCGAAACGGTGTAGTTGCGTAGCATCGGGAACTCGCGGCCGAGCTGGTGCTTGTAGATCTGCCTGAGCGCCCGCATGAAGGCGTCGTACTGGCCGTCGCCGACCGAGGTCTGCTCGTATTCGCAGCCGTTGATCTCGATCTTGAGCGTAGCGGCCGGGTGCAGCCCCTGTGCCAGCGACAGGCTGTAATTGAGTATCCGCACGGGGTTTTCGACCTGGTCGTAGCGCAGTACGTCGGCGATGATGTAGGGCAGGTCTTCGGCCGTCACCAGCTCCTTCTTGTCGCTCAGCTCGACCACCCGTTCGGTTACCTTGCGCATCGAGGCTTCGTCGAGCTCGATGCCCAGCGCTTCGAGGTTCTTCAGGATGTTGGCCTTGCCCGAGGTCTTGCCCAGGGCGTATTCGCGTATGCGTCCGAAGCGTTCGGGCAGCAGCTCGTTGAAATAGAGGTTGTTCTTGTTGTCGCCGTCGGCATGGATGCCTGCACACTGCGTAAAGACGTTCTCGCCGACGATCGGGCGGTTGCCCGGGATACGGATGCCCGTGTAGGTCTCGACCATGCGGCTGACGTGGTTAATCTTCGTTTCGTCGATGTCCGTGAGGCAGTGCAGCCGGTCGTGCAGCACGGCCACCGTGCTCGACAGGGGTGCGTTTCCTGCGCGTTCGCCCAGCCCGTTTATGGTTACGTGAACCCCGTGGAACCCGGCTTTCACCGCAGCTGCGGTGTTGGCCACGGCCAGGTCGTAATCGTTATGGGCATGGAAGTCGAACCTAAGCTGCGGATAGCGTGTCACCATGTCGCGGCAAAACCGTTCGGTGGCATAGGGGTCGAGGATGCCCAGCGTGTCGGGGCACATGAAGCGCTGCACGGGGGCGTCGGCCAGCCCGTCGAGTATCGTGTAGACGTACCCGGGCGAATCCTGCATACCGTTCGACCAGTCTTCGAGGTAGACGTTCACCTTCATGCCCCGCGCGACGGCCCCGCCGATCGTGGCGCGGATGTCGCAGAGGTGCTCCTGCGGGGTGCGGCGCAGCTGTTCGCGGCAGTGTTTGAGCGACCCCTTCGCCAGCAGGTTCACCACGCGGCACCCGGCTTGGCCGAGCCAGTCGAGCGACACGCCGCCGTCGATGAATCCCAACGCCTCGATGCGGTCGGTATAACCCTTCGCGGCAGCCCATTCGGCGATGCGGCGCACGGCCTCCTGCTCGCCCTGCGAAACCCGCGCCGAGGCGATCTCGATGCGGCTCACGCACAGTTCTTCCAGCAACAGCCGGGCGATGGAGAGTTTTTCGCGGGCGTTGAACGAAACCCCCGACGTCTGCTCGCCGTCGCGCAGCGTGGTATCCATTATTTCTACGCGGGGATACATCGCGCTGCTATTTGTGCGCCTGTTCGAACGCTTCGATCTGGGGCGCGATGCTGCGCAGGTAGTCCACGTCGTCGTAGCCATTCAGCAGGCACCGCTTCTTGTATGCGTCAATCTCGAAGCACTCGCTGCGGCCCGTGGCGCAGATCGTCAGCGTCTGGTTGTCCAGGTCTACGGTGAATTGCGTCGCAGGGTTGCCGTCGATCGCCGCGAAGACCGCCGCGAGGAACTCTCCGCTTACCGTGATCGGCAGCAGCCCGTTGTTGAGGGCATTGTTGCGGAAGATGTCGGCGAAGAAGCTCGACACCACGACGCGGAACCCGTAGTCGGCGATGGCCCATGCGGCGTGCTCGCGCGAACTGCCGCAGCCGAAGTTGCGGCCTGCGACGAGGATTTTGCCCCCATAACGGCTGTCGTTGAGCGGGAACGAGGCGATCCGCTGCCCCCGGACGTCGTAGCGCCAGTCGCGGAAGAGGTTGTCGCCGAATCCTTTGCGCTGGGTGGCTTTCAGGAAACGTGCCGGGATGATCTGGTCGGTATCTATGTTCTCCGTGCTCACGGGCACGGCCCCCGAGGTGAAGGTTTCGAATTTGGGTATGGACATATTGGTTTTGTTTTTTCCGGCATTCGGCAGCGGCCATTTTGCCGCAAAGCGGCATGTAAGCCCCTGCCTGAAGCGGGGGTTTGGGGGTGGGCCGGAATTATAAACGACGCCGAAGGCGGCGGCAACGACCGGCCGATCCAAACCGAAGTTAAAAATTTTTACATTTCAAACACCTTGCGCGGATCCTCGATCCTGCCGCATACCGCGGCCGCGGCGGCTACCGCAATGCCTGCAAGCATGGTGCGCGCACCGGGCCCCTGGCGCCCTTCGAAGTTGCGGTTCGAGGTCGAAACGCTGTATTTGCCTGCCGGGATCTTGTCGGCGTTCATCGCCAGACACGCCGAGCAGCCCGGCTGCCGGAGCTCGAACCCGGCGGCGGCGAGCACTTTGTCGAGCCCTTCGGCCCGTGCGGCGGCTTCGACGCCTTTCGAACCGGGGACGATCCATGCCGTCACGCCCTGGGCCTTGCGCCGGCCTTCGACCAGCTTGGCGAAGCGGCGCAGGTCTTCGATGCGGCCGTTGGTGCAGCTGCCCACGAAGACATAGTCGACGGGTTTGCCGAGCAGCTTTTCCCCGGCTTTGAATCCCATGTACTCCAATGCCTTGGGGTCGGCCTCGGTCGGGATCTGCGCATCGACGGCCATGCCCATGCCGGGGTTGGTGCCGTAGGTAATCATCGGGGCGATGTCGGCGGCATCGAACCGGTACTCCTTGTCGAATACGGCGTCGGCATCGCTGTAAAGCGCTTCCCAGCGGGCGACGGCCTGGTCGAACGCCGCTCCCTGCGGCGCACGTTCGCGCCCGCGCAGGTAGTCGAACGTCGTCCGGTCGGGGGCGATCATGCCGCCCCGCGCACCGCACTCGATGCTCATGTTGCAGACGGTCATGCGCCCCTCCATCGAGAGCGAACGGATCGCTTCGCCGGCGAACTCGATGAAGTAGCCCGTGCCGCCCGAAGCGGTGAGCTGCGAGATGATGTAGAGCACGACATCCTTGGCTTCGACGCCCGGGCGCAGTGTCCCGTCGACCGTGATGCGCATGCTCCGCGGCTTGGACTGGATGATGCACTGGCTGGCGAAGACCATCTCGACCTCCGAGGTGCCGACGCCGAATGCCACGGCGCCCAGTGCCCCGTGCGTCGAGGTGTGGCTGTCGCCGCAGACGATGGTCATGCCCGGCTGTGTGAATCCCAGTTCGGGGCCGATGATGTGCACGATGCCCTGGCGCGGGTTTCCCACGCCGAAATGTTCGATGCCGAATTTGGCGCAGTTGGCCTCCAGCGCCTCGACCTGGCGCCGCGATTCGGCCTCGGCGATCGGCAGGTGCTGGTCGACGGTCGGGATGTTGTGGTCGGCCGTGGCGGTGATTTGTGCCGGGCGTGCCACGCCGATGCCGCGCCGTTCCAGGCCTGCGAAGGCCACGGGTGACGTCACCTCGTGGATGTACTGGCGGTCGATGTAGAGCACCGAACGTCCGCCGTCTTCGGTGCGCACGGTGTGCGCATCCCATATCTTGTCCAGAAGTGTCCTGCCCATCTTACTCCTCCTTTTCCTTGCGTTCGGTTACGTTCAGTACGCGCAGCGCGTCGAGGAACGCCTCGATCGACGCCCGTGTGGTGTCGGTGTGCGCGGCGAAGCCGTGGACGGTGCGGCTGCCGCACTGTACCTGTACGTGTACGCGCCCCACGTCGTTCGAACCTTTGGTGATGGCCTGCATGAGGAACTCCATGAGCACGACCTTCTCGTTGATCAGGGTCTTGATCGCCGACACGGCGGCATCCACCGGGCCGTTGCCCGTGGCGATGGCCATGCGCTCGTGGTCGCCGAACTTCAGCACCACGGTCGCCGTTGGGACGAGCGTGCCGGTGGTCACCTGCAGGAATTTGAGCGATACGGACTGCTGTTTCATGCGGTCGATGTCGCCCACCAGATATAGCAGGTCGTAGTCGTGGATCTCCTTTTTCTTGTCGGCAAGCTCGAGGAACTTGCCGTATGTGTCGTCCAGCTCTTCCTGCGTGAGGTCGTAGCCGAGCAGTTCGAGCCGGTGTACGAGCGCCGCGCGGCCGCTGCGGGCCGTCAGGGCGATGACCGACTCGTTGAGGCCGATGTCCTGCGGGTCGATGATCTCGTAGGTCTGGCGGTCTTTCAGCACGCCGTCCTGGTGTATGCCCGACGAGTGGGCGAAGGCGTTGCGGCCGACGATCGCCTTGTTGGGCTGCACGGGCATGTTCATCAGGCTCGACACCAGGTGCGAGGCTTTGGTGATCAGGCGTGCGTCGATGCCGGTGTCGACGGCGATCTCCTTGTGGCAGCGCAGCGTCATCACCACCTCTTCGAGCGAGGTGTTGCCTGCGCGTTCGCCGATGCCGTTGATCGTCACCTCGGCCTGCCGCGCACCGTTGAGGATGCCGCTCAGGGTATTGGCCGTAGCCATGCCCAGGTCGTTGTGGCAGTGGGTCGAGATGATCGCCTTGTCGATGTTGGATACGTGGTCGACCAGGTATTTGATCTTCGCGCCGTATTCGTGGGGCAGGCAGTAGCCCGTGGTGTCGGGAATGTTGACCACCGTAGCCCCGGCCGCAATGGCGGCCTCGACCACGCGGGCGAGGTATTGAGGATCGGCGCGCCCGGCGTCTTCGGCGTAGAACTCCACGTCCTCGACATAGCTTTTGGCGTATTTCACGGCTTCGACGGCCTGTTCGAGGATTTTCTCGGGCGTCGAGCGCAGTTTGTCGTAAATGTGCTGGGGCGAAACGCCTATACCCGTGTGGATGCGTTTGTGTCTGGCCAGTCGCAGGGCATCGGCGGCCACGTCGATGTCTTTTTTCACGGCGCGGGTCAACGCACAAATCGTCGGGGCCGAAACGGCCTTCGAAATCTCGAGTACGGAGTTGAAGTCTCCGGGGCTGGAAATCGGGAACCCCGCTTCGATGACGTCCACGCCGAGGCTTTCCAGCAACTTGGCGACTTCGATCTTCTCGGTGGTGTTCAATTGGCAGCCCGGCACCTGCTCGCCATCACGGAGCGTGGTGTCGAAAATAAACAGTTTCTCGCACATAATATGACTAATCTAACTAACCTTGGCAACAAATATATTAAAAATATTTTCTAAATTCCTATTTTACCGGAGGAAAGTGCCTCTTATACCCGAATTTAGCGGCGTTTCCCCTCCGGGAGTACGAATCCGGAAATAAAAACGGCTTCGGGCATCCGAAGCCGTTTTCCCATATATTTTCAGGTGTCGCCGGGATCTTTTGCCGGTTGCGCTGCGTTTTCCCGGCTGCCGGGGCGGCATTAATCGACCACCTCGACCCACTGTCCCTTTTTCAGGGCGCGGACGGAGTTGTCGTACATCGCCTCGCAGTAGACCGAAGGCAGGTAGTAGCGCCCCTTGTAGGTTGCCGTCAACTTGACGGGGATCTCCTTGCTTTCGCCCCTGCTCAGGTCGAAGTAGCTCAGCACCCGGTCGTCGCGGATATCCTGGTAGGTGAGCGACGACAAGTCTCGTTCGGAGGTGATCTCCCATCCTGCCGGGAAGATGTGGGTCAGCGCAAGGTCGGCGTACCGTTCGTAGCCGCTCTTGTTCGAAACGGTCACGATGGCGTAGAAATCGGTCGATACCCGGATCGAGGCAGGGTCGATGGCGGCACCGTCCATATTCGTGTAACGCACGTCGATCCGGATGCCGCTCGCAGCTTCGGTCTCCTCGCCCTTGCCGGGGGTATAACTCTGGCTGACGACCGCGTACAGGCTGCCCGAACCGTTGTTTCTCACCTCAGTCGGTGCGGCCAGGGGCATGCTCTCGATGGATTTGTCGGTCTTGACGATCTCCCTGCCCGCTGTGGCGTCGATGCCGGTCTGTCCCGCTACGGCGAAATTGGAAAGGGTGCTGAGCATCCATGCCGTCGACTGGGTGCTGAGCCACCTGTCTTTCTTGAGGATGTCCGACATCTTCAGCGCCATGCGGAAAGCCTCTTCGCGGCGTCCGAGTATCGTGAGCGTCATGAGCGAGATCGACATCCGGCGTTCGTCGCTGTTGTAGGTACCGTCGTAGGGGTTGGCCTTTTCCGCGTTGTCCCCGCAGAGCGAGATCAGCCCTTCGGCGACTTTCCTGTTGCCGTCCAAAGCGTATGCCGCCGCCAGCAGCCACTTGGCGTCGCTACTCAGCGAGGCGGCCTTTTCCCGGAGCTGGTTCATGGCACCCCGGGTCGGAGTCCCGTTCAGCGCCAGCACATACTGGGTATAGGCCTGGGTCAGGTAGTAGTCCGAGGGGTTGCCGCGCAGGTATTTGAGCGCCCGGTCGAGCATCGCCCTGTCCACGCCGTAGCCGTGTTTCGCAGCCTCGATCAGGAAGTGCGTCGCATAGACCGTCCCCCATTCCGAACCCGACGTGTTGCCGCTCCAGTAGGCGAATGCGCCGTCGGAGAGCTGGTAGCTGCCCAGGCGTGAAAGCACGCTCTTGACGTTGCGGTCGATGTCCTGCAGCATGTTCGCGTCGCACTCCACGACCGAGGGCAGGTAGAGCTGCGGGAAGGCGCCCGAGGTGATCTGCTCGATGCAGCCGTGGGGATACCTCACCAGGTATTCGAGGCGCCGCGAAAGGTCTAAGGGCGGGATCGACGAAAGTTCCAGCTTGGCCTCGCCGTTCTCCTTGAGGGGCCTTACCTCGGCCGTCTTGCCCGGGTCGATGACATAGTCCTTCGACAGGGTCACATAGGGGTTCGGCTCCCGGACGTCCAGTTCGATTTCCGACGCGGAGCTGTCGCCCGACGACGTAGCCGTGACCCGCACCTTTCCGATGCCGGTTCTGGTGTTGACCTTCAGGCGGAACGATACGACCTCCTCGCCGCTCCGGCCGAGCGTGATGCTCTTGCTGGACGGCCCGACGGTCGAGAACGATTCGTTCGCGGCGATCTTTACGTCGACTTTCCCGACCCCGTCTTCGAGGGCGAAGACCGTGACCGGCACCTCGACTTCCTCGTCGGTGGAAACTACGCGGGGCATGGTGGCCTGCACCAGTAGCGGTTTTTTCACTGCGACATCCTTTTCCGCGGCGCCGAACGCCCGGCCGTTCGAGGCGACCACCATCACCCGAACCTCGCCGAAGTAGGGCGGGAGCGTGATTTTGTGCGAGTTCGTCTTCCCGGCTCCCAGCTTCTGTGCGTCGATGAACCGTACGACGGGCTTGAACCGCTGCGCTTTGAGCGCCCCCGTGTTCGGCTGCTCGGCGTCGCCGCCGATGGCGAACATCTGTTCGATCCTGCCGCCATAGGCGCCGATGACATAGTCGAACATGTCCCACGTGCGGACGCCCAGTGCCTCGGTCGCGTTGAAATAACCGTAAGGGTCGGGGGTTTTGAAGCGCGTCAGTCCCAGCAGCCCCTCGTCGACGAGCGCCAGCACGTAGCTCATTTTCCGGCCGTTTTTCTCCCGGACTTTTATCGTCACCTCCGATTCGGGTTTTACCGTTTCGGGCATCTCGACCACGGGGGTGAGCTTTCGCGCGGCGTCCTCGACGTCGAGCCGCGTCACGCCGAACAGGCGGATCGGTGCGTCGTTGAGCGTCGAGTTGTGGGGCTGGACGAGTGTTACCGAGACATAGATGTTGGGGGCCATCCCCTCCTTGACGGGGATCTCGATGTCGGTTTGCTTGCCGGTGCACTCCACCCAGAAGCTTTCCCGCACGACGCTGCCGCTTTCGATGCCGACCAGCGCCCGTGCGCCCGGCGACGAGGGGATGGTGACCCTGGCCTTGTCCCCCGGGACGTATTTGGCCTTGTCGCGGGTGAGGGCGAGCCGCGTGGCGGCATCCGTCACCGAAGTGACGTCGCCCCGCCAATCGGACGAGGATACGCATACGATCCGGGTCGCCGAGTGTGCCCGGTTCGGGCTTGTGACGCGGATCATGTAATAGCCGTAATCGCCCGTGCTCCAGCGCATCGTGGCCTGCCCCGTGCCGTTCGAAAGGGTTGCCTGGAGGGTCTTGTAATTCGAGTTGAGCGCATTTTTGGCGTAGTGCGCCTGGGAATTGGGCGTTGAGGCGTCCCACCACCAGTAGGAATCCATTTTGTAGACCGATACGAGCACGTTTTCACTGCCGGGTTCGGGCTTGCCCTTGGCGTCGAGCATCACGACCTTTATGATATGCTCCTTCCTGCTGTCGAGGTATTCGTCGCCCCAGTCGCTTTTCTGGGTGGCGACCCCGATCCCGAAATAGGTGTCATAGGGCGATACGGTCGCGACCTGCTGGTCGACGCTGAAGTCGCCGCTCTTTTCGAAGACCTTCACCGTGAATTTGCCGCTCAGCATACCGGGGCTCAGCCCTTCCAGCGAGGAGAGTTCGTCGGTCGAGAGCGGCAGCGACCCCTGGGCGTCGGTGGTGCCGGTGACGATTTCCCGCTCCTCGGTGCCAAAGTATTTCGAGGCGTCGTCGAACGAATAGCCCTCGTAGCCCTTGAAGCGAGTGGCGGTCTGTGACAACTGTGCCTGGAGCACCGCCTTGGCATCGGCCGCAGGGGCGCCGTGCAGCCACCGGGCGGTCAGGCTGCCCGTGAAATGCGCGGCGTCGACCAGTTGCCCGTCCCCGAGTTTCAGCTCGATTTTCATCCGGTTGGGCTTGATCGCGTCCACCCGGACGGATTTTTCGAACTGTGCGCCGCCGAAGGTGATCTTGGCCCGCCATAGCCCTGTCGGCGACGCCGGCGTCGTCCCCAGGCTGAACGTGTAGATGCCGTCCGAGGAGCTGTTGTTCACGAGCGACTGCACCAGCTGCCCGTTCGTGTTGAAGAATTCCAGCGATGCCGGGTGGCTTTCGGGCAGCGGATTGTCCGAGGTGACGATGAACGTGAGGTGTATGTCGTCGCCCGGGCGCCATACGCCGCGTTCGCCGAAGATATAGCCTTTTATCCCCTTGGGATTTGCCGTGCCGCCCACGTCGAAATTACTCAGCGACAGGGCCGTGCCCGGTTCTACCTTCACGAAGGTGACGTCCCCTCCGGCTTCGACCGTGACGATGTAAGGCTCGTCCTTCGTCCTCAGCACGGCCCGCCCTTCGGAATCGGTGCTCGCTTCGGCCAGTACCTGGTTCTGCCGGTCGTAGGCCCTGACTTTGCAGCCCCCTTTGGGGCGGGCGGAGACTAGGTCGGTCGTGTAGACGACGTACTGGTCGCTGCCGCTGCTCTTGCAGATGAGGCCGATGTCGGACTGCACGACCACTTTCGACCGCTCCTTGTAAGTCCTGTAATCCCCGAAATAATAGTCGTAGTCGTATTCGTCGTCGACGGGCGTAAGCGGGTCGACACCCCGGATTTCGAGCAGGTACATCGACTTGCGGCTCTCGGTGATCAGGCGGCTCAGGTCGAGCGAATAGGTATTGCCCTGGTCGAGCCTGGTCGAAGACCTGGCCCCCAGGTCGATGGTCGTGTCGCGGACGACGCGCGACACGTAATCCATGGATGAATAGTACTGGTCGTCGTAGTAGTTCTGCTGGAAGAATTGCAGCAGGTTGTTGGCGAATATCTTTCGTACCCGCACCCGGGCTTTCTGGTAGTTCACCGCCTCGAACAGCAGCGACATGTCGTTCGACGAGGGAAGGATCGAGCCTTTGCCCGTGAAGCGGATCGAGGGGGTGCGCGACGGCAGCGTAGCCGTGAACGAATAGCTCTCCTTGAGCTTCTGCCCGTTCTTGCTCACTACGTCGCGGCCGATCGTGACACTATGCGCTCCCGTGGGGCGTGCTTCGGGATAGATGTAGAGCCTGTTTTTGTCGACCGAAGTCCGGAACTTGGTGTCGAAGCGGATCAGGTTTTTCAGATCCTGGTTCTGCCGGATGGGTTCGGAGAAGGTGACCACGATGGCGAGCGGTTCCGGATTTACGCTGTGGTCGATGACCGCGTATTCGTCCTTGCGGGGGACTTCCACCCGGAGGGTTTGCTTTTCGTCGTAATTGAAATCGAGCGTCAGCGTATAGTCCTCATCGCCCCGGGGGACGATGTTGCCCACGGTGTATTGGTGCGTGAGCCCGTCTTCCGAATGCGTCCATTTGACGTCGGTACCCGCCGTGCCGCTTATTTTGAGGTTCCGTTCCATGTAGCTGCCGTCGGCATAGTCCGACGAGACGATCTCGCCGATGAGTACATAGCCGGTCATCTCGTCGTTCTGCTGCAACCAGCTGTCGTTGTAGGTAAACCGCAGTTTGGGGGTCGCAAACCTGAACTCCGCGATGCCCTTGTGCTGCCGGCCGGTGAGTTTCGCGGCGTCGATGGCCACCTTGTACTGCGTGTCGTATTGCAGCGGGGATTTGGGAACGATGCGGATCATGCGCATCCCCGACAGGTAGGCGTCGAAACCGACGGCCGGGGTGATTGATATGGCATCCTGCATGGCGCTTTCCTCGACTTGTACGTTTTCGACGAACGTCACGTGGAGAGGCATCCTGACGCCCGTCACTCCGTTGGTCGACCATTCGATGATGTCGGACGTCTGCTTGCTGCACGAGGCGATGAGCAGGGCGGACAGCGCAAACAAAGCATGGCATATTGTTTTCATAATGGGGGATTTTAGGTAACTTTGCCAAAGATACGTAAAAATATGGCAAAAAAACCGGCTAAAAAGAGAATATGTTTTTTCGCGATGCTGGTCGTTGCCATGCTCGCCGCGGGGTATTGTTTGTTCCTGCCCCGGACGCTCTTCGACGAGCCTTTTTCGGCGACCGTGTGGAGCCGCGACGGCCGCCTGATGTCGGCCAAGGTCGCCTCCGACGGCCAGTGGCGTTTCTTTCCCACGGACAGCGTCCCCGAAAAGTTCCGGGTCGCCATCACGACCTACGAGGACAAACGTTTTTACCGCCATTTCGGGGTGGATCCACTGGCGCTGGGGCGTGCCGTGCGGCAGAACCTTGCGGCCGGGCGGATCACGAGCGGGGCGAGTACGCTCACCATGCAGACCATCCGCCTGAGCCGCGGCGGGAAACCCCGCACGTTCCGGGAAAAGTTCGTCGAGATGGTGCTCGCCACGCGCCTCGAACTGCGTTGCAGCAAGGATGAAATCCTGGCCCTCTATGCTTCCCATGCGCCTTTCGGAGGCAACGTGGTCGGGCTGGAAAGTGCCGCGTGGTACTATTTCGGCCGCAGTGCGGCACAGCTTTCGTGGGCCGAATGTGCCATGCTCGCCGTGCTGCCCAACTCTCCGTCGCTGATCCATATCCGCCGCAACCGCGAACGGCTGCGGGAGAAGCGTGACGGGCTGCTCGACCGGATTTGGCACGACGGCCGTATCGACTCGCTGACATGCGCCCTCGCAAAACGGGAGCATCTGCCCGACGCCCCCGAACCGATGCCGATGGAGGCGATGTACCTGCTGGGTAAAATGCGCGAAGGGTCGCTCCGCTCGACGCTCGACTACGACCTGCAAAGCCGGGTCAACGACCTCGCCCGGCGCTACAACAAGCGTTACCGGGGTAATAAGATCAACAACATGGCCATCGTCGTCATGGACGTGGGGAGCGGCGAAGTGCTCGCCTACGTAGGGAACGTGTACGACCCCGCCGACCGCACCGAGGGTACGAGCGTCGATGTGATTCCCGCCCCGCGCAGCAGCGGCAGCGTGCTCAAGCCCCTGCTCTATGCTGCGATGCTGGACAACGGGACGGCATTGCCTGCGATGCTTTTCCCCGACGTGCCGACCTATTACAGGGACTTCACACCTCACAATTACAACCGTACCTTCGACGGGGCGGTGCCTGCCGACCGGGTGGTCGAGCGTTCGCTCAACGTCCCTTCGGTGAGGATGCTCGACAAGTACGGGAAGGAGAACTTTCTTGCGCTGGTGCGTGCCCTGGGCTTCGGGACGATCGACCGGAGCGCCGCCCATTACGGGCTTTCGCTGATTCTGGGCGGCGCAGAGATTACGCTGTGGGACCTGACCTCGGCCTACATGAAATTGGCGGCCAAACTCAACGGCCGGCAGACGATACGCACCCCGCATTACGACCCCGACGGCGGTACGGCGGTCGATGCCGGGGATATTCCCCTCTCACGGGGCGCGATATGGCTGATGGCCAATTCGATCAGTCACGTGGCCCGTCCCGAGGAGGAGGGCGAATGGCAGTATTTCTCGTCGTCGAAGAAGATCGGCTGGAAGACGGGTACCAGCTACGGCAACCGCGATGCGTGGGCTGTCGGCATGACCCCCGACTATGCCGTCGGGGTCTGGGTGGGGAACTGCACGGGCGAGGGACGCCCGCTGATGACGGGCGTGGGGTATGCCGCGCCTGTCCTGTTCGAGGTCTTCGGCCTGCTGCCCAAAGGGGAGTGGTTTGCGGAGCCCCTCGGCGACCTGGAACCCGCCGTGGTCTGCCGCCAGAGCGGCTATCTGGCGTCCCATATCTGCCCCGACCGCGATACGGTGATGATTCCCCGTGCGGCCGCCCTCGGGGAGGTGTGCCCCTACCACCGGATCGTCAACCTGAGCGCCGACCTGAAATACCGTGTGACGGCGGATTGCTACGACCCGGCCAGGATCGTCCGCATGCCGATGTTTATCCTCCCGCCTGCGCAGGAGTGGTATTACCGCCGGCAGCATCCCGATTACCGTCCGCTGCCCCCGCTGCATCCCGGCCTGCCGGGTAACCGGGCCGAAAACAATCCCATCGACATCATCTATCCGCAGCCGGGGCGTGTGCTGGTCGCCCCGAGGTCGCTCGAAGGGGAACAGCAGAGCCTTGTCTTTACGGCCGTGCACCGCGACCGCAATGCCGTGCTGTTCTGGCATATCGACGACGACTATATCGGTTCGACCTCTTTCGAACATAAGGTCTCCGTCCGCCCGGCGCCGGGGAAGCACCGCCTGACCGTGATCGACGAACACGGCGCTTCGCAGAGCGTCGTGTTCAGTTGCCGCTGACCCCTTCCGGCTCCGGATTACCCGGTTCTGCCCTTGTCCGGCTGCTTACCCGTCTATCCGTAGCCGTGTATCCGGGCTATTCCCCCTCGTCCTGTCGTTTGTGCCCGGTACGCAGCGCGTTCAGCCTGCGTCCTGTTTCCGCGACCTGCTTCTCGCCCAGCGGATAGCAGCATATGAACACGACCGAAAGGATCGTCCCGGCCGCCGGCAGCAGGCTCATCATGGCACGTATGCCGTTTTGTACCGCGATGCCCTGTACGGCATTGGCTTCGAAACCGTAATGCCCCAGCAGCCAACCTGTCAGGGCTCCCCCGAGCGTCCATCCGAATTTCTGGGACATCGACGAGGAGGAGAAGATCAGCCCCGTGGCGCGGCGTCCCGTCTTCAGTTCCGAGTAGTCCGCGATGTCGGCGTACATCGACCACAGCAGCGGGAAGATGCTGCCCGCACACATGCTTATCAGCACCTGCAGGAGCATCATGGCCCAGATGTCGCGGGCACCCGGAAGCCAGAAGGCAGCACTCAGCACCGTTGCCGCCGCCATTGCTCCGAGATAGGTGTTTTTCTTGCCGATGCGGTTCGAAACGGGTGTCACGAGCAGGATTCCCGCGATGTTGGCGGCCTGCCCCAGTACGAGGAAGAGCGTGGTGAGCGAAAGCGTCGTGCCGGTGCTTTCGGCGGGGGCTGCGGCCTGGACATAGTATTTGAAATAATAGACGGCGGCCCCGTCGCGGATCGAGTTGAAGATGAGAGCTGCGATACCGGCTCCGAGCAGGATCCACCACGGCCGGTTGTGCAACAGGTCTTTCAGGTCTTCGCGCAACGGATGGCGTTCGGCATGTACGGGTTGCACCCGCTCGCGTGTCCAGCCGTACGTACAGAAGAAAAATGCGACCGCTATCGCCGCCAGTACGGCCGTGGCCGCCTGCCAGCCCGTCTGCGGGTCGCTGCCCCGGCTGAACCATCCCACCAGCGGTTCGATGGTCAGCAGTGCCAGGATGCTGCCGCCGAAGGCGAAGATCATCCGGTAGGAGGAGAGTGCCGTGCGGGACTTGGGGTTGTCGGAGATGACTCCCAGCAGCGAAGCGTAGGGGACGTTGATGAGCGAGTAGATCATCATCATCACTCCGTAGGTAATATAGGCGTAGACCAGCTTCCCGGCCATCCCGAAGCCCGGAGTAGTGAAAGTCAGTACGCCCGCCATGCCGAAGGGGACGGCGAACCACAGCAGGTAGGGCCTGAATTTCCCCCGGCGGCTTTGTGTCCGGTCGGCCAGTATCCCGACGACTGGATCGACGAACGAGTCCCAGAAACGGGTGATGAGGAACATCGTGCCGACGGCCGCGGCCGGGAGCCCGAAGATGTCCGTGTAGAAGAAGAGCAGGTAGGAACCGAAAAGTTTCCAGAACATCGAGGAAGCGGCATCGCCGAGCCCGTAGCCGACCTTTTCGCGGAATTTGATTTGTGTATCCATACTGTCTGTGCATTTATTGTGCGAACCCGGCGTCGTCCCATGTGTCCGTGCGGAACGGGAAGGCCGGCAGCCCGATGGTGTTGGTCAGGTTGACTCTCTCCACGACGTTGCGGAAAGCGTAACGAACGGCGACGGGTTCTGCCACGGCGTCAGAGCGGACTTCGACCTGGCGGCTGAAATCGTAATCCCGGTGTATTACGAAAGCTTCCGCCGGATGGAATATACGATCTTTTCCCGCGATTTCAAACCCTTGCAGCGGAGTGTCCGTCGGGATCAGCGTCGAATTGCTCCTGAAGGTTACCACCGCGCGCCCGTCGCCGAAATCGGCACGCTCGAACAACGGGCCCCGGCTGTCGATCCCCTCGCATCCGTAAGTCCCCGTGAGAGCGAGCAGGGCCAGCCGCTGCCCTACGAGGTCTTTGCGCGGAGGGTGTATCTGGGTCGCATCCCCCAGGTCGGTGTTTACCGCCATGCCCGTATTGGGGATCAGGTCGAGGGCCCGGATCTGCGCTTCGACCATCAGTGGCAGCAGGATCGGATTTTCCTCGCCCCGGAAGCGGTGCATCGGGATGTCGTAGTCAAACGGTGCAAGTTGTACGTAGTAGAACGGCATTTGCTCACCGCCTCCCCATGCCGCCCGCCAGTTAGCCGCCAGCGCCGCCATGTCGTACGGGTATTTGGCATGGTATCCCTTGTTCGACTCGCCCTGGTACCAGATGAACCCCCGCAGCGTATAGGGGGTGAGCGGCCGGATCATGGCGTTGTAAAGCGCTGCTACCCGGTTCTGGGCGTCGTATGCCGCGTCGGTCGCAAGTATCTTTTCGTCGACGCTCTGTGCCGTTCCGGCGCTCATCCATGCCTCGATGCGCGTAGCGCCCCAGTCGCTTTCGATCAGCCCGACGGGAATCCCGAGGGCACGGTGCAGCCAGAGCCCGAAGTAATAGCCGACAGCGCTGAATCCCGAGGCCGGACGCATGGACGAGGTTTCCCATTTCCCGGTGCAGTCCTGCTGCGGCTCGGACGCGGTAGCGCGGGCTACCTGGAAGAGCCGTATCCCGGGATAGCCGCCCGCGCGCATCGCCGCATCGAGCCCTCCGTGTACGGGCTGCGAATCGAAGCCTTTGAGGGGCATCTCCATGTTCGATTGTCCGGAACAAAGCCAGACTTCGCCGATGAGAATGTCGTCGAGCGTGACCCTTTCCCCGTCGTCGATAGTCAGCGTATACGGGCCCCCGGCTCCGGGTGTCCGGAGCCGTACGTCCCAGCGTCCTTCCCCGTCGGCGCGCACGTTGTGCGTTTGCGTATCCCACGAAGCGGTGAGTTTTATCCGCGCATCCGGCGCGGCCCATCCCCAGATGCGGGCTTCGCAGTCGCGTTGGAGCACCATGCCGCTGCCGATAAGCGCAGGAAGCCGTACTCGTCCCGTCCCCGGTCGGGCGAGACAGAGCGCGAGCAGCAGGAGTAAGATGTGTTTCATCGTTTTATTCGGTTATGTTCATCGGGGCCGTGCCTGTCTGTTTGCAGGCGGTGCGGCGGTAGGCCAGCGTGTAGCAGGCGTCCATTTCAGGATGGCCTTCGACGGCGATTTCGACCCGGAAACGGTCGGTGTCCCATGCCGGGAGTACCGCGCGTGCCGTGGGGCCTGCGACGTTGCGGTTCTGCCCGGCGGCAGGGCTTTCCCAGCGGAGTATCTCGACGGTCTGTCCGGCAGCCCGGAGCGTCACGGTAAAGGAGAAGGGCCCGGCGGCTGCGAAACGGTCGTTGAGGAGCCATACCTCCGCTTCGAACAGCTCGCCTTCCGTCCAGTCGAACTTCGCGATGCGGGCGCTGGCGCAGAGCGGCCGGCAGGCGCGGCGCACCTGGTCGAGCGCAGGCTTGGGGACGGAGGGGTAGGCCACCAGCGAATTGTTGGCGGCCGCGGGCCACGGCTCGTCGAAACACCAGTTGAGCGCCATCGCACAATAGGGTTTCTGGCGGCGGGCTTCCTCGAAAACGGCTTTGTATCCTTCGCCCTGCATGAGCGAGCTGCGTTCGATCAGCTGGTCGAGTGTCTGCGCCCTGCCGAAATACCGCTCTATCGTCGGCTCTCCGAGCCATGTGGCCGGGCTCCCGTCCCAGGCGCCGAAAGCATGGTGCTCCTCCCAAGCCGTCCCGGGACAGGGCGGGAAGAGTTCCTCGGGCGGAATAATCTTTTCGAGTACTTCGCGCGGCGAGATGCCCGGAATGCCGAACTCGGTGTAGGCCGTGAAGTGGCTGCCGTTGATCAGCTGGAAAATATCGCGTCCGTCCCAGTAGAAAAGGTAGTTGCCGTGTGCCATGCCGTTCAGGGGCGATGTCGCGTTGAAGGGTATTTCCGGCGTCAACCGGTAACAGAGCGCATTGAGCAGGCGCAGTGCGAGCGATTGGTCTGTCATGCCCGACCAGTTGTTGAACAGTTCGTTGCCGCCGCACCAAATCGCCAGCGAAGGGTGGCTGCGCAGGCGGCGTATGATCGCCGTGGCTTCCTGCTCCAGCGTGGCGAGGTAATGCGGGTCGTCGGGGTAGCAGTTGCAGGCCAGCGGGAACTCCTGCCAAACGAGGATGCCCCTGCGGTCGCAGTATTCGAAGAAGCAGTCTTTGTTGACGATGCCGCCGCCCCACGAGCGCAGGATGTTGAAGTTGGTCGCTACGGCGATATTTATCAACTCCTCGTAACGCTCTTTGCCGACAGTACCGGGGAACAATTCGGGGCAGACCCAGTTAGTGCCTTTGGCGAAGATACGGCGCCCGTTCAGTTCGATCTGCGCCGGGGCGGCGCTCCGCGTTTTCGGGAAACCTTTGGGTTCGCTCCATGCCCCTTCGTTCATTACGAGCCTTATCCGGCGGAAGCCGATCTGCTGTTCCACGCATTCGAGTTCCTTGCCTTGTGCGTCGAGCAGGCGGTAGCGCGAGGTATATAGCACGGGTTCCCCGTGGTCGTGCGTCCACCATAACCGGGGGCGTTCCACCCGGGCGGTAAGGCACTCTCCGGCCGGGCCCTCAGCCCTGGCGGCACAATGCCCCTCGGGATCGAGCAGTGCCCAGTCGCAGCGGCATCCTGCCCACGCCCGGCCTTCGGCCTCGATGTGCAGGTCGGCGCCTTGCAGGTCGTCGTCGAGTGTGTAGCCGACATGCAGCTCCGCCACGTGGGATTCGTTGCGAACCTGCAGTCCGGTGTCATCCCAGATTCCCAGCGGTACCAGGCGCGGATGCCAGTCCCAGCCATATCCTACGGCAGGTTTCACGACGTCGGACGCCTGCGTGCGGTCGGCAGGCTCGGGGTGGCGCTTGGGGATGGGGAAGATCACGACTTCGAGCCGGTTGCTGGGCTCCAGGTATTCCGTCAGGTCGATTTCCACGGGGGAGAACATCCCTTCCCCTGCTGCGAGCAGATGCCCGTTGAAGCGGATCTCGTATTGGTAGTCGATCCCTTTCGAGACGAACCACAACCGCTGCCCCGGCCCGAGCCGCGGGGGCTCGAATTCCGTGCGGTAGGTGAAGAAACGGTCTTCCATCCACGTCATGCGGCGGTAGTTGTCGGCGTAGTTGTAGTCGGGGTATCCTTCGGCGCGTGCTATGTCGAGCTGGACAGCCCCCGGGACAGCCGCCGGACAGAAAGTTCCGGGTATGGTTTCCTTGTCCGGGGCGTGTCCCAGTTCCCAGGCAAGGGGCGATATGTCACGGTTTCGGATCATTTTTGGAGAGAGTATTCGTTACAGAGCAGGTATTCGGCCGCTTCGTCCTCCTCGATTTGCGGATAACGTCCCAGCGGTTCGTGGAAACGGTTGTCGGCGGTGTCGTCGTTGACCGTCGAGACTTCGCCGGCCAGGCAGTCACCTCCCTCGGCCCAGAACGTGTGGTACATGTAAGGTTCGAAAGTAATGCTCTGGCCCGGCCGCAGACGCAAAATTTCTCCGGCGCGCAGGGTCGTCGTGATCCCGTCGACCTGAAACGTGCAGGGGGTTTCGGTCATGCGTTCTTTCTGGTCTGCCTTCCATAATTTCATGCAGAGGTCGCCTCCGCCGCGGTTGATGATATCCTCCATCTTATGCCAGTGGAAATGGATCGGCGTAACCTGGCCTTCGCGTACGAACATGATTTTTTCGCAATAGGTCTTGCGGTCGCGGGCGGGGTTCCCGTTGCGTATCGTAAAGAGCGTCAGCCCTTCCCGGCTGAAGTTTCCCTTGCCGAAATCGGTGACGTCCCACCCGAGGGCGTTGTCGCGTATTTCACGGCACTCTTCGCCGTGCCTGTTCCACATCGGGGGAGTCCATGTCGCCCACTCGGGTAGCGGGAAACGGTGCTCGGCTAAAAAATCCAGTGCTTCGCGGATTGATCGGTTTATTTCGGAACGTTTCATTGGGTTTGGTAATTTAATCGGATGAATTCGGTTAACTGTTCTAAAGTCGGGGCGCCCCCGGTGCTGGTGGCGCTGAAGAGGTTGAAGCGGGCCGATGCGTTGGCCAGCCGGAGGGCGTCGCGCAGCGGCATCCGCTCGTGCTGGGCATAGAGCATCCCGGCGCAGAAGGCATCGCCGGCGCCTACCGATGAAACGATTGCTTTTGCCGCGACCGGGATGGCGTCGCACCAGCAGGTGTCGCCTTCCCGTGTGAGGGCGTAGCCGCCCTCGGGGAAATGGATGGCGCAAAGACGGCCGATTCCGCGGTGCATCAGCATTTCGGCTGCCGCTTCCACCCGGTCGCGGAGCAGTACGCCTTCCGGGCTGCGGAGCTGCGTGTCGCAGACGGCTCCGGCCTCGATTTCGTTGACGATGAAATAGTCGATATGGGGAAGGCAGGGCTCCACGATGCTGCGGAACCGTCCGCCCTCTTCGGAAACCACGTCGACCGATGTCTCGTAACCTTTCGCCTGTAATTCCTTCAGTACACGGGCGGCGACGACGCCGTGTTGGGGGTCGGGTTTGTCCAGTTCGTCCAGCAGCAACAGGTACCCCAGGTGAAAAATCCGTGCGGGGGACTCCATTTGCAGGATATGCTCCGCGCTGAGGCGTGCGTTGGCTCCCCGGAAGTGGAAGAAGGTGCGCGAGCCCCCGTCGTATTCCGACATGACGTCGGTGTACGAGGTCGCGGCATCGGCGAGCGGGAGCATGTTGCCCGCGTCGATGCCGAGCCGTTCGATTTCACGCTCTATGTAGCTGCCGAAGGCGTCCCGGCCGATGCAGCCGCCGGCGTACAGCGGTAATGCGGCGCCGAGCCCCAGCCCTGCCAGGTCGGCCAGCACGTTGTGCGAGCAGCCGCCCAGCCCCGTTTCTACGCGGGTGATCGTCGTCAGGTTCCCCCGTGCGGGATATTGCCCGATTATTTTTACGTTGTCGACCAGCCATGTGCCGGCCGAGATGATTCCTCGTCTGTCCATAGTCGGGGCGGTTTAGGCTTTGCCGTCGCTCTCGAAGAGGCGGATATGTGCCGCGACGACCTTTTTCGAGGCTTCGGTGATGCGGCTTTTCAGGTCGATGTAATTCGGGGCGCCGTCGGCGGCGAGGTAACTACGTATTTCATCCGTCGCCTCCAGCTGGATTGCCGTAGCCACGTTGATCTTGCAGATGCCGTTGTGGATGCAGGCTTTGAAATCCTCTTCGCTCGTGCCGCTGCCGCCGTGCAGAACAAGCGGAATGCCGTTGCGGGCGTTGATTTCGCGCAGCCGGCCGATGTTGAGGCGCGGGGTGGCGGTGTAACGGCCGTGCAGGTTGCCGATGGCGATGGCCAGCGCATCCGTACCGGTTTCGGCGATGAAGCGGGCCGATTCTTCGACGTCGGTGAAGATGTCCGCCGTCGTCGCGTCGCCCGTGCCCTCGCCTCCGGATCCGGTGTCGCCCACGCGCCCCAGCTCGGCTTCGACATCGACGCCTGCGGCATGGGCGAGCCTTGCGACGAGGCGGGTTCGGGCGATATTTTCTTCCAGCGGCAGGCCGGCACCGTCGAACATCACCGAACTGAAGCCCGCGCGGATGGCGCGGATGCAGGTTTCGGGGCTTTGCCCGTGGTCGAGGTGCACGGCGACCGGGATTTTCGCATCGCGTGCGGCCTGCAGGAAAACGGGGGCCATCAGTTCCATGGGCGCCCCGGGGAATTGCACTTCCGCAAGTTGCAGGATGACGGGCGCCCGCAACTCTTCGGCTGCGGCTATGGCTCCCATGACATTCTCGACGCTCAGGCAGTTGAATGCCCCGACGGCATAATGGCGTCGATGGGCATCCCGTATGATTTCTCGGAAAGGGGTTAGCATAATTAAATTAATTTAAAAATTTAAGCCGGATAATGGAAATTTCGATAGTCAAAGATAGCGTGTTCGTACCGGATAATCTGGTGAAATATCTGCATATGTATGTATTATTTTGACATTATCGTGCAATAATTTGGAATACCAAAACATTCCTTATTTTATAAATATTCTTTTTATTGCTATTTGAGGCTGTTTTTGCGTGAGGATAAAATTTCATACTGTGAAAATATTGTTATTTTTTGTCAAAATATCACCATGTATATGTTTTTCTTTCGTCTATATTTGTAATAGTCGATTCGGACGTATTTATTAAAAAAATCGGTCGGACGACACCTATTTTATTATAGCCGGATTCGAGAAACCAAAACCTAAACAACTAACCTGTTCGCAAAATGATTAAAAACAAACTATTCATGCTATTGATTCCCTTGCTGCTGTGCGGCACCGGCCTGTTTGCCCAGAACGCGGCCGTACGGGGGATCGTGACGGGAAGCCCCGACGGGAAACCTATTGCGGGAGCATCGGTAGTGGTCAAAGGCTCCGTGAGGGGCACGACGACGGATGTTTCGGGGGCCTATACGGTCGCTGCGGGTACGGGGGACGTGCTTGTCATATCGTTCCTCGGCTACAAACCGCAGGAGGTGCCCGTTGCCGGCCGCACGGCGGTCGATGTGGAACTCCAGGAAGATGCCGAACTGGTCGAGGAAGTGATCGTGATCGGTTACGGTACGATGAAGAAGAGCGACCTGACGGGCAGCGTGGCTTCCGTGAAGGCTTCGGACGTGACACAAGTCTCGGCGGGGTCGATCGACAAACTCTTGCAGGGCCGTGTGGCGGGCCTGACGGTAATCGACAATTCGAACGACAGCCCCGAGGGGAGCGTGACGATGCGCGTGCGCGGAATCAGCTCCATCAACGGTTCCAATTCGCCGTTGGTGGTGGTAGACGGCGTGCCGATGGGCGATGCCGGTAATCTGACGAGCGTGAACCCCAATATCATCGAATCCGTCGAGGTGCTCAAGGATGCTTCGGCGACCGCTATTTACGGTTCGCGCGGCGCCAACGGCGTCATCATGATTACGACCAAGAACGGACAGAAAGACCACCGGAACGTCTGGTTCTCGGGGAAGGTCGGGGTCGGCGTTTTCAGCGACAGGCTCGACTACTGGCGCGATCCCGTGCAGATGGCGCGGCTGGAAAACGAGGCCTATGAGAACGGGGGCGCCGAAGGGCCGTATACCGGGAAGATCTGGTCGGACGGAACCTATTATCCTTCTATCGCCGAGATCGAAAGCGGGGCGTGGCCTTTCCGCACCAAATGGGCAGACCATGTGTTCCGCACCTCCGTCACGCAGGATTACAGCGTCGGGATCGAGGGCAGCGGCGAAAAGAACCGCTACTACGTGAGCCTGGGTTATTACGACGGCGAAGGCATGCAGTACAAGGACGACTTCGAAAAATATACGGTCGACATGTCCTATGACCACCAGGTCGCCCGCAATATCAACCTGAAGACCAAAGCGGGCTTCGTGCGCGGCTTCCGCACCTATAACAACGGAACGAGCTACGGGCGCAATCCCCTCTGGCCGGTTTATAACGGGGACGGCTCCTATTTCAAAAGCCAGCCCAAGGATTACGGGAACCCCGTAATGGTAAACAACGAGATCAAGAACGAGTCGGACAACATGTCGGGTTATGCACTCGTCAAGGCCGACTGGACGATCATCCCGGGACTGATCATGTCGGTGTCGGGCAACGCCCGCGCCGAGCAGCGCCGGTCGGCCTATTTCAATCCCCCGCTCTATACCCTTGCCGGGGATAACTACAATGGCGAAGGGGGGAACAGCGAATCGACCTATGTCAACCTGACGGGGGATGCCTACCTCACCTACAACAAAACTATCGGCGACCATACCTTTTCCGCCATGCTGGGCGGAAGCTACGAGAACAGCGTAAGCCGCGGTTCGTGCATTACCGGTCGCGGGTTCTCCAACGCGGCGCTCAAGGACGAGGTCGTTTCCGGCGCGGATAAGGTCATAACTTCGACGTCGCGCAGCCAGGAGATCCTCGCTTCGGGGTTCACCCGCCTGAACTATACGTTCAAGAACCGTTATCTGGTGACTTTCACGGCACGAGCCGACGGCGCTTCGAAATTCGCCAAGGGACACCGCTGGGGCTTTTTCCCGTCGGGTGCGGTAAGCTGGAAGCTGGAGGAGGAGCCCTGGATCAAGTCGCTCGGATTCTTCGACCAGCTCAAGCTGCGCGCCAGTTACGGGGTCTCTGGTAACCAGGGGATCTCCCCGTACCAGACCTTCGAGCGCTTCGGGTTCGATTACTACTGGTCGGGAGGCAAGGAGTACACCGTTTACGGCATCGGTTACCAGGATGGCCGCGAAGGGTTGGGCAACCGCTTCGTGACCTATGCGGGCATGGCCAACCACGAACTGACGTGGGAGAAGACCGCGCAGATGGATATCGGCCTCGACCTCTCGATCTTCAGGGGACGCCTGAATGTCACGCTCGACTATTACATTAAGAAAACGACCGACCTGCTGCGCAAACAGTACCTGCCTCCCAGCACCGGTTTCGATACGGTATGGGTCAATGACGGGGAGATCCGGAACAAGGGTTTCGAGGTCGCCGTCACGGGGCGCATCGTCTCGACCAAGGACTGGAATTTCTCGGCGACGGGAATCTTCAGCCTCAACCGCAACAAGGTGGTTTCGATCGGCACGGCCGAGAATTCGGGGGCTACGGTCGATGCCAACGGCATTTGCTATACGCAGTACGGCGGCAGCGTCTATAACGATGCTTTCCTCAACGTGTTGGCTATCGGCTATCCCGTCAATTCGTTCTACGGCTATATGGTCAACGGCATTATCCAGACTCCGCAGGGGGACGGGTCGAGTCCCAATACCCGCCCGGGCGAACTGAATTACGTCGGGCTGAATGCCGACGGCACGCTCGACCCCAATGAGCGCGTGATTATCGGCAATCCGAATCCCAAGTTTACCTCGAGCCTTTCGCTCTCGCTTTCGCACCGTTGCGGCCTCGACCTGTCGGTGATGATGTACGCCGTCTACGGCAACGACATCTTCTCCTACCGCAAACTCGAGTCCCCGGCGCTGAAGGCGGGGCGGTGGACGGCCGAGAATCCCAACAACGAACGGCCCAGCCTGCGTTACAATCGGCAGTACCACGCTTCGTCGTGGTCGGTCGAGGACGGGTCGTTCCTGCGTATCTCCAACATCACGCTCGGCTATACGCTGCCTGCCGGAAAGTTGAATTGGACCAAGAACCTGCGTGTTTATGTGAGCGCCAGCAACCCCTTTACCTTCTCGAAGGTCAGCGAATACGACCCCGAAGTCGGGGAGAACGGTATCGGCAATGTGGCCTATCCCAAGGTATGCGTCATCACCGCGGGCGCGGAGTTCAAATTCTAACCAATAGTAAACCTGAATATGAAACAGATATTCCTCTATTTTGCAATGCTGGGGACGCTCGCCGGGTTGAGTTCGTGCCTCGACGAGGTACCGTACGGCACCTATTCGAACCAGACCTTCTACAATACGGAGGCTGATGCCGAATCCGCGTTGATGTATGCCTATGTACCCCTCAACTATATTGATTACTGCGGCCGTTTCCTCTTCTACCTGGGCGATGTGCCGACTAACCAGTACAAATCCTACGGCAAGGCTGACGAAAGTCCGCTTTTCCAGTGGGATATCACCCCGACCAGCGACGAGGCCATCTATTTCTTCAAGTCGGCCTATGTAAGCCTCGCCCGTACCAATTCGGTGCTGGACAATGTCGCCCGGATGTCCGATATTTCGGCTGCGGCACGGAACAAGATTCTTGGCGAAGCCCATTTCCTGCGCGCTTTCAACCACTTCATGCTGGTCATCAATTACGGCAGCGTGCCCATCCGTTCGAAGACCGTCTCCTCGACGTCGGACTCCTATAAGGATTTTTCCCCGATCTCGGATGTTTACGCCTTCATCATCGGGGAGTTAGAGGATGCCATCGGCCTGCTGCCGGTGAACAAGGTGCAGGGGCGTGCCGACAAGGTCGCCGCACAGGCGCTGCTCGCGCGTGTTTACCTGTACCTCGCGTCGGCAAAGGCTTCGGGGGCGCCGGGCTACGACTGGGTGTCGGACGCCGATGAAATGTACTCCCTGGCGGCCCGGTATGCCGGCGACGTGCTCAATAACCAGACGGTCTACCGGCTCGATCCCGACCTGGGCAATGTCTATGACGTCGAGCACCAGGCCGACGGCGTGGAGCACATCTTCATGACCTCGATGAACCGCGAGGCCAGCGGCATGGAGGGTACTTATTCGCAATTGCCCCAGATGTTCAGCATCCAGACCGGGAGCATCGTCTATATCTCCTCGTCGCTGGGTAAGAACAGCCGCGAGGTGATGAAATTCCTGGATTACGAGTCGGGCTATCAGGTGATGCGCGTGGACAACGATTTCCGCAACACCTATGACGATGACGACCTGCGCAAGCAGTTGATGGTTACGACCATCTACAACGAGGACGGCAGCGTGCTGGCTACTTACGATCCCTCCAACCTCACCAGCAGCGACAATATCAGGAACAAGTTCTTCTATCCTTTCTGCCGCAAGTATACCGATCCCAAGTCGAAGGCCAACCGGACGTCGGCCAACCTTTACCTGATCCGTTTCGCGGAGGTGGCGCTTACCTATGCCGAGGCGGTGGGCCCGACCGACGAGGGGTATAAATGGGTGAACGAGGTTCGCAAACGTGCCGGGCTGGAAGCACTGCCCGAAGGGCTCCCGATCGAAGATTTCCGTGAGGCGGTGATCGAGGAGCGGACGAAGGAGCTGGCTTTCGAGGGGCACGGCATCTATGACCTGCGCCGCCTGAACCGCGTCGACGAGCAGCATATCACCAACAAGGCCTTCAAGCCTACCTATGCCTATTTCTATCCTGCGCCCCAGCGCGAGCTGGATCTCAACCCGCAGAAATAACCGACTTAAAATCCGCAGACCATGAAACTATTTCACAGATATCTGCTTTCGGCCGCCGCACTGTTCTGCTGCGCGGGGCTGGCCGCGTGCAGCGAAGATACGACCGATCCCGCGAACCCGTACAGCGGGAATTACACGCTGTCCACACAGGCCGAAGTCGATGCCTTCCCCGCACGCCGGACTGCCAACAGCATCATCGTCACTGGGGCCGGTATTACGGACATTTCGTCGCTCGACGTCGCAGCCGTCGGTACGCTCGTCATCCGCAATACGGGGATCGTCTCGCTCGCACTGCCCCATACGACGTCGGTTGCGACCATGCTCGAGATTTCGGGCAACGAATCCCTTACGGATGTCGCCGACCTCGGCGTGAAGTTCGTCATCGGCGATATCCATATCGAGGATAACCCGCAGCTGACCGACATCAGCGGCATGCTGGGGATCAAGAAGATGACCGGTAAACTTTATGTTACGGGCAACTCCTCGCTGGGCGAAGACAAACCCGACGAACCGGACAGCTATGGCTTCAATGTCATCAAATACCTGATCTCCAATTCGGTGCTCGATGCGGAGAGCGTGACCCTGTCGAACAACCATCCGCTGGCCGTGACCGATCCGTCGCTCATCGGCCAGGGCGGCGAGTCGGGCGGCGTTTACAGCTATACGATCAAGTCCGATGCCGAGGCCGCTGCCTTCAGCCCCGGCGGGAAGGAGGTCAAGAACCTGACGGTCACTGGGCCGAATGTCTCGGACGACGGTATGGCGTTGCTGGCTTCGAAGATCTCCGTCGTGCAGGGTACGCTGACTGTCGACGGCGCATCGCTCAAAACGACCGAAACATTCTTCGGCAAGGTCGACTGCCAGGGTAGCATCATCCTGCGCAATATCACCACGTACGATGAGAGCGGCAGTAATAAATTCTTCAATACCAACGGCTTCAAGAATATCACCCGTATTTACGGCGATCTTGTCCTCGAAAATATACCTTATCTGATCCACTGGGGCCGCGGCAGCGGGTTCGCCCAGATCACCGAGATCGACGGCGATTTGACGGTGCGCAGCTGCGGTATGCAGCAGATGGCTTTCGCTTCGCTGAACAAAGTCGGGGGCGACCTGACCCTTGCCGACAACTGCATCGAGCTCTATACGGGATTCTTCTGGAACCTGGCCACCGACCTCCGTCATGTGGGCGGCAGCCTTACGCTCACGGACAATGACCACCAGAACGGCCTGGGCGGCTTCGAAAAGGTCGAGTATATCGGCGGTGACATTACCATTACCGGCAACGGCACGGCGCCGGGCGCATCGGGCGGCATCCCGTATGCCTCGAAAGCCGGACAGGTGGGCTTCGACCTGGTGGAAAGCTGGATTACGGGCGGTATCGTACAGCCCGGCGCTACGATCGACTGCCGCTATGCGGACGGGACGCCCGTCGAATTCTCGGAGATACCCCAACCCGGCGAATATAAGAGCTATACGATCACGGACAGGGACGAATTGCTGGCCTTTGCCCCGCAGGACGGTTCCGCGGTGAAGGAGACGGTGCAGGATCTGACGATCGTGGACACAGGCAATACGATGTCGGACAACGACCTGTCCTTCGTCAAGACCCGCGTGGAAAAGGTCGTGGGCACATTGACGCTCGAAGGGAGCAGCCTCACCTCGACGGAGTTGTTTTTCCTGAACGGCGGCTTTACGGTCGAAGGCGGCATCGTCTTCCGCAACTGTGCCGAGCTGTTCAACCTGAACGGGATGAAGGATATGACTGCCATCGGCGGCGACCTTGTCTTCGAGAACTGTCCGAAGATCGCCACAGACTGGGGCGCAGGGAACTGTCTTTCGCAGATCGTGAGCGTGGCGGGCAGCGTAAGGCTGACGGGCGTGACGACGCCGATGCGCGGTGTGACGTTCAATTCGCTGAAGAGCGTGGGCGGCGATTTCATCGTTACGGGCTGCAACGGCAACTTCTGGAATTTCGACGTGATGAAGCTCGAGACCATCGGCGGTAGTCTTGTGCTCTCCGATAATGCACGGTTCAACGGCCTGGGCGGCTTCGAGGCGCTCAAAAGCGTGGGCGGCGACCTGACGGTTACGGGGAACGGCACCTCGGAGGGAGGTATCCCGGTGGTTTCGACATCCAATAAAGTCGGATTGGATCTGCTCGGAAAACTTTACCGGGACGGCGTATTCGCGGACGGTGCGGTCTTTACGATCGAATCCGGAGGGGTTACCTATAAGATCGACGAATTGTAACGGAATGTGAACGGAGCTCCGGCCGGTTGCGGGCCGGCCGGGGTTTTAAACTTGAAATACGATGAAAACCTTTAAAATGATACTTTGCGCCGCAGCCGTTGTGCTCACGGCTGCAGGGTGCGAAAAAGAGTGGGATAAAAGCCAGTGGCCCGAGATCCCCCGGCGGCCAGATGCCGTACCCAACACGGGCAACTACCAGTTTTCGGACGGTGTGATGTCCGAAGAAGTGTTGCATAACTACCTTTCGCGGGCCATTACCCAGACCGAATTCCTGTCCGGCCCCGAGACCTCGACCGATGGCGTCTATGGGACGGAGGACGATGAGCGGATGTTGCTCAACGTCGGCGCCAAATTCATCGGGCGTGCGATGTACCAATGGAACAAGGAGACCTATTTCATGAACGATGTCTGGTTTGCAGGCGCCAAAGCCAAGATCGACCGGATGCACCAGCAGGATCCCGACCTGATTTTCCAGGGGGCGATGTTCGAGACGGTTTCCACCCGGGTCAACGACATTCCCGTTCCCGATTGGGTGTTCCGGGCTTTCGGCAAGGAACCCGAGGAGCGGAATTTCCGCTTCGACGACATCCGTGACGAAGGCGGCCTCTACTGGGGGCAATGGGGCGAGAATACCTGTGTGCCCGACATGTCGCGCGAAGAGGCGCAGATGTGGTTCTATTTCATGGCCGTGAAATACATGGAGGCCGGAATCGAGGCGTTCCACTGCGGGCAGGTACGGTTGATGGCTTCGATGGGCGATTCGGACAACGATTATGCGGGCTACCGGAACCTGTTGTCCAAGATCCGGGAGGCAGCCAAGACCAAGGCGGCGCGCGGGACGGTCATCATGGACGCCCACCTGGCCAACGGCGGTATCGTAGTCGACGGCCGGCATCTGTTCGATTTCGTCTCGTTCCCCTTGCGTCCGAAGGAGATTGTCGGCGAGCCTATCAAGGCGAAGCTCGAAAAGGGCTATCTCGATTCCGTGATCGGATATACGCAGGGAGGGGAGACGCCGAGCGGCTGGACAACCGACCGGATTCCCTATATCCTCGAATTCGACAACTTCGGGGAGAGCAGCCACCCAGGGTCGTACAACTGGGGAGACAATTTCGTCTGGGGCTACGACGAGATTTCGTGGTTCAGCCTGTGCGACGACGAATATGCCCGTTACTGGCTCGAATATGCCGTGGACTACATGAACCGCGTCGATCCCGTCGGATATATCCAGATGCCGGGTTGCCGCGTATCGGTTTCCGCAGCCACGCGCTTTTACCGGTGCAATACGCAGAGTGAAGCCACCCCGACGGGGCGTTCGACCGAAGAGACCATCAAAAAAATATGGAGCAACCAATGATTCCGATTATGAAAAAACTGATTTTATCGCTGGCTTTGAGCCTTTTGTGCGTGGCCGGTTCGTGCAGCCGCACCGAAAACCCTTATTATTTCGACGGTTCGGTTTCGCAGGCCGTGCTGGAACGCTATCTGGCACGTGCCGTCACCATGTCGGAGTTCCTTACGGTGGATCCCTATTGCAACGACGGGACTTATCCGGACAAGGCGGCCGACGTGGCGTTTATCCGGAATACGGGTGCGAAGTTCATCGGGCGGGCGATCTATCGCTGGGGCGACGAAGAGGTGCTCACGGAACCGGGTTTCTGGGCCGGTGCCGAAGCATTGGTCGGGGAGGTACATGCCTTCGATCCCGACGTAATTTTTCAGGCTGCGACCTTCGAGGCCGTTTACCGCGACGTGAACGAAGTCCCCGTGCCGGCCTGGGCGTTCGAGGCGCTGGGGTTACCCGTCGAGGAACGTAATTTCGACTATTCGCAGATGCTCTCGCCCGACGGCAAGTATGTCGACCTGTGGGGGCCGGGCGGCAGCGTGCCCGATATCACGCGCGTCGAGACGCAGCTGTGGCTGATGTACCTGATCGGCTCCTATGTGGATATCGGTGTTGAGGCCGTACACCTGGGGCAGGTCTACCTGATGGGCATGAACGACCACGAGTGGCAGTCGTGGGACAGTTTCCTGAAGAAAGTCCGCGCATGGGTTTATCCGCGTGCCCGCCGCCACTTCGTGCTTTTCGACGCCCATGCGGGCAGCCAGGGCATGATGGTCGGCGAGCGGAGTCTTCTCGATTTCAACTCATACCCGCTGCGCATCAAGGAAGTTCCCGAAGAGCCGATGCGGTGCGTGCTGGAAAAGGGGCATCTCAATGCCATTTTCGGCAAGAGCCCTGCCTGTGTCACCCCGAGCGGCTGGCGGTGCGATGCCTTGCCCTATTTGGTCGAGTTCGATAATTTCGGGGTCAGCGACCACCCCGGGGTGGCTGATCTCAACGACCATTACGTGTGGGGATATGACGAGATCACCTGGTTCTATATGCAGGATGTCCCCGCGCGCCGGGCATGGCTGCGCTATGCCTATGACTGGCTGCACGAAAACGATCCGCACGGCCATCTCGAGATGCCCGGTGCGCGCGTCGTATCGCTCACGGCCGGCGGGCCGGTATTCCTGAGCCGAGCCGTCGCCAAAAGCGACAAGGTACCCTACGGCATGGACATCGAACAGACCATCAAAGAGTTGTGGAACGGCGAATAGCCCGGATTTCCCTTGACCCGGAATAGAGACCGTACGCCCGGGCGGTGCCTGTGGCGTACGGCGGTTCCGGTGTAATTGCCGGGTGTGCGCGGTGCCGGAGGTCAGCGGTCGGGGATGATCGACTCCTTGAATTTGTTGCGGTAGTCGCTCGGCGTCGTGCCGATCCGCTCCCGGAATACGCGGTTGAAGTTGGAGATATTGTTGAACCCGCAGGCATAGCTGATTTCCGAGATGGTGTGCTCGGTTTCGATCATCATTTGTGCGGCGCGGTCGATGCGGAACCCGTTGAGATAGTCCCAGAAATTGTGGCGGGTGCGTTGTTTGAAAAAGCGGCTCACCGATGAGGCGGACATGCCGACCAGTTCGCCGACGTCTTCCAGCGAGATTTTGTGGTGGTAGTTCTTCTCGACGAACTGTACGATCTTGTTGATGCGGCGGCTGTGCGGAAGGGTACTGTCGCTGCTCTGGACTCCGATCAGCTCAACCTGTGTGCGGTCGGCGCAGGCCAGTTCGTGGAGTATCCCGAAAAACAGCTGAACGGCCTCGAACCCCTCGGTTCGGGGCAGGCGCAGCAATCGCTCCCGGACGGCTTCGGCCGTCTCTTCCGAGAACTTGAGCCCCGGGGCAGGCTGGCAGAGCAGGTTGCGGATGTTCCGCAGTTGGTCGGTGTCGAAAATGCCCCACGAGGGAAGCTCTTTGGGAAACTGGATCACGACGACCTCACAGCGGACGTTGAGAAAGGCGTCGTCGCGTTTGTAGCAGTGGAGTACGTTGGGAGTGGTGATGACCAGGTCTTTTTCGGTGAAATCCTCGACCAGGTTACCCAGGATGCGTTTCCCGCGCACGTTGAGCGTCAGGCACAATTCGTAGTCCTCGTGGAAATGGAGGGGAAAATCCATCTGGTTGTCGGGCCAGTAGTTTGCGATGAACAGGTCGTTTTTTCCCAGCGGGGTGATCTCCTTCAGAATGTACTTCATGGCTTATGGCTTACTTAACAAATATAGGGATTTTTGCCCGTAATTCCCGCTCCCGGAACCGATTTTTTACGAATTTTCTTATCTGATAAAAACATAGAATAATGCTGAAACCGCGAATTTTACTCCTGGCCTTTTCCGCGGGCCTCGCTGCCGCCCTGGCCGCCTGCCGCGACGAGGGCGTGGGCCGTTGGGTCGATCCCAATATCGGCGGCGTGGCCCCTTTGCTGACGACCGTCACCCCGCAGGTGCACCGGCCCCATTCCATGGTGCGGATCTACCCCGTAACCGAGCCCGGGCTCAATGACCGCTATTTTTCCGACCGGATATACGGCATCGCCCTCAATATGCCCCGCTACCGGAGCGGGATCGCCGGTTCGGTCATGCCCACGGCGGGCGACATCTCGTTCGACCCGGCGCGCTCCTCTTCGTGGTACGACCATGACCTGGAGGAACTGCATCCCTGGTCGCACCGGGTGTGGCTGGAGGATTTCGGGATATGGGCCGAGTGGACGACCGCCGAGCGGACGGCCCTTTACGAATTCGACTTCACGGATGCAGGGCGGCAGGCGAACGTGCTTTTCCGGCTCACTTCCGAAGGCGAGGTCGATGTCTGCGGTGACCGGGTCGTTTCGGGCTGGGAAGCGGTCGATTATGCCCGCCAATATTTCTATGCCGTCGCCGACCGGCCTTTCGATAGCTCCGGCACGCGTTGCGGGGAGCGGCTTTCCGCGGAGGGATCGGCGTCGGGCCGCGATGTCGGCGCCTGGTTCTCTGCCCCGGCAGGGTTCGGTAAGGTGTGCTTCCGGGTAGGTATCTCCTATATCAGCGTGGAACAGGCGCGTGCCAACCTCGAAGCCGAAACCGGGGGACTTGCTTTCGGTGCGGTTAAGAAGCGGAGCCGGGACATTTGGGAAAAGGCGCTCGGGCGCATACGCGTGGAGGGCGGAACCGACCGGAACCGCCGGATATTCTATACCTCGCTTTACCGTACGTATGAACGGATGGTCGACCAGTCGGAATACGGGCGGTATTACAGCGGCTTCGACCGCTGCGTCCACGAAGATGCGCGGCCGTTTTACAACGATGACTGGATGTGGGATACCTACCGGAACCTCCATGCGCTGGGTATCCTGCTTGATCCTGTGCGCAAGGCCGACGAGCTGCAGTCGTATGCCCGCATCTACGAGCAATGGGGGTGGGTGCCCTCTTTTCCCGAACTGACGGAGTGGGGAGGCGACTGGTTCGAAGGCGGCGGCCCCGACTGGCACGGGGATCCGATGATCGGCAACCATGTGGCCTCGTTCGCAGCCGAGGCCATCCGCAAGGGAATCTCGGGGTTCGATGTGGAAAAACTTTACGAGGGGCTCCGCAAGAATGCGCTGGAAGGTACGATGATCCCCTGGCGTGCGGGGGCGGCGCGCGAGCCCGACAGGTTTTATTCCGAACACGGTTATTTCCCGGCATTGGCTCCCGGAGAGCCGGAGAAATATCCGTATGTCGACGACGGCTGGGAAAAGAGGCAGGCGGTTTCCGTGACGCTCGAACACAGCTACGACGACTGGTGCCTGGCGCAGGTCGCGCGTTACTTGGGGCGCATGGACGATTATGAACTGTTGCTGCGGCGTTCGCGCAACTATCTGAATCTCTGGAATCCGGCGATCGGTTATTTCGCCCCCAGAAACGAGCGGGGTGAATGGGTCGAGCCGTTCGACCCGCAGTTGTGCGATGGCTTCGGAGCCCGGAGTTACTTCGCCGAGGTCAATGCCTGCGTCCATGTCTTCCATGTGCAACACGATATTCCGCAACTGATCGCCCTGATGGGTGGAGAGGAGGCTTTCGTCCGCCGTCTCGACGAGGCTTATAACCGGGGGCCTGAGATCGACAAGTGGAAATTCATGGGGCGGATGCCCGACGCTACTGGGTTGCAGGGGCTCATGCCGGCAGGCAACGAGCCGGCGTTCCATGTCCCGTGGCTCTACAATTACGCCGGGGCTGCGTGGAAAACCCAGCATCGTGTCCGGCAGATTGCCGACATCTGGTTCGACGACCGCCCGACCGGGCTGAATGGCGACGAGGACGGCGGTGCGCTCACGGCGTGGTATGTCTTTGCGGCGATGGGTTTTTATCCGGTCAATCCGGCCTCGGGGGAATATGCCCTGGGTTCTCCGATCTTCGAACGGGTGGAAATCGCCCTGCCCGGAGGCCGCAGTTTTGTCATCAAATCCCCGGGGGCGTCGAAAGTGAACAAGTATATCCGTGCGGCACGGCTCAACGGCGAGCGGCTCACCCGTCCTTTCATCACGCACGAACAGATCGTGCAGGGCGGTGTGCTCGAATTCGAACTTGTGCCGCGCCCCTGTCCGGAGTGTTTCGATTGAACATCCGGGGGTGCTCTCGCCCCCGGATTCGGGAGCTGGAATGCGGAAGGCCAAGGGGCGCTTTCCGCATTCCTGTTTTTGTATCCCGGACATGGTGTCCCCGTTTTTGCCGGATGCCCCACAGCCCTGTTTTTGTGCCGGGAGTGCGAAATATCCGCGTCGTTTGTGCTTTTTTACGAATTATGTCAAAAGGTCATACTAATATGTCATTTAAAAATATTTTTTGCGGGGCGTTTCCGGCTAATTTTGGAACCCGATACGGATATAAAATTCCTTAACCCAGAAATAGTCTAATCCAACCAGCCCATGAAACGCATTTTATTATTGTTAATGTCGGTGTTTATCGCCGCAGCGGTTTTTTCACAGGATAGAGTTCGGGCCTATTTAGTCTCGAACGCCCATTTTGATTCCCAGTGGAACTGGGATGTGCAGCGTTCGATCCGTGAGTACATTCCAAAGACGCTGGATCAGAACCTGTTCCTCTTGGGCACCTACCCGGATTATGTATTCAATTTCGAAGGGGGCATCAAGTACCAGTGGATGAAGGAGTACTACCCCCACCAGTACGAGTTGATCAAGCGTTACATCCGCGAGGGGCGCTGGCATGTCACGGGCAGCACGTGGGACGCGACGGATCCGAACATCCCTTCTGCGGAGTCCTTCACGCGCAATATCCTGTACGGGCAGCACTTCTACCGCCGGGAATTCGGGGTCGAAGGCACGGACATCTTCCTTCCGGACTGCTTCGGTTTCGGGTGGACGCTTCCGACGATCGCGGCCCACAGCGGTCTTATCGGTTTCTCGACTCAGAAACTCATGTGGCGGCACCGCCCGTTCCACGGTACGAGCAAGATTCCGTTCGAGATCGGCTTGTGGCAGGGCGTTGACGGCTCCCGTATCATGGCCGTGATGGACGCGCACAACTATACGACCAAGTGGCGTTACGAAGACCTCAGCCACAGCAAGTACCTGCAGGACATCGCCCAGAGCAACCCTCTGAATGCCGTTTACCATTACTATGGTACGGGGGACACGGGCGGCGCCCCGACCATCGAGTCGGTTCGGGCTTTGGAACTGGGACTGCAGGGCGACGGGCCGGTGGAGATCATCAGCGCCACGAGCGACCGCCTTTACAAGGACTACCTTCCCTATTCCTCCCACCCGGAGCTTCCGGTGTGGAACGGGGAGTTGCTGATGGACGTGCATGCCACGGGTTGCTATACCTCGCAGGCCGCGATGAAGCTCTACAACCGCCGTAACGAGCAGCTTGCGGACGCTGCCGAGCGCAGCGCCGTTGCCGCCGACTGGCTCGGGGCCGTGCCCTACCCGCGCGAGGTTCTCACCGAGGCCTGGAAACGCTTTATCTGGCACCAGTTTCACGACGACCTTACGGGTACGAGCCTCCCCCGTGCCTACGAGTTCTCGTGGAACGACGAGCTGATCTCGCTCAAACAGTTCGGGGACGTACTCACGACCTCGGTTGGCGCGGTTTCGCGGGGTTTGGATACCGATGTCAAAGGGCTCCCCGTGGTGCTCTACAACGCTGCGGGGTTCGAGGTCTCGGACGTGGTGGAGGTTACGCTTCCGCTCGAAGGCAGCAAGTTTACGGTCTACGACGACAAGGGCGTCCGGGTTCCCTCGCAGGTGCTGGGCACGCAGCAGGGGCAGACGCGGCTGCTGGTCGAGGCCACCGTCCCGGCTGCGGGGTATGCCGTCTACGACATCCGCAAGGGCGGGCAGCCGAAGGCCCCGGCGATAAAGGCCGGCGCATGGGGGCTGGAGAACAGCGTCTATAAACTTACGCTGGACGCCAACGGCGACATCTCGTCGGTCGTCGACAAGCGTCATGGCCGCGAGCTGGTGGCCGCCGGCAAGTCCATCCGCCTTGCGTTCTTCCCGCAGAACGAGTCTTACAGCTGGCCGGCCTGGGAGATCCTCAAGAAGACCGTGGACGCATCGCCGCAGGCCATCACGGGCGAGGTGAAGGTCACCGTGGCCGAAGAGGGGCCCCTGCGCGCCTCGGTATGCGTGGAACGCACGCTGGGGGATTCCCGCTTCCGGCAGTGGATCACGCTGCGCGAAGGCGCCCAGGCCGACAGGATCGACCTTGTGAACGACATCGACTGGCAGTCGTCCAATGCGCTGCTGAAGGCCGAGTTCCCGCTTTCGGTCTCGAACCCCGAGGCGGTCTATGATCTTGGCGTGGGCTCCGTGGCGCGGGGCAACAACACCGCGACCGCCTACGAGGTCTATGCGCAGCAGTGGGCCGACCTCACCGACGCGGACGGCAGCTACGGGGTCTCGGTGCTCAACGACAGCAAGTACGGCTGGGACAAACCCGCGGACAACACGCTGCGCCTTACGCTGCTGCATACGCCTGCGACCAAGGGCGGCTACGCCTACCAGAACAAGCAGGACTTCGGACACCATACGTTCACCTACTCGATCGTAGGGCACGCGGGCGATTACCGCGCGGGAGGTGCCGTGCGCAAGGCCGAGGTGCTCAACCAGCCGCTTCGGGCATTCGTCGCGCCCCGCCATGGCGGGGCGCTGGGCCGCAGCTTCTCGCTGGCCTCCTCGCAGAACCCCAATGTGGCGCTGCGGGCGCTCAAACAGGCCGAGGATTCGGACGAATATGTGGTTCGTTTCTACGAGACCTCGGGCCTCGAGTCGCAGCAGGCCGTGGTGGGCTTCGCGGCGCAGATCGTCGACGCCCGGGAGCTCAACGGCGTGGAGGATGTCGTGGGCGACGCGGAGTTCAGCGGCCGCGAGCTGCGCTTCGAGGTCGGGCCCTTCGGCATGAAGACTTTCCGCGTGAAACTCGCCAAGCCCACCCGGGCGCTCACGCCCGCCGCGGAGGCGGCGGTGGAGCTGCCTTACAACGTCAAAACGGCCTCTTACAACCCGTTCCGCTCGGACGCCAACTTCGACGGCAAGGGCTGCTCCTACGCCGCCGAGCTGCTGCCGTCCCGCATCATGTCCGGGGGTGTCGGCTTCGAGATGGGGGATCCCGCCGCGGAGAACGGCGTCAAATGCCGCCGCGACACCATCGACCTGCCCCGCGGGCGCTACGGCAAGCTCTACCTGCTGGCCGCCTCGACCATGAACGACACGCAGGCCGTATTCACCGTCGACGGAAAGGAGCACACGGCACTGGTACCCTATTATGGCGGCTTCATCGGACAGTGGGGCCATACGGGGCATACCGAGCCCTACCTCAAGGATGCGCAGGTGGCCTTCGTGGGCACGCACAAGCATGATATGATCCGCAACGAGGACAGGCCCTACGAATTCACCTACATGTTCCGTATCGGCCTCGACATCCCCGAGGGGGCACGGCAGCTGGTACTGCCCGACGACCCGCGCATCGTGGTGTTCGCGGCGACGGTGGCCGAAGACCCCGCCGGAGGTATCGGTGCGGCCTGCGACCTGCTGCGCGTGCAGCTGCCCGTGAAAGGCGCCGACGCCTCGCAGGCCGGGCGGCGAAACCTGCTCTACGGCAAACCCGTCGTGGAAAGGTCGGGGGAGGTCAACGCCTCCGAGAGGGCCGAGTGCGCCACCGACGAGGACGTATCCACCAAGTGGTGCGATTACAGCGATGCCAAACCCAAGTTGTTGGGGGTGGATCTCGGACGGGAGACCACGATCCGGGGTTGGTATGTCATGCACGCTGCGCTCGAAGCCCTGGACTACATCACAAAGGAGTACTCCCTGCAGGTGCGCCGGAGCACCGGTGAAGAGTGGAAAACGGTGGACACGGTCTACGACAACACGGCCCTCGAAACCGACAGGGTTCTTCCGCAGCCCGTAACAGCCCGATACGTGAGGCTCGTGGTCTCAAAACCTGACCAAAGCGAAGGAAATACCGCCAGAATCTATGAATTCGAGGTGTATTGACGGATGACGGTAAGATTGGGCGGGGCGGAGGCTGTAACGGCTCCGCCCCTGCCTTTTCCGGGCGGAAGCGGAATTCCGGCCCTTTCCCTTCTGGCAATTCCTTTCCCGAAGACTCCTGTGCCGAAACCGCTTCCGTCAGATGGCCGAATCCCGTTCGGTCAAAATACACAGGCTAAAAATCAATTTATCCGCCTGCCGTTTTGAAAATAAGGGGCAATTTTGTAATACGGAAAAAACGGTTCCCGATGCACGGCCTGCGGTTGCCTGCCGCTCGGCCGGAACCGCAAACTTTTTAGATGGAATACGAATCCCAAACCCGAACCGATATGAATGCTGAAATCCCGGCCGGATATCTGTCCCGGCCCGCCAGGGCTGCCGCCCTCGTTTTGTGTGCAGCCCTGTTGCCGCTTTCGCATCCTGCGTATGCGGCCAGGAAAATAGACCGCAAAGCGGTCGTAACGCGCCATAACCCCGAAATCCGGGAGGGCAATCTGCGCGGGCCGATGCAGGTCGGCAACGGGGAGTTCGCCTTCGGGTTCGATATCAGCGGTATGCAGACCTTTTCGGACAATGCCAATACGATGTCGAACTGGGGCTGGTACCGTTTCCCGCTGCCGCAGGGGCAGCGCCCCGAAGATTTCAGGGGCGCGGAATGGGAGGCGCAGGGCCGTATGGTGCGCTATGACATTCCCAATCCCGAGCAGGGGGCGTTGCGCGACTGGATGGTGCGCAACCCGCAGCGGATCAACCTGGGGCGCATCGGGCTGGTGTTGATAAAGGACGACGGCTCGCGGGCCGGGATCGGGGATTTGACCGATCCCGTGCAGCGGCTCGACCTGTGGACGGGGACGGCGACGAGCCGTTATAGCATCGACGGCCGGGAGGTGGTCGTAACGACTGTCGGGCATCCGGAGAAGGACGCCGTGGCCGTGAGGATCGAGTCGGAAAAAGTGACCGACGGAACGGTCGGCATCTCGTTGCGGTTTCCTTTCCCGTCGAACACGGAATTCGGCAGTGCCGCCGACTGGGACAGCCCCGGAAGGCACCTTACGGAGCTTTCGCCCGGGACACATATGGCCAGCTTCCACAGGCAGCTCGACGATACGAATTACGATGTCCACGTGCAGTGGGACGCCGGGGCAGTGCTCCGCCGGACGCAGGAGCACTGTTACGAACTGATTCCCGCCACCGATGCGCGGGAGATCAGTTTTGTGGTTTGCTTCGACAAAATCTTGGGCAATGCCGCCGTGCCTACCTTCGCCCAGACCCGAAGCGCCAGCGCCCGGCACTGGCGCGAGTTCTGGGAGGGCGGCGGTGCCATCGACCTCTCGGGGAGTTCCGATCCTCGCTGGCGCGAGCTGGAACGGCGGGTCGTGCTCTCCCAATACGTGATGGCCGTCAACGAGGCCGGATCCCTCCCGCCGCAGGAGAGCGGCCTTGTCAATAACGGCTGGTACGGCAAGTACCACCACGAGATGATCTGGTGGCACTGCACCCACTATGCCCTGTGGGGCCGTTGGAAGATGGCTTCCGGGATGATGGAGGTCTTTGCGGACAATCTTGCCACGTACAGGCGCAAAGCCGCCATGCAGGGATACGATGGCGCCCGCTGGCCCAAGACTATCGGCGACCATGCGTGGTGGGAGTGGCCGCTGGAAACCACGGCGCTGCTCATCTGGCAACAGCCGCACCCGATTTTCTACGCCGAACTCGAATATCGGCAGCATCCCACGCGCGAAACGCTGGAAAAATGGCGTGACGTGGTTTTCGAAACCGCCGATTTCATGGCTTCCTATGCGCATTACGATGTGGCGGCGGATCGCTATGTCCTGGGGTACCCGTTGCAGGTCGTAGGCGAGAATGCCGACCCGCGGACGACCATCAACCCGACATTCGAGCTGAGCTATTGGCTCACCGGGCTGCGGATCGCCGGCCTGTGGCGCGAGCGGCTGGGCCTGCCGGCAAAGGCGGAGTACGGACGGGTCTGCGATAAATTGTCGCCGCTTCCCGTGCAGCAGGGCGTATACGTTTCGTGGGAGAATATCGACGGGATGTGGACGCGCTACAACTGGGAGCACCCGGCGCTTATCGGTGCCTACGGTATGCTGCCCGGCGACGGGGTGGATATCCCCACGATGGAGCGGACGCTGATGAAGGTGCACCGCGAATGGAAGCTGCACGAGACCTGGGGCTGGGATTTCCCCATGCTCGCCATGTGCGCCGCTCGGCTCGGGAAACCCGAAATGGCGGTCGATTACCTGTTGGATTACCCGGCCTTCGACTTCGATGCCTGCGGGCTGGTCGGCGGCGGACGTGCGCCGTTCCCCTATTTCCCGGGCAACGGCGGGCTGCTCTATGCCGTGGCGATGATGGCTGCCGGCTGGGACGGTGCGCCGTCGGGCAATGCCCCCGGATTTCCCTCGAAAGGATGGGTGGTCAAACACGAGGGGTTGCACAAGGCCCTCTGACAGACGGATGAGCCATAACCTGAAATTACCGATGATATGCGTTTTTTACCGATTATTTTTTTCCTCTCCCTGATTGCCGGGCAGCGTGCCGCTGCGCAGGCCGATTTCAGCCTGGCGCCCGTAACGAAGGTTTCGCCCGGGGAACTGGCCGAAAAATTCGCTTCGCCTCCCGGCGAGGCCGGGATGTCGTGTTACTGGTGGTGGCTCAACGGGGTCGCCACCGAGGCGTCGATCACCCGCGACCTCGAAGAGATGAAGGCCAAAGGCTACGGGTCGGCCTCGCTGATCGACGCCGGGGGATTCAACCAGGTGACCGGAAAGCCCGGGCCGGGCAACGTGTTCCTCTCGCCCGGCTGGATGGCGCTTTACCGCCATGCGGTGCGCGAGGCCGACCGGCTGGGGATCGCCCTCGCCGTCAACGTGACCAGCGGCTGGAATCCCGGCGGGCCGTATATCACGCCCGAACTGGCCTTGAAAAAACTGACCTGGTCGGAAACCGACGTCGCCGGAGGACGCCGGGTCGAATTGGAACTGCCGCAGCCGCCGACATGGTATATGTATGAGGATGTCCGTGTGCAGGCCGTGAAAAAGGCTCCGGAGGGCACTCCGATGCGCGATGAGGCCATCCCGAACTGGTCGGCCAAGGCGTTTTTCAGCGGGCTGGGTTTCCAGGAAATGTTTCCGCTCGAAAGATTGAGCGCCGACTTTTATTACGATTCCGGTGCCGAGCCCCTCCCCCGGGAGGAGATACTCGACCTGACGGCGCTTTACGACGGCAAGACGCTCGAATGGGACGCCCCGGCAGGGGAGTGGACGGTGATCCGCTACGGCTGGACATGCACCGGAGCCCATACCTCGACTTCGAGCGACGGATGGGCGGGCTTGTCGCTCGACCACCTGAATCCCGACGCCTTCGATGCGTTCCGCGAGCATGTGCTGCAACCGCTGGTCGGGACTGCGCGGGAAGAGGGGAACAGCGTTAAGTTCCTGCTGACCGACAGCTGGGAAATGGGGCTCGTCAACTGGACGAACCGTTTCCCCGAAGAGTTCCGGAAATTCCGGGGCTACGATCTCTGGGCCTACCTGCCGGTGATGACCGGCCGTGTCGTCGACAGCCCCGAGGTGTCGAACCGTTTTCTGCAGGACATCCGCCGGACGGTCAGCGACTGCATCCTCAACTACCACTATAAGCCTTTCCGGGAGTTCGCCAACGCGAACGGCATGCTGATAGACCCCGAGGCCGGGGGGCCCTGTTACACGCCGGTCGACGCCCTGGAGGTCATGGGCGCATGCGATATTCCCCACGGTGAATATTGGGCGCGCTCCACTTCGCACGTCGCCTCCGAGCAGGCGCGCCTGTCGGTGCGGCAAAGCGCCTGTGCGGCGCATACCAACGGTAAGCGGTTCGTCGAAGCCGAAGGCCCGACCAGCATCGGCCCGCACTGGGAACGGTCGCCCCGTGACCTGAAAGGACTGATCGACCGGATATTCTGTTCGGGCGTCAACCGCCTGGTATGGCACACCTTCACTACTTCGCCCGGGGAGTACGGCAAGCCCGGCATCGAGTATTTCGCCGGTACGCATCTCAACCCCAACGTGACGTGGTGGGAGCAGGCCGGGGATTTCGTGGGGTATATCGGCCGCTGTTCGTACCTGCTCCAACAAGGGTTGTTCGTCGCCGATGCGCTCTATTACAACGGCGATGACGTCCCCAACATGGTCTTCCTGAAAGAGGAGGTGACCGACCTGGGCCCCGGTTACGACTGGGACAAATGTTCGAAGGACGTGATCCTGAACCGCCTTTCGGTCGAGGACGGGCGCCTCGTGCTGCCCGACGGCATGTCGTACCGGGTGCTGGTGCTGCCCCGCCTCGAACAGATCGACCTCGACGTGATGCGCAGGATCGAGCGCCTGGTGCTGGACGGCATGGTGCTCGTCGGCGAGCCGCCCCGGCGGACGACGGGCTTGTCCCGCTATCCGGATGGGGACAGGGAACTGAACGACATCGTGAACCGTATGTGGCGGTGCAATGCGGGCAGCTGGCTGGACGGTGTCAACCGCACCGAGAACCTCTACGGCAAAGGGCGCGTCATCCGCGGGCAGAAGTTGAGCCATGTGCTCAGGTCGCTTTCGGCACCACCCGATTTCTCGTATGTCTCCGATAACTCGGCGACGAAGCTCGACTATATCCACCGCGCCACGGATCGGCAGGATATCTATTTCGTGGCAAATCGTTTCGCCCTGAACGGCATTGACGACTATTACTACCGTTACACGCCCGTCGCTTACGACCGCTTCGAGGATGTCGAATGCCGCTTCAGGGTTACGGGGCGGACTCCCGAGTTCTGGGATCCGCTCACGGGCAGGATCAGCCCGGTGGCCTATTATTACGAGAAGGACGGATACACGCATATCCCGATGCACTTTGCCCCCGAAGGAGCCGTGTTCGTAGTGTTCACCGAAGGCGGCGGGCAGGCGGAGCACATCGTGCGGGTCGACCGCAGCGGTTCTCCGCTTTCCGCGGCGCAGTCCTCCTCGCCCCGCTATCCGCAGGTCGGGTTCGAATATGCAGGGACGGATGTCTATGCCGCCGTTTACGACCCGGGACACTACACGGTGTACTGGTCGAACGGAAGCACTTCGGTCGCGGAGGCGAAACGCCTGCCGTCGGAAATCACCGTCGGCGGCGACTGGAGCGTGCGCTTCGACCCCGACTGGGGCCCGAAAGAGGCCGTTGTCTTCCCGGAACTGATCTCGTGGACGGAATCCCCGGAGCCCCTGATCCGCTATTATTCCGGAAAGGCGGTCTATGAAAACGCTTTCGACCTGGATAAAGGTCAGATCCGGGGGCGGAAGGTGCTGCTCGACCTGGGAAATGTGCAGGATGTGGCCGTAATCCGGGTGAACGGACATGAATTCCCCGTTTCGTGGTGCTCGCCCTATGAGGTCGACATCACCCCGTATGTCCGTGCCGGGCGCAACCGCCTGTCGGTCGACGTCGTCAACCTTTGGCCTAACCGGCTCATCGGAGACGGCAAGCTGCCCCCGGGGGAACGGATGACCCGAAGCAACATCAGCAAATACGACGCCCCGGATGCGGAGAAGTACATGCGGGTTTCCGGCCTGCTGGGGCCGGTACGGGTCAAATTCTTCGAACGGGTGAAAATTACTCCGCAGGATAAAAATTGAGAGGACATGAAATATCTGAAAATATGTATGATGCTGGCGCTCGCCTTTGCGCCTGCCACCGGGTTCGCGGGCGGCGAAGATTCCGGGGCGCCTTTTGCGCACAACCGGGCGCCGTTGGCGCCCAAAGCCTATGCCGAGCTGCCGCTGGGTGCGATCCGGGCACAGGGCTGGCTGCTCGAAATGCTGGAACGCCAGCGTTCCGGGGCGACCGGACAGATGGACAGGCTCTATCCCGAGGTCATGGGCCCGCGTAACGGCTGGCTGGGCGGCGACGGCGACCAGTGGGAGCGCGGCCCCTATTGGATCGACGGGCTGCTGCCGCTGGCCTATATCCTGGATGACGGGCAGCTCAAGGCAAAAGTGCAGCCCTGGGTCGAATGGGCGTTGCAAAGCCAGCGCGAAGACGGTTATTTCGGCCCGGCACAGGACTATCCTTACGAGGCGGGCCTGCAACGCGACAACTCGGCCGACTGGTGGCCGAGGATGGTGGTGCTGAAGATACTCCAGCAGTACTATTCCGCGACTGGCGACCGGCGCGTCGTCGATTTTATGACCCGCTATTTCCGGTACCAGTTGGAAACCCTGCCCGAAAAACCGCTGGGGCACTGGACATTCTGGGCACGCTATCGGGTGTGCGACAATCTGCAGGCCGTCTATTGGCTTTACAACCTGACCGGTGACGGATTCCTGCTGGAACTGGGCGACCTGCTCCACAGCCAGGGGCATGATTTCACCCGTATGTTCCTTCGCTCGGACGACCTCAAACGCTTCGGCTCCATCCACTGCGTAAACCTGGCGCAGGGGCTCAAGGAACCGGTTATCTATTACCAGCAGCATCCCGACCGGGAGTATATCGACGCCGTGAAAAAGGGGCTGTCCGATATCCGGCTGCTGCACGGCCAGCCCCAGGGAATGTTCGGCGGGGACGAGGGGCTGCACGGGAATAACCCTACGCAGGGCTCGGAGCTGTGTTCGGCCGTCGAGCTGATGTATTCGCTCGAAAAGATGACCGAAATCACGGGCGACGTCGCCTTTGCCGACCACCTCGAACGCATCGCGTTCAATGCCCTGCCGACGCAGGTCACCGACGACTTCATGCACAAGCAGTATTTCCAGCAGCCCAACCAGGTGATGGCGACCCGCCATACGCATAATTTCTACGAGGACGCCAACCACGCCCGCACGGACATCGTTTTCGGGACGCTTTCGGGATACCCCTGCTGTTTCTCGAACATGCACCAGGGATGGCCCAAGTTCACGCAGAACCTGTGGTATGCCGCGCCCGGCGGCGGTGTGGCGGCGATGCTCTATTCGCCTTCCGAAGTTTCGCTGAAGGTCGGCGGCGGGCATGCGGTCATGATCGGCGAAGATACGGCCTATCCCATGGAGGACGAAATCCGCTTCACGATCCGGATGTCCGGTAAAAAAGCCTGCAAATTCCCGTTCCACCTCCGTATCCCCGCATGGTGCCGCGATGCCGAGGTCTGCCTGAACGGGACGGTGATCGGGAATCCCCGCGGCGGGAGCATGGCCGTCTTCGACCGGGAGTGGCGCGACGGCGACCGGCTCGTGCTGCGCCTGCCGATGGAAGTGACCACGAGCCGCTGGTACGAAAATTCCGTGGCCGTCGAGCGCGGCCCGCTGGTGTATGCCCTCGCCATGCGGGAAACTTGGGAGAAAAAACCGTTCGGCGACGGCGAGACAGCCCAGTTCGGCGACGAATATTACGAGGTGACCTCCGCCGACAAGTGGAATTACGGGATACTTGCGCGTGCCGCGGAACAACCCGAAAAACATTTTTCCGTATCTTTGGACAAGGGAAAACAGCAGGGACGCTTTTTCTGGAATCCCGAAAATGCACCCGTCAGGATACGGGTCAGGGCGCGCGAGATCCCGACTTGGACGCTGTATAACGAAATGGCCGGGCCCCTGCCGTACTCGGTTTGCGCAAGCCCCTGCCCCGAGGAGGAGATCGAACTGATACCCTACGGTTGTACGACGCTGCGCATCTCGGAATTCCCCCTGGTACGCTAACCCTTCCGTAACGTGTTGTTTGCTAATACCCGGACTTATGAGAATCATCTATAAAACCTGCTTTTTACTGCTCTCCGTCATGGCCGCCCGCGCGGCCTTCGGCCGGGTGGCGGCCGTGCCCGATGCGGAAGAGCTGCGCCGTCCCTTCGGGGCGGACGATATTTCCAATTTCCGGACGCCGCCCCGGATCAACTATCCCCAGACGTGGTTCCATTTCATCGGCGGCAATGTATCTGCCGAGGGAATTACCGAAGACCTCGAGGCGATTGCCGGAGCGGGGATTTCGGGCGTGCAACTGTTCCACGGGCAGTTCGGCGGCCCGTGGCCGGGCGTCGAACCCCAGATCACGGCGCTGAGCCCGATGTGGGACGACGTGGTGAAGCATGCCGCAAAAGAGGCGCACCGGCTGGGGCTGCGCTTTACGATGCAGAACTGCTCGGGATGGGCGACCTCGGGCGGCCCGTGGATCGAACCGTCGAATGCGATGCGCCATCTGGCCTGGAGCCGTACGGATGCCTCGGCAGGGGACAGGGGCGTGGTGCTGCCCCTTCCGCAGACGGGGCGGGAGGCATGGCGCGATTACCGCGACATTGCTGTGCTGGCCTTTCCCACGCCGCTGGACGATACCGGCGATTTCCTGAAGCCCCTCTCGGCCGAAGGGAACCGCGACCTGCCGTGGAAGGAGGTGCTCTCCGGTACGAACCGCAGCCCGGTGCACCTGCCGCCGTGCGGCGACGGCGAACCCGTGCGGATCGAGGTCACGTTCCCCGAGGCAGTCACGATCCGCACCATCGAACTGCCGAGCATGAACAGCATCAACCATCCCCGCTGTTACGAGCCTGGCATCACCCTCAGCGTCGAAGCCATAGCCCCTGACGGGCATGCCACGCGGGTCATGCACGGTGCGGTGCCCTCGGCCAATTCGCAGGATAATACCCCGGTCTCGTTCGCCTGTGCCGACGGCGGTGCAACTGCCAGGTACCGTATTACGATCGAAAACAAATACGATATGACGCTCTGGTCGCTCAAACTGTATACGGCAGCCCGGAAAAACTGCTGGGAGTCCGAGGCGGGATGGACGCTCCGCAACCTGGAGCGGGCGAACGCCCACCCGCAGCAGAACCCTGCCGCATATGTTGCCCGGGATCGGATCGTGGACATCACGGATGCGATGCGCGAAGACGGTACGCTGGAGTGGACGGTGCCCGAGGGGCGCTGGACGATCCTGCGCATCGGCCATGTCAATACCGGCCGGCGGAATTCACCGGCCCCTCCCGAAGGAACCGGGTGGGAGTGCAATAAATTGTCGCCCGACGGGGCCCGGGCGCAGTTCGCCGGCTACATCGGACGCCTGCACGACGGCCCTTTGTCCGGCGGGCTGCTCGATGGCATGCTGCTCGACAGCTGGGAATGCGAGACCCAGACCTGGACGGCCGATATGGAGGCCGAGTTCGCCGGGCGTAACGACTATGCGCTGCGCAGCTGGCTTCCGGCCGTCATGGGCTTCGTGGTCGACGACCAGGAGACCACGGCGCGGTTCCTGCGCGACTGGCGTGCGACGATTTCGAAACTTTTTTCCGAGAATTTCTACGGGACGATGGCTGCGCTCGCCCGGGAGAAGGGCCTGACTATTTCGTATGAAACGGCCGCCGGCGACGTTTTCCCGGCCGACATCCTCGAATATTACAAATATGCCGATGTCCCGATGTGCGAATTCTGGCAGCCTTTCACCGACGGCTTCGTCGGGTCGCTGAATTTCAAGCCCATAAAACCGGCCGCCTCGGCTGCCCGTTTCTACGGCAAGCCTCGGGTTTCGGCCGAAGCCTTTACCTCGTTCACCCATACGTGGGACGAACAGTGGAGTATGCTCAAGGAGGTCGCCAATACCAACCTGGCCGAGGGCGTCACGCACCTCATATACCATACCTATACACATAACCCGCAACGGCCGTTCCTGCCTCCCGGGACATCGTTCGGCGGGCCGGGTATCGGCACCCCTTTCCTGCGCGGGCAGACCTGGTGGAAACACATGCCCGTCATCAACGATTATTTCGCCCGTTGCAGCTATATGATGGAGCGGGGGCGGCCCGTTTCCGACATCATCTGGTACCTGGGTGACGAACTGAGCCCCAAGCCCGACCAGGATCCCGCCTTCCTGCAAGGATACAAATACGACTATTGCAACCCCGATATACTGATGAACCGCCTCCGCGTGGAGGAGGGAATGTTCGTGACGCCCGATGGTATCCGTTACAGCGTGCTGTGGCTGCCCGACAACTGCCGGATGCTGCCCGCAACACTCGAGAAGATCCTCGCCTTCGTCCGGGCAGGCGCCACCGTTATCGGCGAGGCCCCCGAGGGGTTGGCGACGCTCAGCGGCGGGATGCAGGCGCAACGGCGTTTCGACAAAGCCGTAAAGGCGATTTGGGGAAGGCGTACCGCAGGCGTGCGGAAAGTCGGCAGGGGTCGTGTGATTTCGGGGCTGGCGATTCCTGAGGCGCTCGCTGCCGCCGGCATAACGCCCGACGTCCGGGGCGATGTGCTTTGGGCGCACCGCCGTACGGAAGGGGCGGACTGGTATTTCGTGTGTCCTCCGAAAGGTGCGGGTTTCGCCGGAACGCTGGATTTCCGTTGCAGCGGCATCGTCGAAGTGTGGGATCCCGCGACGGGCGGCAGAACCCGGGCACAGGCCGTCGCCTGCGGGGATCGCACCCGCGTGTCGCTCGAACTGCCGCAGTCGGGATCGTGCTACGTCGTATTCCGGAGGGATGTCCCGGAGTCCGATCTGCCGCAGCCGCACGTCGCCGCGGGGGCGCAAGCCGCCGCGATCCCCCTGCGGGATTGGACGCTTCGTTTCCCGGCGGGTTGGGGTGCCCCCGAAAGGCTGGAACTGTCGGAGCTGAAGCCCTGGAAAGACCTCGGCCTGTCCGAAGAGGGGCGGGCGTTCTCCGGCACGGCGGTTTACGAAACGACGTTCGAAGCCCGGGAGCCGGGTGCTGCCTATACGCTCGACCTGGGGCGTGTCGGGATGATTGCGGCAGTGACGGTGAACGGCCGCCCTGTGCAGACGCTTTGGGCGCCGCCTTACCGTACGGACATCAGCGATTATGTCCGTCCCGGAACCAATGCGGTTGTGGTCGAAGTGACCGGGAGCTGGTTCAACAGGCTGGTCTACGATGCGGCGCAGGAGCCCGCGGCACGCAAAACCTGGGTGATCCGCTGGCCCTCGGCCGATGAACCGCTGCGGGAAAGCGGACTTCTCGGGCCTGTTCATATAAACGTCGGAAAGGAATTGTAACCAGTGCTTTGTGCAATTTTGGGCGTGGCGCGAGCCGGCCGATTGTGCGGAAATATCTGACAATATAATGGAAAGGTTCCGGCAGCTATGGCTGCCGGAACCTTTTTTCCGTATTTGCCGGGGAGGGTTATTCGAGCCGAATGATGAGGCCTGTATTTTTCGTTTCGTCCCATAGCCAGACCTTGCCCTGAGATATTTTCAGGACTAAGGCTTGCAATTCCTGCGAGGGGATACTCGATATTCCCTGTGTTTCCACCGTCACCTTGACGTATCGGTCGACCACGGGGGCCGTTTCCAGCATGCACGCCATGTAACGGCTTTGGGAGGTATTCTGTATCCGGAAACTGTGCCGGCTGGTGTTGTAGGCGTATTGGTAGAGGTCGTTGTCGTAGATGAACAGGCTGTTTTCGTTTTCGTATACACCCGGCACATCCTTTTGTAACAGGGCGTACGAATGGCCCGATTTGCCGGTGTCGCTCTTGCTGCAGGCCGTAACCACGGCGAAGAGCATGGTGAGGATGAGGATTCTTCTGAGCATGGCCGTCTCTTTTTATTTCGTGATTTCCAATTCTTTGATTAATACGTCGGTCGTGCCGTCATCGAACGTGACCTCGGCACGCAACTCGCAGGTGCCGGGTTCTGCGAATACGTGTTCGTCCCCGTCGAGCGTCGTGCCGTTCAGTTTCCAGGTGATTGTGTAGTCGTCGCAGGCGATGTTCGAGACGACCAGCGGTGCAGCCTCCCCGACGGCAAACCTTTTTTTGTCGAGGGCGATTACGGCATACTTCGATGTTAGAGGCTTCGTCGAGAATACAAACTCGACGGGCGTGGCTTCCTCGCTGTCGGAGGATGAGATGCTCCCTTCGTACTCTGTGTCGGGTTGCAGCCCTCTGATATAGAGCGAGGTCTCGGTCTGCGCGGGTGCCGAGGCGTAATCTTCGCCTCCTTTCTGCCGCCAGCTTACCAGCCATCGGTAGTCGGGGTTGTAGCCCGGCCAGGATAATTTCACTTCCCGCTGGTAGGGAATGATGTCGACCATGTCGGAACTCATTTTCACATGAACCCGGCACTCGCCGTATACCTCGGGGTTTTGTACCGAGGTCGCCGTGATGACGGCATTGCCCGTGGCAAGCGCCTTTAGTTTCCCGGTCGCATCGACCGATACGACGGCCTCGTCGCTGCTCTCCCAGGTCACTTTGCGGTTGGCGACTTCGAGGGGCCGGACGTTTGCATGCAGGGTCATTTCATCACCCACGGCCAGTTCGATCTCGGGTTCATCGAATCCGACGCTTTCCACGGGAACGTCGACCTCTTCGTGCAGGACGATCGAGATTACCCAATTGACCCCAAGGTCGTTCGACAGGTACCAGGTCTTGCCATTGTCGGTCGAGATAAGGCCGCCCTTGCCGTCAACCTGCGGGCCGCCGTCGGCCGTCGAAGGCCAGTCCGCGGCAGAATGCAGCAGGTAGCCCGTCTTGAGGCTTCGGCCCGCTTCGATGACGATATTTTCGGCCGAGAGGTCTATGGCCGTCACGCCATTCGCGACGATATTTTCCATGGGTTTGCAGTATACGATCTGGTCATCGACGAAGACGTACAGGTCGGCGACATTGTTGTCTCCGCCCAGCTGGATATTTACTTTCCGGAGGGTCTGTCCCACATACGGGGCCAGATCGCTGCTGTCCCAGCCCGCCGCCCGGATCTGTCCCGGGACGAAAAATATGCCTTGCAGGTTTTGTCCCGTATGCCATTTGAGCTCCGTCCCGCCGGCCTCCTCGACTGCCTGCAAAGTGATTTCGCAGGTATTGTCACCCTGCATTACCTCTACGTATCCGGAGTATATCAGGTAGCCTTCCTTGTCCGCTTCGATCCGGTATTTGCCTGTGGGTATCTCTGTAAACAGGCATATCCCGCTCAGTCCCGTGTCTCCGGTTATTTTCTTTCCGGAGGCTACCAGGCTCCGGGTGACCATAACCGATTGACGCTCGACCTCGTCGACGGGCGTGAGGCTGATGTAGGTGTTGGTTTGCAATTTCCCTGCGCTGTTTTTTACTGTCACGCTGAGCGATGCCGCGTCGGATTTCTTCACCGTGAAAGTGATGTTGCCGTCGGCTTGCTGCCGGATGTCGTCGATTTCGATCCCGACCGGAAGCCCGGCCCAGGTCTTGAATTCCGCATGAGTCTGTGAACTGAGCTTTGTGACCTGCCGGGTACCCGGGAAATACATGCCGGCGCGGTAGGATGACGGGTTGTTGTCGTTGTCCGCCTCTATCAGCTCGTGACAGGGGTGTGAAGGCGAGCCGTTCGGGGCGTTCATGCCCCACATGCCCATGGCGGTATTCGAGTGTGTGCCGCTGCCGTCCGACCAGGTCACGATGTTTTGGGAGCGGTCGATGTGCCACACCAGCATTCCCCCGTATTCGAAATAGGAGTCCCACGGGGTGATGTCGCCGCTGTTGCTCCGGTTCTCGAAGAGGAAATATTCGTCCGGGTTGTTGGTCTTCAGCAGCAACCCCTTGTTTTTAGCCAGCGGTTCGAGCGTATATTCGCCCTCCCGGTCGATCACCTCGTAGTCGAGCCAGCCGAGCATCAATCGCTCCATGGCGTTGAAGTTGACCGGGATGATCCCGCCGTTGAACGTTCCGTCACAGTAGATCGAGAAGCGTCCCAGGCGCCCCGAATAATCGTCCGTGAGCCCTAACGTATGTCCAAATTCATGGAGGAAGGTGGTATAACCGCCCCGGATCGTTTCGGACGCCATCTCTTGCGAGATCGCATAACTGTCGACCAGCTTTCCATCGAGCACCAGGCCGCCACCGGCTACGCCCGACGCATGCGGCCACGGGGTGGGAATCGTGGTATCGTTGGGCCCCGAGTAGAAGAGGTATACGTTGTCGACTTTGTTGTCGTTGTTGTAGTCGAACTGGGAGAAGTCTATGCCGTGCAGTTCCTTGGCCATCTTGCACGCTTCGATGACCATCTTGCCTACGTCGCCGTCGTTTCCCTCGCCGGGCTGGGGCTTCCCTCCGTAATATCCCATGGATTTCGACAGCGTGAGGGGGCCTACGACGATGAATTCAGGGCTGAATTTCCCGCCGGAGTTGTCGATCAGGAACTGCCGCGCGCTGCCTGCGCAGCCGAGGCCCGTATAGTTCTCGCCGTTGAGCATCCGGTCGTACTCTTCATTGGCGTTGGGTGTGTAAAACGGCCTCTCTTTTGTTTCCACGAGCAGGATGAGCCGTTTGGCGTTCCCTTGCCAGACCACCTGGTTGATGGTCGGTTCCCAGGGAACGGCGGGGCATGTTTGCCCGATGCCGAGGAAAAATAGCAGCAGGACGAGGATTCTGCCTGTCAAGTCGATGATTTTCATGTTGGTTGATAGTTTGGGTGAATCTGAAATGAGGAGGGACGATAAATCGTCATGCCGTCGGGGGAATCCGACGGCTGTCCGGCAGCGCTCCGTTGGTCTGAGGCAAATTTAGAGGCTAAATCCATTATGGATAGCATAGAATTTGGGATTAACTTATAGTAAATTGATATTCGCGCGCCTTTTTAAAATATCATTTTCTTATTCATTACGATCATTTGACCTGCGTGGCCGCCGGGCATTTGGATTTAATTTTGTATACAACAACCAACTACTTTAAAATCAGATGCCTATGACCTATTACCTATTATAATAAGCTTTGTTCCCGGAAGCGTTCCCGGTTGTGTCTGTCTGTTTTACAACTAACCTATTTAATTACTAACCCTTATCAATGTTATGTTTAAAAATCGCATTTATGGTGAAAGGTTTACGAATATTGGTATGATTTTCCGCCCGGCAGATTGTGCCTGGGGCAAACGGGCACTCCTATTGTTTGCCTCGTTCGCTTTTGGCCTGACCGCTGCGTTCGCGGCCGCCACCCCGTTTGAAAAAATGTCTGCAAACCCGCTTCCCGACATTTCCGGTGCGGGTTTCGCAAATGCACCTTCCCCGCAAAAGGGGTTTCCCATTTCGGGCTCGGTCGTGGATGAAGACGGCAACCCGGTTTCTGGTGTGACCGTTATCGAGAAGGCGAACCCGGCCAACGGCACCGTTTCGAACAGTAACGGTGAGTTTTCGATCCATGTTCCCGACCAGAATTCCGTGCTCGCATTCTCGTTCCTGGGCTACGAACCCCAGGAACTGGTCGTCGGAGACCGCCGTATCCTTTCCATTATGCTCAAAACGGCTGCACAGGAGATGGAGGATGTCGTGGTTGTAGGCTTCGGCACCCAGAAGAAGGAGAGTCTCGTCAGTGCCATCGCCACGGTCAAGCCTTCGGAGCTGAAAGGCCCGACGAGCAACCTTACGACGATGATCGGCGGTCAGGTCGCCGGTATGATCTCCTATCAGCGCAGCGGTGAACCCGGGCAGGACAATGCCGAGTTCTTCATTCGTGGCGTCGGTTCGTTCGGTGCCGGTAAGGTCAATCCGCTGATCCTGATCGACGGCATCGAATCGTCATCGACCGACCTGGCCCGTCTCCAGCCGGACGACATCGCCGACTTCTCGGTGCTGAAGGATGCAACGGCCTCGGCGGTTTACGGTGCCCGGGGTGCCAACGGCGTGGTGCTGGTCAATACCAAGAGCGGCCGCGAGGGGAAGACGCAGTTCAACTTCCGCGCCGAGAACTCCATTTCGACCAATACCCGCAATTTCCGTTTCGCCGACAACATTACCTACATGCAACTGGCCAACGAGGCCGTGCTGACGCGTAACCCGCAGTCGCCGCTGACCTATTCGAAGGATAAGATCGAACATACCCGCCGTGGGGACAACCCGGTGCTCTACCCGAACAACGACTGGATCGACCAGCTGATCAAACCCTCGACCATGAACCAGCGGTTCAATGCGAATATCTCGGGCGGCGGGCGTGTCGCACGCTTCTACCTGGCCGGTACGTTCAACATCGACAACGGTGTGTTGCGGAACGACAACGGAAACGATTTCAAGAATAACATCAGCCTGAAGAACTATTCGATCCGTTCGAATACGGATTTGCAGCTGACCAAAACCACGGTGGCGACAGTGCGCGTCTATGCGCAGTTCGACGACTATCACGGCCCGATCGGCGGAGGTGAAAAAATCTTCAATTCAGCCATGGCCGCCAACCCAGTGGCCTTCCCGGCCGTCTATCCGCAGAGCTATTCGCCGACGACCACGCACCCGATGTTCGGCAGCGCGCTGACCCCCAATTCGACGGGCCAGCTTTACACGAACCCCTATGCGCAGATGGTTTCGGGCTACCAGGTTAACAATGCCTCGACCATCAATGCCCAGATCGAGTTCAAGCAGGACTTCGGGTTCTGGGTGCCCGGACTTACGGCACGTGCCATGGGATATACCCAGCGGTACTCCTTCTTCTCGACTACCCGCCAGTACAATCCTTTCTATTACAAGGCAGACCTCACGTCGCAGGGCGTCGTGCTGACCCCGTTCAACGATGGCGGGAACGCTTCGATCGGGACGCCGGGTACCGAATACCTCAATTACAACGAAGGCGAAAAGAAGGTCAGCACGGCCTATTACGGCGAAGCCGTCATCAATTACGACCGCACTTTCGCCGACAAGCACCAGGTGACGGGTATGCTCATCGGGACGATCCGCCATTCGATTGTCGGTAATGCCGGCACGCTCGAAGGGTCGCTGCCGTCGCGCAACCTGGGACTCTCGGGGCGTTTCACTTACGGCTTCGACTCCCGCTACCTGCTGGAGTTTAACTTCGGTTACAACGGATCCGAGCGTTTTTCGAGCAACAAGCGGTGGGGTTTCTTCCCCTCGATCGGCGGCGGTTGGGTCGTCTCCAACGAAAAATTCTTCGCCCCGCTCAAGAAGGTCATCTCCGACATGAAACTACGTGTTTCCTACGGTTTGATCGGTAACGACCAGATCGGCGATGTGAACGACCGTTTCTTCTACCTTTCGAACGTGAACCTGAACCAGACGGGCGACCGCTCGCAGGTTTTCGGCGAGAACTTCCTCTACGGGCGTCCCGGTGTGGAAACGACGCGTTACGCTAATTACGACATCGGCTGGGAAGAGTCGCGCCAGTTGAACCTCGGTTTGGATATGAAGATCGGTGGTGTGAATATCATCGTCGAGCCTTACTGGCAGGAACGTTCCAACATCCTGCTGGATCGTACCTATATTCCTGCGACGATGGGTTTGTCGGCGAAGGTGAAAGCCAATACGGGCAAGGCCAAGTCGCACGGCGTCGATGTGTCGGTCGATTACAACAAGTTCTTCCGGAGCGGCCTTTGGACGACGCTGCGCGGGAATTTTACCTATGCTACCAACGAGATCACAGTGTATGACGAGCCCAATTATCCCGCCAACGAATACTACCGTTCGCGCTTGGGCTATCCCTTCGCCCAGACCTGGGGCTACGTGGCCGAACGCCTTTTCGTCGATGACGAGGAGGTTGCCAACTCGCCGTCGCAGAAATTCGGGGATATCCCGGTAGCTGCCGGTGACATTAAGTACCGTGACATCAACGGCGACGGGCAGATCACGGAGGCCGACAAGATTCCCATCGGTTTCCCCACGACACCCGAGATCAACTATGGTTTCGGCGGTACGATCGGCTACAAGAATTTTGACCTGAGCCTTTTCTTCCAGGGATCCGCCCGTTCATCGATCTTCATCGATGCCGGGGCCATTTCGCCGTTCGTGATGAAGACCGATCAGCCCGGCAATCAGAACGGCCTGCTGCGCGTGGTCGCGAACGACCACTGGTCGGAGGACAACCGTAACCTTTACGCTTTCTGGCCGCGTCTGAGCGACCGCGCCAACGAGAACAACACGCAGGTCTCGACATGGTGGATGCGTAACGGCGCGATGTTGCGCCTCAAGTCTCTGGAACTCGGTTACAACCTGCCGGAAAAGGCCGCCCGCAAGATCGGTATGACCAAGCTGCGCGTCTATGTGAACGCATCGAACCTCTTTGTCATCAGCAATTTCAAGTTGTGGGATCCCGAAATGGGCGCCAACGGCCTGGGATACCCGTTGCAACGCGTATTCAATATCGGCCTTTCTATCGGATTATAAATGGGAATTTAAAACTGAGCGAACTATGAAAAAATACAAGTTTCCCGTTTGGAGGAAAATAAAGATCGGAGGCTGGGTCGCATGCTGCGCTTTGTTGTCCGCATCGTGCAACAGCTTCCTGGATATCGTACCCGACAATGTCGCCGTCATCGACCATGCCTTTTCGAATGCGATGGAGGCGGAGAAATACCTGTTTACGTGTTACTCTTACTTGCCGGGCACCGGCGAGCCGTCGGGCAATATCGGCATGACGGCCGGCGATGAGATATGGCTGAATATGCCTAACCACGTGCCTTCGCCCGCCTGGGATTATATCGCCAAGGGCGTGCGCAGTGCCGACAGGTCGCAGCCGGACTGGTGGAAGGGTAGCGATTATGCCTTTTCGCTGTTCATGGGGATCCGTGACTGCAATACATTCCTCGAAAACATCGAGGATACCTCGAAGGTGGCCGATCTGACGGTGGACAAGCGTGCACGCTGGATCGCCGAGGCCAAGTTCCTGAAAGCCTATTATCATTACTATCTGCTGCGCACGTACGGCCCGATCCCGATCGTCGACAAAAACCTGCCGGTGTCGGCATCGCCCGAGGCGGTGCAGGTGAAGCGCCAGCCGTTCGACGATTGCGTGAAGTATATCGTCGGCCTGCTCGACGAATGTAACCCGGGCCTGCCCGCCGTGATATCCAACCGGCAGTCCGAGCTGGGACGCATCACCAAGCCGATCAACCGGGCGGTTAAGGCGCAGGTGTTGTTGCTGGCGGCCAGTCCGCTCTTCAACGGCAACAGCGATTTCTCCAATTTCCGGGATAACGACGGCGTGCTGCTCTTCAATTCCGAATACGATGCCGGCAAGTGGGCTTTGGCGGCAGATGCCGCGAAGGAGGCGATCGAAAGCGCCGAAGGTGCAGGGCACGAGCTCTTCTATTACGATGACGCCCCGTTCGAAATCTCCGAGACGACTAAGACCCAGTTGAGCATTCGCCAGGCAGTGTGCGAACGGTGGAACGACGAGGTTGTATGGGGACGTTCCGGTGGCCGCGGCCGCGCCGGGGCAATGCTCCAGCAGGGATGTATGCCGCTGCTCGACGCCGGGATGAACATCAATACCGTACGCGGTTGTGTGGCGCCGACCCTGGCCGTCGTCAAGGAGTTTTATTCGAAGAACGGTGTGCCCATCGACGAGGACAAGACGCTCGACTTTTCGGAAATCAACGAGCTGCGCGTGGCGACGGCCGACGAGCGGTATAATTTCCAGGAGGGGTATACGTCGGCGCGTATCAACTTCGACCGTGAGAACCGCTTCTATGCCGACATCGGGTTCGACGGGGGGAAATGGATCATGGAGTATCATCCCTCGCGTTCAGACGTAGATACATACGTGTTGCAGGCCAAGAAAGGGCAACTGGGAGCCGGACAAGTGCAGGGGGCGACCTCTTCGACCGGTTATTTCACCAAAAAACTCGTCCACTGGGAGTCGGGTTTCGGTAATACGACAACCGGGGTAGTGGAATATGCATGGCCGGAAATCCGCCTTGCGGAGGTCTACCTGATGTACGTCGAGGCGCTCAACGAGGCCGAAGGCCCCGTTTCGGACGTACACCACTACCTGAACGAGATCCGGAAGCGAGCCGGGTTGGGTACGGTCGAGGATTCGTGGAAGAAGTATTCCAAGAACCCGGCCAAGCCCGATACCAAGGAGGGCATGCGTGAGATCATCCGGCGCGAGCGGCTGATCGAACTGGCGCTCGAAGGCCATCGTTACTGGGACATATTGCGTTGGAAACTTGCGCCCGATTATTTCAATCAGCCGATCTCGGGGTGGGACGTTTCGCAGTCCGATGCGGCGGCATACTACCAGGTGAGGACGATTTACAACCGGTCGTTCGTGGCACCGCGTGATTATTTCAATCCGATTCCGAACAGCGAAATGAATGTGAACAGCAACCTGGTTCAGAATCCGGGGTGGTAATTGTCTGGGAAAATCGATTAAACAGTATGAAAACGAATATCTTTGGAATTATACTTTTGGCAATCCTGTTTATGGGTTGCAAGGAAGACCGGCTGGAACCGATGGGGCACGACTCGACCCCTCCCGGCCAGGTTTCCAACGTCGGGGTCGAGAGCCTGCCGGGCAAGGTAAAACTGACCTATACATTGCCCGGAGACCCGAATTTGCTCTATGTCAAGGCGGTGTACCGGCTCAACTCGGGCGCGATGCGCGAGATCAAGGCCTCGTATTACACCAATACGATGACTCTGGACGGTTTCGGGGACACGAATGTCCACGACGTGCAGGTCTATGCGGTCAACCGAAGCGAGGTCGCCTCTGACCCGGTGACCGTACAGGTACAGCCGCAGGAGAACCCGATCTGGGACGTGCGGCGGAGCATGGTCGTGTCGAACGATTTTTCGGGTGTCCATGTCAAGGCCGAGAATCCGGCGCGGGAGACCGTCGCCATCGAGATTATGCGTAAGGATTCGCTCGGCAACTGGCAGAACGTCGAGGGTTACGAGACGAGCAGCCCTACTATCGAATTCGCCAAACGCGGGCTGGATACGCTGGAATACGAATTCCGGTTTACGGTGCGCGACCGTTTCCTGAATTACACCGATACGCTTTACACCACGGTCAAGCCCCTCTTCGAACGGATGCTCGACAAGTCCAAGTTCAAGGCCTATAACCTGCCGGGCGATGCGACGGCCGAGCAGCCCGGGTGGCTGGAGATGGATCGTATGTGGAACAACATTTACACCTACACCAACCATGAACGCTGGCTGATTGCCACGCCGATCGGGGAGAATGCGGGCAAACCCCAGATCAGTACGTTCGATATCGGCACGCCCTCCAGGCTGAGCCGTCTTACGCTCTTCAATTGGGGATATGAAATGTCGTACGGCAGCGGTGCGGGTGACCGTCTATTCTATACGGGCGAGCATATGCGGCGCTTCGAGATATGGGGTACGATGAGCCCCGACCCGGACGGTAGCCTCGACAGCTGGATCAAGCTGGCGACCTTCGAAAACAAAAAACCCTCGCAGCTGCCCTATGGGCAGCAGTCGCAGGAGGATTTCGATACGGCGGTCGCCGGGTTCGATTTTCTCTTCCCGGTCAGCGAGGACATTCCGAAAGTCCGGTATGTGCGAATCCGGAACCTGGAAAGCTGGGACGGCACGACGAAATTCGGCATCGAGGAAATCGACCTCTTCGGCGACCCGAGGTGAAATCCCAATGAAACCGGTAATTATTATCTAACAATGTGATTGACATGAAAAAGAATACTGTGATATCCGTTTTGCTGTCGGGCTGCATCGCATGCGGGATGTTGGCCTGCACGGATATGGATGAATACAAGAAGATCTCCGGCGACGAGGAGATCGTCTATCCCGGTAAAATCGAGGAGGCGATCGTGTATACCGGTGACGGACGGGTCGTCGTGGAGGGGCTCTGCAAATCGGATCCCAAGATCGTGAGCTGCCGTGTTTACTGGGGGCTCGGCAGCGAATATGTCGAAGTGCCGGTGGATATGTCCGGCGGCCCGTTCCGGGTTCGGCGGGAAATCGCACTGCCTGAAAATTCCTACAATTTCGACATCTACACTTATGATGCCGAGGGCAACCGCTCCATTCCGGTCAATGTGACGGGTAAAAGTTACGGCGAACAATACAAGGCGTCGCTCACGAACCGTCTGGTAAAGTCGTTTACCCTACAGGACGGTCAGGCCGTCATCGAATGGTGGGATATCGACGCGACGCAGGGCCCCTATGCGACCGAGGTGGTATATACCGACAAGCAGCATGCCGTCGTGGAAAAACTGGTTCCCGTCGAGGAGAAAAAGACGGTGCTCGAGGATTACGACATGGCTACGGCTGTGGAATATACTACGCTCTACAGGCCCGATACGCTATGCGTGGATGTCTTCAGGTCTGTGCCCGATCGGGTGAAGCTGGAATAGGCTTCTTTCGCCGGGCCTCCGGATGCCGGCCGCGGATTCCCCGCGGCCGGCTTTTTTGATCGCTGCACAGCCATTTGCCGGGCCGGGGTTCCGGCCCGTATCCATTGTGAAGGTTCGTGCTGGTTGACGTTCGTTTGCGTGTGTCGGCACCGGTTTGCTTCCGGATGCACCTGTTTGCAGGCATGTGCCGGTTTGCGCAGTTCGTACCAAGGGCGGAAAAAAATTATCCCCGGGAGCATTCAAAACTCCCGGGGATGAACAAAGCCGGGCGGGAGGATTACTCGATCACCGCCGCCCAGCCGCCGTTGCGGGCTATCTTCAGGGTGGCTTTCCCTGTGCTGTCGACCCGGCGCTGCGTTTTGCGGTAATCCATCGCCTGCCGGAATGCGTTGATTCCGTCTTCGAAGCCGGTCATCGTATAGTTTTTGCCCGGCGTGAGGAAGTCGAGCGGGATTTCGAGTTCGATCCCCTCGTTGCTGCCGTTTATGGCGCCGACATACCATTTGTCGCCTTTCCGTTTGGCGACGACGGCAAATTTTCCGGCGACGGCTTTCAGTGCCCGGGTTTCATCCCATGTGACGGGTACCCGGCTGATGAACCGCGTACATTCATCGTTGCGGTAATAGAGGGTCGGGTTGTCGGCCAGCATCTGCAATCCGGTCTCGAACAGGACGAAGAGTGCCATCTGGTAGGCGCGCGTGCCGATGCTGGCTGCATTGGGCCGGTTGCCGCAGTACGATTCGGGCTGCATGCTGAGCATGGCGCCGGGCGTATAGTCCATCGGGCCGACGGCGTTGCGGATGAACGGGAACCAGACCGAATTGGCCGGGGTGCAGCCGCCCATATTCTCCATGCCCCGTACGCCTTCGTAGGCCAGCACATTCGGGTATTTGTATTCCAGCCCGGCGGGTTTGAACGAGCCGTGGAACGCGACGACCATCTTGTGCCGGGCCGCTTCGGCCGCCACCCGTTCGTAGTAGTTGACCATCCACTGGTCGCTGCGATCCATGAAGTCGATCTTTACGCCTTTGACGCCCCATTTGCTCAGTTCTTCGAACATTTCGAAATGGTTTTCGACGACGAGCCATGTCATCCACAGGATGATGCCCACGCCTTTCTCCCTGCCGTAACGGATAAGTTCGTGCACGTCGACGGCCGGGTTGGGGGTGTAGGGGTCGCGGGTGCTGCGGGCCCAGCCTTCGTCCATGATGATGTACGGGATGCCGTACTCGGCGGCGAAGTCGATGTAGTATTTGTAAGTCGCCGTGTTGAATCCGGCGACGAAATCCACGTCGGGGCCGTAGGGCGATGCGGCGTTCCAGAATTCCCAGCTGACCTGCCCGGGCTCGATCCACGAGGCATCGGCGATGGCCTGCTGTTCGGCGAGGCGTGCGGTCATCGTATTCTCGATGAGCTGCCCGTCGTCTTTCGCAATGACGAAATAGCGCCAGGGAAATGCCCGCGTGCCTTTTGTACGGGCGATGTAATCGGCTTCCTGCAGGATGCGCATGCTCCTGTCGCCCGACTCTTCATAGGCCAGGGGAACCTTCGGGAAGGTGCCCTTCATGCCGTTGGCGCCGTCCCCTTCGAGGAACATGCAGGGGTAGTCGGACAGCGCCGATTCGCTCAGCAGGAGTTTGTAGCCCTGCCGGGTGTCGATAAGCACAGGCAGGACGGACATCGGATCGCCCGGTTTCCACCCGTTGGTCTCGATGAGGCTGTACGGCTCTTCATAAGCGGTCTTGAAACCGCCCGGCTGCTGCACCACTGCGGTGTAGTCATCCGGGAAGCGGATGGCCACCTTTTCGGAAAGCACCTCGATGTCGTGCCCGAGGGCGGTGACGAAGCGGTATGCCATGCCGTCGTCGTAGGCACGGAATTCCACGGCCCAGCCACCCCGGAAGTCGAGGCGGAGCATGTTGCACCGGTCGCGGATCTCTTCGAACTTGAATGCCACGACGGGGCGGAAGGTACGGTTTACAGGGCTTGCCTTATGACCGGTGAGGTGCGGCTTGTCGCCCAAGGTGCCCTCCCGCAGGCAAAGCGCCAGCGAACTGTCCGTCAGGAGCGGCTTGCCGCCTCCGTAAACCGAATAACGTATTTGTTCCCCGATGTCGACGGTGACGGAGACCTCCCCGGACGGAGATTTTAATTCGAAGGATTTTGCCGCCATGGTATTCGCCCACAGCACCCCGATCATTACGATAACGATTCTTCGCATAGTTGGTTTTATTGGTTTGGGTTATTGTGCTACAAATGTGCTTTTTAATTGCGGATTGCCGCCTGTGGGATTTGATTTTTCGGCATGGCATTCTGATCGGACTGCGGACATGAAACGCCGCATTGTTCCCGATGTGCCGATAATGTCAATTTGCCATGTGGTAAGGCCATTTTTTATTACGGCCGGGTGCATGCGTTATTGTAATTTCGTAACGGATGAAAAAGGCCGATGCCATGAAAAAGACAAGTCGTATGGACTACCCGAAAAAATTACTCTTTACCCTCGTATTTCTCCTTCCGGTTGCATTTCCCGGGACGGCGGCTGTCGGCCGTGGCGTGAAATTCTCGGGGCTGACATGCAATTATGTGGAAGAGCCCATCGGTATGGGAGACAAGAAGCCTCTGCTGGGCTGGCGTATCGATACCGACAGGGCCGGCTACCTCCAGGGAGCTTACAGGGTGCTGGTCGCCTCGGACAAGGAACTGCTGGACGCGGGCCGCGGCGATGTCTGGGATTCCGGGGTCGTGAAGGAGGGCCGCAGCCAGCATGTGAAATTTGCCGGAACCCCGCTGCTGCCCTGTTGCGATTACTATTGGAAAGTGAAGGTATGGGATGTGTCCGGCCTCGAATCGGATTGGAGCCCCGTTGCATCGTGGAGAACCGGACTGTTCGAGGAATTCGACTGGGAAGGGGAATGGGTTTCGTCCAAATTCGCAGAACTGCTTCCGCACCGCAGGTATAAATCGAACCGGCGGGTCGAGCATGAAAATTGGTTTATGGAGGACAGCGCTGCCGTGTATATGCGCCGGGAGGTGGAGATACCGGTGCCGGTTCGCAAGGCGACTGCATTCATATGCGGCCTGGGGTATTACGAATTGTATATCAATGGCCGCAAAGTCGGCGACAGGGTGATGGATCCGTTGTTTACCGATTACGATAAAAGGGTCGTGTATGCGACCTACGATGTGACGGATTACTTTTCAACCGGAAGCAATGCCTTTGGTATCCTGTTGGGGAACGGCTGGTACAGCCTGCCGACACGGGATGTTTTCGGGATGCACGATGCGAATTGGCATACGCCGCCGAAAGTCCGGCTCAATGTCGTCGTCGAATACGAATCGGGAGCGCGCGACGTGATCGTGACGGATAGGACGTGGAAATGGGGGCATGGTGAAATCGTCTATAACAGCGTTCGCTCGGGGGAAACGATCGACCATACCAAGTCCGTGCACGGTTGGAACGAACCGGGTTTCTGCGATAGCCTGTGGCGCAATGTCTGCCATGTCCCCGCGCCTCTGGGTAAATTGACGGCGGATCCGATGCCTCCGATGCGTGCGGCGAAGGAACTGAAACCCGTGGGGATTACGGAAACGGGCCCCGGTGTCTATCTGGTGGATTTCGGTGAAAACCTTACAGGCTGGGTCGAAACGCGTGTACGGGGCAGCAGGGGGCAGACCGTGGAGCTCCAGTTCAACGAAGTGCTTAAAGCCGACGGCTCTCTGGATACGCAGAACAGTACATGGCATACGCGCGGGCGCTATCAGACCGAGTTGCTGATACTGGGCGGCGACGGAGAGGAAATATTCGAACCCCGGTTCACCTACCACGGATTCCGGTATATGCAGGTTCGGGGACTTGCCTATAAGCCGGCCCCGGAAGATTTTACGGCCAAATGCGTCCATACCGATTTGCAGCGCGCAGGGAATTTCTGTTGTTCCATGGATAAACTGAATGATCTCAATGCTGCGGTTTGCCGCACGCTGCTCAATGCCGTCCATGGCATCCCCGGCGAGGAACCTACCCGGGAAAAGATGGGCTGGACGCTCGATGCTGCGGTCGTCATGGAATCTTACCTGTATAATTTCGACGCGCTCAATACGTATAAAAAGGCCCTTCGGGATTTTCAGGATTCCCAGTCCCCGGCGGGGCATATTCCGTCGACAGTGCCGTCGGTGGGGTGGGGATATGTCCACGAAGACGGAAGCCTCGATTATTGGGACGATCCGTGGTGGGGCGGATCCATATTTTTGTTGGCCGATAAATTATACCTTTACACCGGGGATGCCGGCGTGCTGGAGTCTGCGTTTCCCTCACTCAAAGCATATGTGGATTTTTTAAGTTCGACGGCCGAGGATCATATCATCTCGTGGTCTTTGGGGGATTGGCTCGATCTCAATCCCGATCCCAACAGCCAGGCTTCGAATCTGACGCCTGTCGCGCAGACATCGACTGCCGGCTATTATTGGATGAGCCGGAAGCTCGCCGATTATGCGCAAATCCTCGGTTATGACAAGAGGTTGTCGGAGCATTACAGGGAACTCGCCGACAGCATAAAGGATAAATTCAACCGTGAGTTTCTCGATTATGAAACCGGAATCTATGCGGAAAATTCGCAGACGGCACAAGCACTGCCATTGGCGCTCGGGCTGGTTCCCGATGAAATGAAAGAGAAAGTCCGGCAACGGTTGCTCGATGCGATAGATATGAGAAACGGACATATTAGCGCCGGGTTTATCGGCGGTAATTTTACGATGGACTACCTGCCCGGCAACGGATATTTCGACGTGGCTTATAAAATGCTGACCCAACCCGAAAGCCCCGGCTGGCTCCATATGGTACGGAGTTCCAAGAGCACGATGTCCGAATCCATAAACCTGAACGGGCCGGGTAGCGGCCACCATCCCTACGGTGCATATATCGGTTTTTGGCTCTATAAATATCTCGGGGGAATCCGGGCCGATGAAGACAAGCCGGGTTTCCGGGAATTTATCATAGAACCGGGATTGGGCTCCGGGCTCGAAGAAGCCTGTACATCCTATCATTCGCTCTACGGGGAGATCGTATCGGCATGGAAAAAACGGGGCGGTCGAATAACTCTGACGATCCGGGTTCCGGCTAACTCTGTGGCCGAACTGATTCTTCCGTCGGAAATGATCGGGGGGAACCTCCGGGTGAATAATACCCGTATTCGGAATATTCCGGCAATTTCGCTGATCACGGCCGGCAATGGCAAAACGCATTATTCGGTAGGTTCGGGAACCTATGAGTTCAGGTTCTGACAATCCGATTTGTCAAACAGGAAATAGCAGTCGATGACGTATTCGGCTGCTATTTTTTTATGCGGCTTTTATCTGTTTCGGAGCGGCGGCCCTATTATAACTGTATTATCTGAAATGAGCGGGGTCTGGCTTTTGCAAAAGATTCTGTTATTTCAGATGGCTCACTATTCTGAAAAAATGTTTAACTTTACCCGAAATTGGTATTGTTTAATCGGAAGGGCGGATAAAAATACGGAAATGTCGAAACAACAGGTGTCGTTCAAATATCTGATATGCAGTGACCGGGACAAGTCTTGGGGGATAACCGTGGATACTGTCGGCGAGTACTATGTCGAGCCCGAATATAGCATTTACCCCCCCCCTCGGCCGGGCACCCCAGCGACTATTATTTCAATGTCCATAAAGGACGCATACTTGACAACTACCAACTGATCTATATTTCTCAGGGACGGGGTTGGTTTCACGAGTCGCCCGAAAAGCGGGTCGAGATCAAGAGTGGAAGCATGCTCATCATTCCGCCGCATAAGTGGCATAGTTATTACCCCGACAAGAAGAGCGGTTGGCAGGAATACTGGATCGGGATCGGTGGCTTGCATGTCGACAACCGCTACAACAGCGGTTTTTTCGGCAGCAACAAGGTCATCCATCCTATCGGTTTCCGGGAGCACATTATCGACCGGTATAAGGAGGCGCTGGAGATCGCCTTCAAGGAAAAGACCGGCTGCCAACAGGTGCTGGCGTCGATTGCGAACAGTATCCTGGCCTACGTGATCTACTACGACAGCAACGATTACTCTTCCAACGATGCGGTGGCCGAGAAAATCGACCAGGCCCGCAGCATTATGCGCGAGAATATGCTGACCGACATCACGCCCGAGCAGGTGGCCGACAAGATCAACATGAGTTATTCGTGGTTTCGCAAGACGTTCAAGGAGTATACCAACGTCTCGCCTGCGCATTATATCACCCAGCTGAAGCTGCAAAAGGCAAAGTTGATGTTACTGAACTCACCCCTGAGCATCAAGGAGATCGCGTTTTACCTCAAGTACGAGGATGCGGCCTATTTTTCAGCGATCTTCAGGAAATACGTCGGATGCCCGCCGTCCGAATACCGGGTCGCGTGCTGCGACGTGCCGTCCGGCTCCGAGTAATTCCGGCGGCTATTCCATGTAAAATACTTCCGGCAGATCGACCGAGACGGGCGAGTTGTCCGGGTTGACGTCGATTATATCCGCCATATAATCCCACCACCTGCGCACCAGTTCGTTGGCGCCCATCTGCTGGGATCCGGTTTCCCCTCTGTTCTTCTGCACGCCTACCAGCGTGTTGGTGTCCCGATCCAGGAAGATCGAATAGTCGTATATGCCTTCCTGCCTCAACTGCCGTTCCAGCTCCGGCCATATCTTTTCATGCCGTCTGCGGTACTCCTCTTCCATACCCGGTTTCAGATACATTTTAAAGGCTTTTGATCTCATGACGTCGAATCTTTTAAACAAAAATAATCCAAATACAGGCTCCCATGCGCGGGTGAAATGATACTAAGATAGGGGTAAATGACCCATATGCGGAGCCGGTTTATCCCGCGTTCCCTGTGTTTCCCGCCGGTGCCCGAAGCCGGAGCCTTCGGGGCCGGTGATGTGGCTTGTAGCGCGGGGATGGATTTTCAAGCGGGCCTGTCGGTGGCATTGTAAAAATCATATGATTCTTTTCCAACACCGACTTTTGAGCTTTGTCCCGAACGGATTTTCGGAGTATGTAATACGCCTGGCGATACCTATGACGAAATCTTCCGGAACGAACCCTAAATAGCGGCAATCCTTAGAATTGACTACATTGTCGCCGCAGAAGAAATAATAGTTTTTCCGGAATTCGTATGTCGAGACCGCTTCGCCGTTGAGCCGCGGGAGGTTCCCGTCGCAGGTCAGCTCCCCGCCTGTCTCATATTCCACGACAAGTCGGTACAGCTCATAGTTCAGTGAGTCGAGTTCGATCCTGTCGCCGGCACGGGGAATATATAGAGGTCCCATATTTTTGATCGTCCACCCGTAGCGCCGGTCATCGAAAGGGAAGGCGCGCAGTACATTGGGCGGTAACGACGAATCCGGCATCGCAGCCAGCCGTCCCTGTTCTCCGGCATCGCCGATAATCCCCTTGTAGCGATTATTGCAAAAATACCCGTTCCGGATGGCAATGCTGTCGCCGGGTGTCCCGACACAACGTTTGGCATAGACATAGTTGATCCGGAACTCTATGCGATCCCGGTCGTACCCGTGCGGGGCATTGAAGACCACCACGTCATTGACATGCACCCCTCTGAGGCCGGGTATGCGGAACGAACGGAGCGGAACACCCTGCCGGAACTCGAGTTTGCTGTAAATGCGGCTCCCGGCGAGCAGTTTATTGACCAGGATCCGATCCCCGGGCAACAAGGTCGGCATCATCGATTCCGACGGGACGACGAACTGGTCGCAGATGAAAATCCGCAGGAACAGCCATCCCGCGATAAGCATGCAGGCGCTTGCGCATATCCAAAAGATATAGTTGAAAACCCGTCGCATATTACTCCCGTATTTCGTCCGCAGGGGACATGCCGAACAATTTGCGCAGCTCTGCCTGCATCTCCCGTGTTTGCACCGATTCGACCTTGGGCTTATGCGCAACGACCCGGCGTGCCGCGGCGTATGCCTTTTCCGTTTGTCCGTCCGCGAGGTAGAGTTTGGCAAGCAGATAGAGCGGATAAACCCGATCCGGAATCATATGGTGCGCATGCAGGTAGGCTTCCTCGGCTGCCGCGACATCCCCCAGCATTTCGTAATTCCGCCCCGCGATATTCCAGAACATCGGGTCGCTGCTGATCCGCATGCCCTCGCGGAGAATTTCGTTGCTCTGCCGGTAGTCGCCCGTTTTGTGCAGCGCATAGCCATAGTCGTATAAAAACCGGAAGTCGCCCTGCAGGGCGTCATGGTGACGGGGCCCGTCTTCGACCAGGTAGTCGTACCTCCCTGAATTCGGCCAGACGCGAACCTCGCTCCATTGCCGCCGGGCTTCCACACGGCGGGCATAGCGGCTGTACAATCCCGTCCAGCATACGAGACATCCCGCAAGTGCCAGCAACACGACGACATGCCCCCGCCCGGGGATCGGGACGACCCGTTTCGAGCACGTCCCGGCAAGCAATACGACGAACAGCAGCCGCAATGGCAACACGTCCCACGGATAGGAGAAGCAGGCGAAAACTGCCGCTGCCAGCAGCCCGTAACCGAAGGGCGCGCCGCGCCTGAGCTGGCTCACGATTGCGCTTCCCGTTATCAGCAACAGCAACACAAGGCCTACTGCCCCGGTTTCCGCCCCGGTCTGCAGGAATTCGTTGAATCCCGCCTCGGGGCATCCGGCGACCTGGGTCTCGGCTTTCGGACGCTCTTCCGAGGCGAAGTAACGTGCCTGCTCTTCGCCAAATGCGCCTGCGAAATTTCCGATCCCGGCCCCGCAGAGCGGATGGCGGAGCATGATCCGCGTATCGATCTTCCACATCAGCAGGCGTCCCTCGGCCGAAGGACGCTTGATATGGTATGCCCCGGCGCCGACGCTCGCAAGGAGCAGTACAGCCAGACCCGAAAGCACCCCCACGCGCAATGGATGCGCACGGGATACGCGTCGGAAGCGATCCCTGACATTCCACTCCCGGAATGCGAACGCCCCGCAGCCCGCGGCGACGGCGATCAGCGCGGCCCTGCTCATCGACGCCGGGAGGACTACGACCGTCATGAGCGCCGCGCCCCAGCCGAGCAGGTAAGGCGCCACGCCCCACAGCAGGACGCCCGGACGCAGGCGCCGCAGCGAGCCCCACGTTCGCAATGCCCGTTCGGCGAACCGGTATCTGGCGACACAAGCCGCGGCGCATACGAATACGGGGGCGATGAACCCCGCATACGGGCCCGGGTTGAAAAGCGTGCCGGTTATTTTGAACAGTCCGTGGTTGGACTGCGCGAACCCATAGATCTGGCGTATGCCGACCCATGCCTCGTAGATGCCCAGCAGGCACAATAGCAGGAGCAGGAGCGTCGTCGTCCGCCGTTCGGCCGTAAAGACAATCCGCAAGGCGACATAGATCATCGCGGCCTGCAACAGCCCGTCATACCTGACCGCCGAAGCCAACCCGGGCCACAGGAACCTGCCTGCCGTGACCCAGCCCAGGAACAAGGCTACATATATATCCGTACGGTTCACATACAGGCGGGGCCGGTAGCACAGACAGTAGCAGGCCGCCAGGGCCGTCAGGGCCGCGGTCGCCCGCAGGGACGAGAGGATATTTCCCTGCAACTCCTGCACGGGCATCTCGAGCGCCGGGACGAGCAGGAACCAGCAGGCGGCCGCCAACAGAAGCGCCAGCAGGCAACGCAGGAACGGATGGAGGCGCCGTATCATGACAGGTTGCCGGTTTTACGACCCATCGGCAGGAAGATTGGCAGATAGACGACCAGCGCCACGATCGAGAACAACGTCCCGCTGATGGCGGCCATGGCGAATGCGAACCAGAAAACCTCCTCGGGGCCGTCGTACAGGAAGGGCACCAAGCCCAGCACGGTCGACACGATGGTGAGCATGATGGGAATGATCTTGTGGTTATACGCCTTCAGGTAGAGCCGGATCCCGTGCTGGTGCGAAACATCGGCCCAGTTGTTCTGCTCGTTGATCAGGTAGATGCCGGCGTTGACGACAATGCCGCACAAGAGGACGAAAGCGGCGAACCCGCCCTGGTCGAAGACGAAATCCGACCAGCCGAACGTGAGGAACACCCCGATGAACGAGATGGGGATCATCAGGATGATTACGACGGGTTTGCGCAGGGATTCGAAGATGACGGCGCACATGCTGTATATTATCGCCACGACCAGCAGGATGAGCCACACCTGCTGCTGTTTCTCCTCCTGCCAGAATCCGGACGACGGCGAGTCGGCCCGGAACCCGATGGGCAGGATCTCCTCGTTGAATTGCTTGACGGTACGTTCGATCAGCCGTCGCCCCAGTTCGTACGAGCCGATGAAATCGTACCCGACCAATATCTGGTACGACTGCCTGTCGCGGCGGATGGAGACGCCCGTACGCTGTTTTTCGATGGAACCGACTGCCGAGAGCTTCGTTTGCCGCGAGCCGAGGCACACCTGGGCATTGGCCACATGCCAGCGGTCGAAGCGGTCGCGGTCGCCCGATTCGAGCACGACCTGCTGGAGTTCCTCACCGGTATAAACCGGCGACAGCCGCTCTTTGAAGAGCATCGTGCTGAGAATCCCGTAATAGTCGGCCACATCGAGCCCTGCGGCGGCGATTCGCTCGCCGTCGTAGCGGATGTTGAATTCGTTGTGGGGCAGCGACCAGGCGTTACCGTCCATTATTTCGGGGTTGGAGACGCGGCGGTTGCGGGACAGGGAGTCGATCAGGGCATCGGCATAGGCCGACAGCTGGTCGTAATTGTAGCCTTTGAGCCGAAACTGGTTCGAGCGGTAGTTGTTGACGACGTTGTTGTTGAACGAGTTGTCGTCGATGCCCCGGATGTACCAGGTCGCACCGCCGAAATTGATCGCCGCGGAGGTGAGCTCCTGTTTGAGCATCGCCGGGAACGGGCCGTTTTCGAATTCGGGTTTGAACGTGATCTCGATTTGCGCGTTGTCGTAGGAGGTAATGCGCGTGCGGAACATGTCGACCTGATCGAAACGGCTGATGTAGTTTTCCATATGCCGCACAACCTCGTTGAGCTGCTGGACGGTACACCCTTCGGCCATTCCCGCGTTGACATAAAGGCGTTTTTGTTCCGGCGTGCGGAAATTATTGTACCGGTTGGTCGCGGTGCGGAACAGGTGCAGTGACGACCCGAAGACTTTGTCGATCTGGAGCCGGTGCTCGGAGACAGCCTGGCTTCCCATGACGCTGTTGTAGGCGTTGGCCCATGCCGAGGGCTTCCCGTCCTTGCCTTCGGCGATCTTGTCCGGCAGCAGGAATGTCGGGATGCCGAACCCCCAGACCAGTGCCGCGATGAAGATCCAGCGGTGCCTGCGCCCCCAAGCGATGAATCGCCCATACCCGTGTGAAAACCGCACGATGAGCCTTCGCCGGCGCACGGACGACACCGTCATGCTGCGCCTCAGCGGAAATTTATCGAGCAACGACGGCACGAACAGCAGCGCGATGAGCAGGGATACGGCCAGGTTGACGACGATCACCAGTGAAAAGTCGGTCAGGTTGGCCTGCTGCTCTTCGGGCAGCAGCCAGACGATTCCCAATGCGCCGATTGTCGTCAGCAGCGCTCCGAGGATGGAGACGAATACCCGGCGGTCGCGGTAGTAGCTGTAATGGTCGACCATGATGATCGACGTGTCGATGATGATACCCAGCGAGACTGTAATCCCGGCGAGCGTATAGATATGGATGTCCAGCCGGAGCAGGTTATAGAAAACCACGGCGATCAGGATATTGACCACGAGCGTTACCGTGATGATCAGCAGGTAGCGGAAATCCCGGCTGACCAGATAGACGAACAACAGCAGGATGGCTACGCAGAGCAGCGTGCGGAGGTAGATTTTATGCAGTTCCCCTGAGACGTACTGCGAAGCGTCGTAGGTCAGCGTCGCGGACAGTTCGGCCGGGAAGGAGGCTTGAAGGCGCTGCATCTCCGCCTTGACCGAAGAGGCGACCTGAAGGATGTTCGTGTGAGGCTCGCCGACCACCGAGAGGTTGATCGTATTGAGGCCGTTGATGCGGAAATAGCTCGCCGGGAGCGCTTCGCGCCAGCGTGCAGTGGCGAAATCGCGCAGGTAGTAGATGCGGCCGTTGCGGTGCGCGACGGGAATCTCCCCGAAGTCGAGCCCGGCACGGTTGCGGAGCTTCAGTACGACGCTCCGCTCGCTGCCGTCGGCTTGCGGGAGCGTCGTCATCCCGACCACGTCGCTGCGGAAATAATTCCGGAATGCCAGGGCGAGATCCGTGGCCGTGATCCCGGCGGCCTCCATTGCCTTGGGGTCGAACGTGACGACCCATTCGAAGGGGGTGACACCCGACAACACGACCCGCCCGACCCCCTCGACCTGCGACAGCGGGGTCGAGACGTGGGCCGTCACATACTCTTCGATGCGTTCGGAGGGCAGGTCGGCCTTGATCGTATAGACCAGCGTCTCGGATTCGCGGCTGCCGGAGGCGGCGAGTGAAATATAGGGATAGGAGATTTCCTGCGGCAATTTGGCATAGAGATTCCGGATCGCCGATGCGACCTCGAAGCGGGCGGCTTCCATATCCGTTCCCTTGCGGAATGCGACCGAGATGTTGCCGTAGCCTTTGGCCGAACGGGAAGAGACGTTCTCGCACCCCGCGACGGTCGACATGGCGCCTTCGATACGCGAGGTGGCGCTCTGCTCGATCAGGCGTGCCGAGGCATCCGGCCATGAGAAATAGAGGTCGATCCTCCGCTCGGCTGCCGACGGCGTATACTGGATATTGAGCATGGGCAGCATGGCCGCCCCGATGACCGCCAGCGCCGCCATGATCAGCAGCACCGAAAATGCGGGGATCCCTCTCCGCGACGGGGATATGGGGCGCGGGACGTTCATCGGCGGGGTCTGTAAATCTCGTAATAGGCCAGCGGGATGAAGAATACGCTCACCAGCGTACCCACAATCATGCCGCTGATGATGGTCAGCGACATCGGGAGCTGCAGGTCGGAACCCATGTCGCCGTGGGACAGGAACGGCGCTACGGCCAGGATCGTCGTGAGCGAGGTCATGACGATGGCTTTCAGGCGCCGCCGCCCGGCCTCCATGATGGCGTGTTTGAGCGCCATGCCCTCTCGCCGCAGCGTATTGATGGTGTCGATCTTGAGGATCGAGTCGTTGATCACGATGCCGCAGACCACGATCAGCCCGATCATCGACATCAGGTTGAGCGTCTGCCCGAATACCCAGAGGACGACGAGTGCCCCGAAGAGGTCGATGACGATTTCCGAGAGGATGATCCATGGCTGGACGAGCGATTCGAACTGTGCGGCCAGGATGAAGAAAAGCAGCAGCAGGGCCACGGCAAGCACCCCGATGAGCTGCCCTACCATGCCGCGGTTCGAGAAATAGCTGCCGCTGAAGCTCACCTCGAAATGTTCGTCTTCCGCCACACAGCCCCGGATCGCGCCGATGACGGCCGGGACATCCTTGGCCCGGGGTGCGAGGTCGAGCGGGTAATAGTTACCCTCGGCTCCGGCCACAACGTGCTTCAGGTCGCGGGTCATTGTCTGGCGCATCAGGATGCCGACCGGGATTTCGGCCTCGGTGGTGTGGATGAACGTATTGCCGAGCAGATCGTCCAGACTGCGCAGGTCGTTGCCGATCACCACCGGCAGCGATTCATCGCCCGTAGTGACCGTGAAGAGCGTATTCTCGTTGAGCGCATTGCGCAGTGTGGCTATGAGGTCGTTGTAGGTCACGCCGTACAACGCCATCTGTTCGGGCTGTGCGATGTAGAGGATGTCCTCCTGCATGGCGACCGGCGGGATTTCCTGCCCGGGCAGCGCATCCTGTATGCGGTCGAGCAGCTGCTGCAACTGTTCCGGGTCGGCACTGTGCCCGGTCGTCGAGCGCAGGCGTGCGGTGAGCACGGCTTCACGCTCGGCGAAGATCATGTCGAAGACGTTGCCCGAAACGCCGAACGAACAGCGGGCCGCTGGGGCGTTCTCCGCCAGATAGCCGCGGATGGCATCCTGAACGGGTGCCACGTCGTCCGGTTCATGGCACTTGAGGTAGACCGTCGCCTCGGCCACCCCGTTCTCCTCGGTGTGCGAAAGGACAAACTGCTGGACGCCCGCCATGACCGTGGATTGGAGAATGCGGCCACCCAGCGAGGCGACGAGGTTTTCCGTCCTGCGTGCATTCTCTTCGGCCGAGATGCGGTCGTTCCAGTCGATGCGGACTAACATGTCGCTGTAAGTCATCGCCGGCAGCCGCTCCTTGTCGATGCTCCGGAAGAGGAGTGCAAGCCCCAGTATCGAGATCGCATAAATACCCCACATCAGCCCGCGGCGGCGGAAAAACCATTTCAGGATGACGTCGTACCCGTCGATGACCCGGTCGAAGGAGAAGAACGCGAGCCACGGCGTAGGCCGGAAAGCCTGCTGCCGGCTGTACCACCAGCGGTAATAAACCGGCAGTAACGTGACGGAGACCCCGTAGGCGACGAACAGCGTGATGGCTACGGCCATGGCCTGGTCGTAGAAGAGCGCCCCGGCCATGCCGTTGAGGAAGATCAGCGGGACGAATACCGCGCAGGTCGTCAGCACGGACGACAGCATGGGAACCATGACTTCCTTGGTGCCCTGCGTGACGGCCCCGGCCAGCTGCACCCCGCGTATCCAGCGGGCCGTGATGTTGTCGATGACGATGATCGAATTGTCGACCATCATACCGATGCCCAGCACCAGTCCCGACAGGGAGATGATGTTGATCGAGATATGCAACAGGTAGAAAACCAGGATCGAGATGATCAGCGTCACGGGAATGGTCAGGATCACCAGCATCGGCGACTTCATGTCGCGCATGAAAAAGAAGATGATGACGCAGGCCAGCAATGCCCCCGTGATGATGTTGTTTATCAGGTTCGAAATCGAATAGTCGAGCAGTTCGGTCTGGTCGCGCGTGACGGTGAACTCCACGTCCGGATAGTCGTAGCGGAACTGCCGGAGTTGCTTGTCGAGCTCGTCCTTGAGCTTCGACATGCGGGCATCCGCCTGCTTGACGACCGCCAGCGACACGGCGTTGCGGCCGTCCGAAAATACCATGCCCTGCCGTTTGCGGGGGTGCTCGACGATCGTGGCCAGTTCTTTGAGGCGGAACAACCGGCCGTTGATTTTCAGAAAAATATCCTCTATATCCTTCCGGCCGTTTATCGCCGACTGGAATTTCACGTTGTACTGGTATTCCCCGTCCCGGATGACAAGGCTCCCCAGCGTCACGTTCGCCCGGCGCAGCGCCCCCTCGACGGCGGCCATGGTGATGCCCGCCTGGCGGAGTTTCGCCTCGTCGGGGATAACCAGCAGTTCCGGGGCAACGGTGCCGCTCAGGTCGACCATGGCTACCTCGGGCAACTGCTCGATGCGTTTGGTGATGACCTGCGAGGCAAAACGGCTCAGCGCCGCGAACCGGTCGGATACGGGATGCCGTTCGTCCCGGTGCCCGGTCGGTTGATCCCCCCGTACGGTGAGGTTGATATAGAAGGCCGGGATGTCGGTGACGCTCGCCTTGATTACCTTCGGGCGCTCCACGTCGCGGGGCAGGGAGGTCGTCGAACGGTCGATCTTCTCGTTCACTTCGATGAACAGGTAGTCGATGTCCGAGCCCTGCTCGAAGGTCAGGCGGATAATGCCGTTTCCTTCGCGGGCCTCGCTGCGCAGGTCGGTCAACTGTGACAACTGGATGAGTTGTTGCCGCAGCGGGGTGATGACGGTTTCATCCAGCTGCCGGGCCGAAAGCCCCTGTGCGGGGATCTGCACCGTGATATACGGCGCGTCGACGTCCGGCACGAGCGACACAGGCAGCAGGCGGCTGCTGACAATGCCCAGGATGAGCAGGACGACGGCGATCATCGTCACGGCGATAGGCCGGTCGAGAAGTTTGCGTAACATGGGTGCGGTGTTATTGTTCCCTGCCGAGCGAGACCTCCGAGCCGTCGGCCAGATTCAGGTTCCCCGAGACGATCACCAGGTCGCCGGGGTTGAGCTCCGCCCCGCGATCCAGATTCGCTTCGACCACATACTCCCGGCTGTTGGCCAGTGAAGTATGTACGTAAGTCCATTGCGCCCGGCCGTCTTTGTAGCGGAAGAGTACCTCGAGATTGTCGCGGATGACCACCGCGCTCTTCGGCACGACCAGTTGCCCGGGCACCTTTTGCCGCACAGCCACCCGGACGTTCATCCCGTCGGCCAGCGTGCCGTCGTTGACCACTTCGGCATCGACCTGCACCTGTCCGTGCACATCGATCGAAGGGTTGATCGCCGTAATGCGTCCTTTCACCTCCTTGCGCAGGTCGGCGAACGGGCTGACGCCGATCTCCTGCCCCGGGCTGAGCAGCCCGTATTCGGATTCGAGGACAGAGAAGCGGACGTTCAGCCGGCTGTCGTCCAACAGGGTGCAGAATTCGCCTTTCGATTTCTCATAGACCTGTTGTTCCACATCGGCGACCTTTCCCGCAAAGGGAGCCCGCAGGGTACAGTGAGCCAGGCTGCGGCGGGCGCTGAGCAGCGATGCCGTGGCATCGGCATACCCCGAGCGGATGCGTGCCAGCTGCATGACCCCGGCCGGAGGGGTGACCGTGTCGCCGGCCTGATACCCCTGTCCGACCAATACGTCGTAAAACCCCAGCCGCGCCTTGTCCAATGCCAGCCGCGCCTTGTGCAGCTGAAGGGCGTAGTCGCTCGTGTCGATGCGGGCAATCGGAGCCCCGGCACCTACACGGGCACCGTTTTTCGCATCTATCGCGGCAATAGTCCCGGAAACCTCAAAGGAAAGCGTACTCCGCTTCGAGGCTGCCAGCCGTCCGTTGCTGATCAGCTCCCGCATGAAGTCGCGCCTTTGCAGCGTATCCACCGTGACTTCGTTGTGTTCGATACGGTGCTGCATGCGATCCTGTGCTGCATCGGTCTTTGCGTTCTTCGTTTTGCCGCAGCCCGCGAGGAGCGCTGCACAAAGCAGATAAAGGTAGTGTTGTTTCATGGCAAGGGTTATTCTTCGATGAGGCGGTCGAACTCGACGCTGATATCGGTGTGGGAAATGAAGTCGTAGAGGGTTTTGCGGCGCAGCGAGTAGTAGTAGTTCCAGAAATCGGCCAGCGCCGACACGTAGGTCTGGCTGGCCTGGTCTTTTTCGGTCTGCGCCGTATTCATGTCCGTAACCGACACCGTGCCCCGCCGGAAATTCTCCATCGCCATGGCATAGCGGCTTTCAGCGACCTCCCGTGCCCGGGCGGCCACGACGCATTGGTTCCGCTGGTTGTGGAATTGTTCGATGAGCGTATAGATTGTGTGCCGGTAATCGGTTTCGTCCTGCTCGATCTGGTTGCGCACCATGTCGGCCCTCGCCTTGGCCATGCGGACGCGGCCCTTGCCCATGCCCCAGTCGAAAAGCGGGATGGAAAACTGAAGTCCGATGACCTCCTGGTCGAGCAGGTTCGAATAGGCCGTCCGGAACTCTTCGCCGGTTTGGGACAACCCGAACCGGGCATTTATCGTGGCCGTAGCGCCCCGTTCGGCCTTGGCCTGGGCGATGCCTGCCTCGGCGTTGAGCGCTCGCAGTTGGTTGCCGGCATTGAACGACGAGTTTTCCAGCGCCTTGTCCAGTACGGTCACATAGTCGATCTCGATGGCGGGGATTTGCTCGTCGAGCACCGGGTCTATATCGACGTTCTCGCTGTAACGCAGGTAAGAGTTGAACCTCATGCGCTGCTCGCGGACTGCCAGTGCCGTGTCGTTGATCGCCAGGCTGTCGTTGAGCATGCGCAGTTGCAACTGGAGCAGCTCGTCGTTGGTGATGCTCCCCAGTTTGAGCCGCTCTTCGGCTATGGAATAGAGGGATTTGGTATTGCCGTAGTTCTTGACGGCGATGGTATGCCTGGTTTTGCTCAGCAGCAAGCTGAAATAGTAGCTCACGGCCTGCACCGTAATGTCCTCCATGGCTTCGATGTAGGTGCGTTTGGCCAGTTCGTACTCTTTCGGGGCGATCTTCTTATTCCATTTGAAACTGTTGTAGGCAAAGAGCGGCTGGGTGTAGGAAAGCGTGATGGGCTGTGAATAATAGGATTTAGACTCCTTGGGGGCAAACTGGTCGAGGCGGTTGAGCGACGAGTAAAGCCTGAGGGTGCCGCCCGTCAGAGTGATATTCTGCTGGATGGCAAGCCCCAGTGTGTTTTGCAGGTTGTAGTTCTCCAGATAACGCATCTCTCCGGTGTCGTAATCCTGCAACAGGCGCAGCGAACGGTCGAAACTCAGCACCTCGCCGTTCAGGTTGAGCGACGGAAGCCGGCTTGCCTGGTAGGAACGGAACGACCAGTACGAGGAGAGAAACGTATATTTGGCGACCATCGCGGCGATCGAATGGTTTTGCGCCGAATAGATCGCCTTGTCGAGCGTCAGGCGGAGTTGTATCTGCTGCGATTCCTGTGGCGCAATTGCCGAACTCTGCGACCGTGCCGCTGCGGGGAGTATGGTTCCTGCGACGACGATTAATATCTTTCGTATGATCTCCGGTATCATAGGCTTGTTTTGGTGTTAGGAGATGGATCGAGTTGCGGAATTTCAGGGGGCATATTTCACTGTCCCGGGAAGGAGTGGGAACGACGCTCCGCAGTGTCGCGGGGCGGAGTATTCAAGTTCGAAGTGTGAATAACTGTTTCCAGCGACTTGCAGACGGATCCTTATCTCGGACGATGGTTTCGGCAACAGGTATGCAAAGGGTGGCAAACATGGGCTGTTTGTTTAAATTGGAGAGATGATTTCATTAATTTATTTACTATATAAAGTGGGTGTTGGTTATCAAATTTAAGCAGAATAATATTATTTGACAAATATTTTCTTAATTATTATCGTGTAACCTTTTTTAATTGTCGTGTCATAAGAAATATAGTTGTTGCTATAGTCATTTCAACGTATACGCAACCACGATCGGGTTGTCGCTCTCCTTCGAACACTCCAGCAGGTTTTTGATCTTGGGGCTCAGGTTTTTCCTGTATTCTTCGGGGATTTGCGGAGAACAGGTGCCGAAAAACGTATCGCCGTAGACGGCTATCGGTTGTCGGATAATTTCATGGACAATTGCATCTTCATCCACATTGGCAGTATCCCATGCAAACACTATGTCGGTTCTTTTATCCCAAAAATAAGGTCTGGGGGTAATATATTCCTCCCATTTGTGGGCTATTTCAAAAGAAGCATAACTTTCCCCATCAAGAAATTTACCCGCATATCTTGTGTAGTTGTTCTGCTTGATTAACTTATCTACTTCCAGAGGGGGTATTTTTTGGTTATAAAGATTCCATATGCTCTTCTTTTGGTGGATCACATATTTAGGTGATACTATGGATACAGACATAAATTGGTAAACAGTATCGGAGTAGACTGGAGTAAACAAAAGCTTTCCATCGCAGTCATAAGTGAAACTGTTGACTGCAAAATTGTTGTCTTGCAGAGGTGTCGGGGTGAATCCTTTGTAAAGGACGGAGTCTTTGTCGGAAACGAGAATCGCCCAATTCTCATTGTCGTTAAAATCCTGTCCTGGGATTTGATAATTTATATACAAACTGTCGATATGCACCAAATAACAATTCGCTATTCCCTTTTCCCGCCGTAGGAATGTCCCGTCATCCGTGGAAAAATAAAGGTAGGAGCGGGCCAGTGCGTCATTTACAAGTATTTCATTCCGGATGGTGTCTACCTGCATATCTGCGACACTCAGGTATTCCTTCGGCCCCCGGCCTTTGTTCTTGATGCGGAACAACAGGTTGCCCGTTTTGTCGAATACGAAGATCTGCTGTGCGGTATGGCAGTCCAATATATAGATTTTGTCTTTTGTAACGATCATTTTGTCTATTACGCCGATGGGCTCGGATGAATCCAGTTTTATATAGTCGATCGATTTGACCATATCGAGCATTTCATCCATGCCGATAATTCTGGCATTATCGGCCCGAATCGGGTGCGGAGTGTCGTAGGTGATTTTAATAATTTTCGTGTCGGACAGTTCTAATGCCCTGCTGTCGTTTTGTGGCTGGGCTCCGCATGCCCAGATCAAGGCGGTTAAAATAATGGCGGTTAGTTGTTTCATGTGGTTTTCTAATAATATGGAACCAAGAGTTTCTGCGGCTATTTCAGCGTATACAAAGCTAATATGGGGTTATCGCCCTCGTTCGAATTGTCCAGTAATTTTTTGAGTCGGGGATTAAATAGGTATCTGTATTCTTTTGGTATTCCTACTGTGGGGGAGATGCTGACGAATGTGTTCCCGTAAACGGCCTTCGGATGGCCGATAAGATCTCGTATTGGCGACGGGATACCTTCATTCCATTTGTAAATGATATTATTCCGTTTATCCCAAAAATGGGGTTTCACTCCAACATACTCTTTATACTTACTATCGAGAGTAAAGAACACATGGGTTCCCGTCGCAATAAAATCGGTACCACTTCTCGTGTAATTGTTTTCTTTAATCCGCTGACGTATTTCCAATGCCGTTAATTTTTCATTATAAAGTTTCCAAATGCTTCTTTCTTGACACACTACATATTTTGCATAGGCAGCCATTGGGGCGGTGAATTGGTAAACAGTGTCGGAGTTGATTGGTGTGTACAGAAGGCTTCCATCATTATCCCTGTAAAAACTGTTGACTATATAATCGCCTTCCTGGATCGGTTTAAATTCGAACCCTTTATAGATTACCGAATCTTTATCGGTAATGAGTATCGCCCAGTTTTCCTCATCATTAAAATCTTGTCCGTTGTTTTGGAGATTTACGTATAGGCTGTCGATACGTGCTACATAACAATTTGCAATGCCTTTTTCCCTGCGGATAAACTGTCCGTCATCGGCGGAAAAATAGAGATACGACCGCGCAAGGGCGTCGTTCAACAGGATTTCATTCCGAATTGTGTCGACCTGCATATCCCAGATACTAATGTATTCCTTAGGCCCCCTGCCTTTATTTTTGATCCGGTATAACAGTTTGCCTGTTCTGTCGAATACGAAAATCTGCTGCGCAATGTGAGCATCCAGTATGAAAATTTTGTCTCCGGTTACGATCATTTTTGAGATTTCACCGATGGGTTCGGATGAATCCAGTTTTATGTAGTCGACCTGTTCGACCATATCGAGTAATTCAGCCGTGCTGATGATTTTGGCATTGTCGGCACGGATCAGGAGCGGAGTGTCGGGCATGATATGAATTGCGTCTACATCAGACAGGTTCAATGCCGGGCTGTTTTTTAGTTGCGTGGTTCCGCAGGCGGCGCAGAATAGGGCGGCTATAATTGTGGCTGTTAGACGCTTCATATGCTTTCTAATTTGGTCTTCTGCTCGGGTGTTTTTACGATCATTTCAGCGTATACGCAACCACGATCGGGTTGTCGCTCTCCTTCGAACACTCCAGCAGGCTTTTGATCTTAGGGCTCAGGTTTTTCCTGTATTCTTCGGGGATTTGCGGCGAACAGGTGCCGAAAAAAGTATCGCCGTAGACGGCTATCGGTTGTCGGATAATCTCCCCTATATCCGGATATTCGCTCCACCCTTTTGAACTCCATGCGTAAACCATATCAGTTTGCTTGTTCCAAAAACAGGAGATGGGGACAACATATTCATCTTCCTCATGGCCGATTTCGAAATATGCGTATTTTTCCATATCGTAAAATTTTCCGCCATATCTGGTATAGTTATTTTCTAAAATTAATTTTTTCACCTCTTGGTAAGATATTTTTTCGTCATGACGCCTCCATATACTTTTTTTCTGACAGATCACATATTCCGGTTCTACGACGCAGACCGAAGAGAACCGGTAAACCGTGTCTGAATAAACTGGAGTATATAAAAGATTTCCATTACGATCGTAAGTAAAACTATTGATAATAAAATCGTCATTTTGAAGCGGTGTAGGCTCAAACCCCTTGAAAAGAACAGAATCTTTATCCGAGATTATAATCGCCCAATTCTCGTTGTCGTTAAAATCCTGTCCGACTCCGGTGAGGTTAATATATAGGCTGTCGATACATGCCAAATAGCAGTTCGCTATTCCCTTTTCCCGCCGTAGGAATGTCCCGTCATCGGTGGAATAATAAAGGTAGGAGCGGGCCAGCGCGTCATTTACAAGTATTTCATTCCGGATGGTGTCGACTTGCATATCCCAGATACTAATGTATTCTTTGGGCCCCCTGCCTTTATTCTTGATCCGGTATAACAGTTTGCCTGTTTTGTCAAATACAAAAATTTGCTGAGCCGCAAAAGAATCCATTAGGAAGATTTTATCGTTTGTTACGATCATTTTGTTAATTGGCCCCATCGGTTCGGATGAATCCAGTTTTATGTAATCGATCGATTGAAGCATATCCAGTAATTTCTTTGTGTCGATGGTTTTGGCCATGTCGGCTCTTATCAAATGTGGGGAATCTGGATTGATTTTAATTATTTCAGTATCGGACAGTGCTAATGCCATGCTATTGTTTTGTGGCGAGGTGCCGCAAGCACAGAATAGGACAGAGGCCAAAATAACTGTGATTAATTGTTTCATTGATTTTTTACTGCTTTAGAATGTCAGGTAGCGGGAACTGTGATCTTTTAACAATTATTTCAGCGTATACAGAACCAATATGGGGTTATCATTCTCCGTCGAAGTATCCAGAAAATTTTTAAGTTTCGTGGATAATTTATTTCTATATTCTTTAGGTACTGCCGATGAAGGGAAAGTACTGACGAATGTATTATTGTAAACGGCTATTGGAGGATTGATAATATCCCGTATTGCCGGCTGCTTATTTATTTCTGGTGTAGTATTCCATTCATAAACTATATCGTTCCGTTTATCCCAAAAAAATGTCTTGCCAATAATGTATTCTGTCCACTTGCTTTGGATTTGAAAAATGGCGTGATTTCTCGCAGAAAGAAACTTTCCATTAAACCTTGTGTAATTATTTTTTCTAATAAGTTTACATATTTCCGGTTCCGATAATCTTTCATCGCAAAGTTTCCAAATACTTTTTTCCTGACAGATCACATACTTTGCATAGGCAGTCCCCGGGGATGTGAATTGGTAAACCGTATCAGAATTGATCGGCGTGTACAGAAGGCTTCCATCATTATCCCTGTAAAAACTGTTGACGATATAATCACCCTCCTGGAGCGGTTTGAACTCAAATCCTTTATACATTATCGAATCTTTATCCGTCACCAGAATTGCCCAATTCTCTTTATCGTTAAAATCCTGTCCGTTATTTTGGAGATTTACAAATAAACTGTCGATACGTGTTACATAACAATTTGCAATACCTTTTTCCCTGCGGATGAATTGCCCGTCATTGATGGAAAAATAGAGATAAGAGCGAGCCAATGCGTCATTCAGAAGGATTTCATTCCGGATTGTGTCGACCTGCATATCCCAGATACTAATATATTCTTTCGGGCCGCGGCCTTTGTTCTTGATCCGGTATAATAATTTACCGGTTTTGTCAAATACGAAAATTTGTTGGGCGGAAAAAGAGTCAAGTATTAATATTTTATCTTTTGTCACAATCATCTTATCAATTTGTCCGATCGGTTCGGATGAATCCAATTTGATATAATCGACAGACGAAAGCATTCCAATTAACTCCTCTGTGGTAATGCTTTTTGCATGGTCGGTTCTTATTAAGTGAGGTGAATCCGTTGTAATATTTATGACTTGAGTATTGCAAAGCTCTATTTTTGCATGGCTATTTCGCGCATTATTACCACATGCACATAATAGTGAAAAGGTTATAATGCTGATTGTTATTTGTTTCATAGTTGTCTTATTAAAATTAGTATTTTAAAGTAACGGTTGATGCATTTGTCAATCTGGGCTGCATAATATACATCAACCGTTACAGCGTTGATTATAGTTGTGTGCAGCCGGAACCATCAAAACAATTACCATCACCATCGTTGCAGGTAACCATCTTGCCATAAGAAGTTAACTCGACGAAGCCTGATATTCCTATCATTAAAGTACAGTCTGCTAAAACTGGTTTCCATGCAGAACCAAACCAATGTGTATCGTCCTCATTCCATAATGTCCCATCCCATTCAAACTCAGTCAATGCATCCACATTGGCCTGGATCATTGCGGACAGGTCGTCCTTGGCAATGCTCTTCATAAATACGGCTGAGGCTGCCACCATGGCGAATGCCACCAAGCCGAACGTAATTTTCTTTTTCATAGCGTTTTTCTTTTTCTGTTCGTTCACAGTTTACTCGATGCGTTGTGTCTATCCTTTCAACAACGGCGAACCCGCTTGGGGTTTGGGATCAATTGACTATTTTTGCACAACCTCCTTTCCTTTTCCGGGATTTGGCGGCCGGGCGGAGAAAACGTGTCTTTTCCCGAGGCAATTCTCCGCCCTCGTTTTTCCCGATAATTATTCCTCTACCATACCGATGATCTTCAGCGAAGTGCTGCCGGCGGCCGTATTGCAGAAGACCCGCAATGTTTTGTCGAAAGCCCCGGCCTTGTCGGGGATTATCTCCACTTTGATTTCTGATTTCTCTCCGGGCATGACGGGGCTCCGGTTCCATGACGGTTTCGTACACCCGCAGGAGGCGTCGATGTGGGTTATTACCAGCGGTTTGTTCCCCGTGTTTTCCAGGACGAAGGCCGCCTGTGCCGTGCTGCCGATCCTCAAATCCGGAACCTCGATTTCCGGTCGGGCGATACGGATGTCGGTCGTGGGAACTTTGTCCGCCTTCTTCCCGGATATTATCTCCTTATACAGCTCCCAAAGCCGCGGCTTATGCGTCGGGTTGCCGACCAATAGAACCTTGTTGGTGCTGTCGAGGAGAAAACATTGGCAGGCCTGGTTCTTCGGAAAGCCATTCAGCCTGTCGATTTCATTTTTACGGTCGATATAAAACGGCAGTTCGAACCCGTCGGCTCGTAATATCAACCCGAGTTCCCGCTCGTTCTGCGGGTGGAAATAGAACAGGAAATCGACCTTGTCGGCCAGCGTCGTGTCGATTTCCCTCACATAAGCGTTCCAGGTCAACAATTTCAGCTTGCAGGAGGTGCAGCCTATCGAATCGGTGAAATTCAGTATCCTGAATGGTTTTTTCGATTTCGCGGGGTCGTAAACCGTGTCGCAGGAATACGAAGTCGGTTGTATATCCTGCGGCAGCAGTACCGTTTTCCCGATCCATTCCTTTACGATCTTCTGGATTTCTTTCCTGGGATTATTGTCATTGCACGAGGCGCACCACAGCGGGATGATGATGATTCCGGTCATCAAATAGCAGAATTTGGCCATATAATTTTATTTTAAGAACACAAAATAAAGACGCAATCATTATATAGTTAATCAAGATATTTGATTATCTACTACAAAATAAAACAAAAATATTAATATCTGTCTCTTATACACATCTCCGAGCCCACGAGACTGCAG